>WNGB01005939.1_pt1 | contig 18128 bp, 19 predicted proteins | sample 5400681 | NCBI WGS metagenome assembly WNGB01 (sample SAMN13153367, study PRJNA577476) | soil metagenome | isolation source: 115 cm soil or saprolite under grassland replicate 2 | place: USA:California | collected 2016-06-15 | reverse complement strand
GAGTTCCAGGCCGGGGGTGATCGCCCCTGTTGGGCACCCTGCCAATTGCCCTTCGATCGTCGGCGTTGGCGCCGTCTCGTCGAGGCTGGGCATTGCGCCGTTCTCGTGTGGTGGCGTGAATAGTCGGGGTGGGCAGGTCGATGTCGCAGCGCCTGGCGTCGCGGTGATCTCCGCGGCACCGCGGCCGCGCTTGTACGCCACGATGAGCGGCACGAGCATGGCCACGCCTCATGTTGCGGGCCTGGCGGCACTCCACGTGGAGGCCAACCCCGGCACTCAGGGTGGAGCCCTCGGATGGTTGCTCCTTCAGAGTGCACGCCGACTCGTCCTCCCGAACCGCGACGTCGGCGCGGGCCTCGCGCAGGCCCCGCGTGCGACGCCGTAACGCGTCCGGCTGCGGCAGAATAGGGACGTGACTCAGCGAAAACGGTCCTCGAGGAAGACGGTCGGCGTCACCCTCCTCGTCGACGACCACGCGCTCGGCGATCTCGATCGCATCGTCCGCAGCGCCACCCGCGCTGGGCTGCGAACGCCCGAAGTCCTCACAGCGCTTGGCGTGATCACCGGGCGAGCGAACCCGGATGTCGTTGCCGAGTTCGCTGACATCCCTGGAGTGAAGTCCGCCGAGGCCGAGCGCACGTTCCAGTTGCCACCGCCAGACAAACCGCAGTAGCCGCCCCGTCGCAACTGCCTTCGGGCAGCTACACGGTGTCGGCGCGATCGTCGCTGCGAACATCTCGGGCCAGGTCGGCGATCCGCGCCGGTTCCCGACTCGGGACCGGTTCGCCGCCTGCAACCGAACCGCTCTCGAGGCGACCTCGGGACCGCGGGTTCGACATCGCCTGAACCCACGAGGCAACCGCCGACTCAACCACACCGGCAGTAGGTGGTCGCGGCCATGATCCGTTCCGCACTGGCTGCGACGCTCCGCGAGCCCGATCGCAACCTGGGACAGATTGGAGAGATCAGCCTGATGCCTCGCTCCTATTTCGAGCCACGCCGTGACCGGACGTGGGCGGGCGGCCTGTTCGCTCAGAAGCCAGACGCCGAGGCAGCGCCGGCAGAGCATTCGAGACACCACCCACCCAGATCCTCGACGCTACGAAGCACCGCAGCGCCGTGCGTCAGATCCTCCATCAGGGCAATGGTGTGGAACGGCTTGTCAAGGATTTCTTGTCGGCAGTGGTCGTGTGGCTGTTGGGCGCGTCGTACCGGAGGTTCGGCGGTAGTTGCGGGTGAGCAGGCGGCGGGGCCCCGGGGTCAAGGTGGAGCGCCCGCAGCGCAGCGAGGACGAACGACCTTGACGCCGGGGTGGCGGCTGCTAGGCGGCGCCCGGTGACTTCGCTGGTGGTGGTCGTCCGAGTGCTCGACGACGCGCCGGGACGTCGTGGATCGGAGCACCGCCACAATGGTGTTCGCGAGTCGGGATCGCAGTACGTCGATTCGCAGGTAGGTGCCCCAGAATCTGGCCGTCCGTGTCACCGCGGTTGGTGATGGTCGGATTGCCCGCGGGGATCGGTCCTGCGGCGGCGGTGTCCCGGCGCGTCGTGGAGGACTCGAGCGGGCCGGCGCCGATGACGGGAAGCTCGAGGACGGTCATCTCAGGCGGCGACGTCGGCCGTCATCTCGGCCCACAGGAACCCGGCGAGCTCGCGGGCGACGGCGGTGGCGACCACGGAGCGGATGTTCTTGCGGGCGCCGAGTTGACGGAACCGGCAGGTGAGCCGCACCTGCGCGGCCCACGCTCGGGCCACGACCTCGGGCGGGAGGCCGGCCTGGCGGCCGGCGATGCCGGCGCCGACGTGGGGCCGGTGCTGATAGGACCAGGACGCCTCGACGAGCTGGGCGCGGATGTGGCGGTTGCCGGCCCGGGTGATGTCACCGCGATGTTCGCTGAGCCCGGTCGAGTTCTCCGACGGGACCAGGCCGGTGAAGGCCATGAACGAGCGGGCGTACGGGAACCGCCGCCAGTCGAACACCTCCGCGGCCAGGCACAGCCCGCCCATCCGGGTGACCCCCCGGTAGGCGGCCAGCCGGGCGACCTGATCCCCGAACGGCGGGGCCATGAAGTACACGGCCAAGTCCGCTTCGACCCCATCGAGACTCGTGTGGCGCAGCGCCACCGTGGCCCGATAGCGGGCGAAGGTGGCGGCCAGCGCCCGATCATCGAAGGACTGGCCGGCCAGCCACCGTTCGTGTTTGAGCGTCCAGTTCGACCCGTCGCGCCACACCCGCGAGTGGCGCAACAGGAACTTGGTTTGCCGGTTCCGGGCCCGGGTCAGGTCCTCGACCATGTCGCCCCGCAGCCGGCACAGGTCCCGCACCGCTTCCTGGGCCGGTGACGGCACCCCGATCGCCACCAGCTCGCCGGCCCGATGCAGACCGGCCAGCCGACGGGCGTCGCGCTTGTCGGTCTTCACGTGATCACCGCGGCGCTTGGGGATCAACGACGGGGCCACCACATCGCAGCGCACCCCCAACCCGGTCAACAACCGGTACAGGTCATAGCCGGTCGGGCCCGCCTCATAACAGGCCCACAGCTTCGAACGGTCCTCGAACCGCCCGATCAGCCGTCGCACCGATACCTGGTCGTGGAAGATCTTGTCGACCGACGCCCGATCCCGATCCGGTTCCAGCACCGCTACCGCGATCGAATCCTTCGACACGTCCAACCCGAGATGCGTGAACCCCCGATGCGAGACACTGGACACGGCCGGCTCCTCTCCCCGTATGTGGCTCCGTCCACCGCATCGTGGTGGATGACCCACGCAGATGCGGCTTGCGGAGCCGGCCGTTCCATGATGAATCTGTGGCGGTCATGAGGATCGACATCGGCGACGGGGTTCGTCTCTTCGTTGACGTGGTTGGGTCGCATCTGTCGCCCGATCCGGACGAGATGCGAGAGCGTCCGGTCCTGTTGGTGCTGCACGGCGGACCGGGATCCTCCGATCATTCGCTCGGACGGCCCTATTTCGATCGCTTCAGCGACACGCATTGCGTCGTGTACTTCGATCACCGGGGAAATGGTCGTAGCGACCAGCGGCGTGATCCGTCTCAGTGGACCATGGACGTCTGGGCCGACGATGTGGCGCGACTCTGCGACGCGCTCGACGTTCGCACACCCGTCGTTCTCGGCACCTCGTTCGGCGGCCAAGTCGCGGCACACGCGGCGGGACGTCATCCTGCACTGCCGTCAAAGCTTGTACTCGTCAGCACTGCCGCGCGTCGTAGTGTCGATGCGATGCTGGCCGCCTTCGAACGCCTCGGCGGGGAACGCGCCAAGCAAGTCGCGGCACGCTTCTGGCTCACGGCACCAAGCGAGGAAACCGCGCTCGAGTACGACGCCGTGTGCACGCCGCTCTACGGACGTCACGCGCCGTTCGTCAGGTCGCCTCGACGTACGTGGATGAACATGAGAGTGACGTTGCACTATGCGGAACAGGTCTTGCCGCACATGGATCTGACCGACAGTCTCGCGGCCATCGCATGTCCGACGCTGGTACTCGTCGGAGAGGATGATCCGATCTCTCCGCCAGTCATGTCTGAAGAGATCGTGTCGGCGATGTCGCCGAACCTCGTGCGATTCGAACGGTTCGTCCACTGCGGACACGGGACCTATTTTGATCAGCCTGAGCGCACCGAAGAAGTGTTGCGGGACTTTCTCGCTTCGTGACGATCCGGCGCGACCGGCGACCCAAGAAACCACCGGTCACCTCGCACACATCTGCCGCTCGGCGCTACCTGCCGATTACGCGGACCGACCCAGAACGCACGCCAGATCGGCACGGCGGTAGCCCTGCTCGCCCCGTAGCGTTCCGATCGTGACTGCCAAGCGCCCGACGGTAGAGGAGCGAGCCGAGGCAGTTCGTATCGGCCTGTCCGGGCTCCCCGGGAGGCACCGCTCTCGATGAGCTCGCAACCTGGATGGCCCTGCTCCATCCGAGGACCGACACGTTCCTCGGAGAGGTCCTCCTGGACCTCGCCGCGGACGCCATCGACGAAGCCGGCGCGACCCGAGAGCATCCGATCGAGTTCGAGGGCATTCGTGAGCGCTTCCTGCCGGAGGCTGCGGCGCACACGAAGGCGCCGCATCCCAAGAGCAAGTTCGCGCTTCGGGCTGCGGCGATGCTCCGTGGCGGTGTCGGTCCGGGGCTCCTGGATGAGGTCAGTTGGTGGCAGAGCGACGACCTGTGGTTCTGGGCGCTGGAGGCGCTGGTGGCCTACACGAGGGCCGCGGCCGACCACGCCGGGATCGACGTTGCCGACGTCGGCAGGCGCATCGCTGCCCGTAACCCAGTCGATCTCGCGGCGCTTCCCAACTGACACGCAGATCGCCCCGGCCGCCCCACAGAGACGGGCAGCCCGCCTCGGCGACGACACCAGAGCCGGCGGTCGGTCGTCGGGAACGACAAGGCCGCCGCAGTGTCGCGCTGTGCTCCGCCTCGGCGTCGACGGGCAGCGCGACCGTCAGGTCACCACCGCGGAAAGGTGGTGATTGCCGTCCTATGCGTCCCCGGCGTCCATGGGGCGCGTTCTGGTGCGCCTGCATCCGCTCGGGCCGCGACGCTGCCAGCCGCACAGGGCTGACAAGTTGCTGACAACTCCGCATGGTCAATGGCCATCTGGCCGCTGACCTGCCGATCCAATCGCAGCCCCAACGGGGTTCGAACCCGTGCCTCCACCTTGAGAGGGTGGTGTCCTAGGCCGCTAGACGATGGGGCCGAGCTGCAGAAACGAGCCACGATACCAGCGCGTCTTCCGGGTGCGTGCCGGCGGCGTCGAGTCCAGACTGCCGGGCGCTCGGTAGCGTCGGCCGGGTGCGTTGGCGACGACATCCCGCGGTGCTGGCCGTCGTCGCCGCCGCGCTCGCGCTCGCGGCGTGCGCGGGCCGCGAGACGAGGAGCGCGAGCACGACCGCGACCCCCGCCACGTCCGTCACCACCCGCCTCACTACCGAGGCCGACAACCCAGCTCCACCAGCGTGCGATCCGGACCCGCATCCGGCGGGTCAGTCGGGCGAGACCTTCGACTTCGAGGGCCAAGCCCGCACGTACCAGCTGTACGTCCCGCGCGGCTACGACGGCACGCAGCCCGTTCCGCTGGTCTTCGACTTCCACGGCTTCGGGTCGAACGCGGCCGAGCAGATGGCGTACGGCGATTTCCGCCCGCTCGCGGAGGAGCACACGTTCCTCATCGTGGCGCCCGACGGACAGGGCGACCGCCGTCACTTCAACCTGGCGGGCGAAGCGGGGCTCCAGGATGACGTGCAGATGGTGTTGGAGCTTCTCGATCGGCTCGAGGCCGACTTCTGCATCGATGCCACGCGTGTGTTCTCGACGGGCATGTCCGATGGCGGCGCGATGACGTCCGTGCTCGCCTGCCGGGCTCCCGACCGGTTCGCCGCGTTCGGACCGGTGGCCGTGGTGCTCCACTTCCCCGGCTGCGGCGGATCGCACCTCGTAGCCATCGCGGCCTTCATGGGCACCGACGACCCCATCGTCCCCTTCGAAGGTGGGACGGTGAAGTGCTGCGGCGGTCCCACCCTCGGCAGCGCACCCGACGCCGTCGCGGGGTGGGCCGAGCACAACGGCTGCGACCCGACCTTCACGGACGAGCAGCTGGACTCGGAAGTCCGCCGCCGCACCTGGTCCGCCTGCGACGGCGGCGAGGTGGTCTTCTACATCATCGACGGCGGCGGCCACACGTGGCCGGGGGCAGCCGTCGAGGTGTCCCAGCTCGGGCTCACCACCCAGCAGGTCGACGCCAGCGCAACCATCTGGGATTTCTTCGCCGCCCACCCACTCACTTCGTAGCGAAGCCGTGGGTGGCGGCCGCTTGGCCGCGCACGGCCTCGAGCGGATCTTGCGTGTCGCCGAAGTAGCCGAGCGCGTACGCGGCGCGGCTGTAGCCCATCAAGCGCAACAGGTCGTCGGGCAACTGCCGGGCGACGTCGAGCGGGCACGCCAGGTACTGATTTTCCTCCTGGCGGAGCCACGCGAGGGTGTAGCCGACGTTGATGCCTTGGCGAACGGACTCGGAGCGGTTGGCGCCGCCGCCGTGGTACAGCGAGCCGAGATAGACGAGCAACGATCCTTTGCGCATCTCCGCCGGCACCGTCTCGTCGGCCGGCGGCCGCAGCTTGTCCTCCCAGCGATGGCTGCCGGGGATCACGCGGGTGGCCCCGTTCTCCTCGGTGAAGTCGGTCATCGCCCACATCACGTGACACTCAACCTCGAAGCCGGCCGGGAAGGGGAAGAAGTCGAACGCCCATTGGTCCCGGTGGATCATCTGCGCCGGTTCGTCGGGCCCGATCGCGATGACTTGTGTGAGGTGCAACTGGTAGTTGGTGGCGTGGTCACCGAGCACGCGATCGAGGACGCCGATGACCAACGGGTGAGTGGCCAACGGCCGGAACGACGGAACGCGGGCGATGAGGCTGCCGGTTCGCCGAGTGTGATGACCGCTGAAGTCGTCGGGCCCGGCGGGCGTGGACGCCAGCCACGGCGCCGCCTCCTCCGCCAATCGGTCCATCTCCGCCGCGGTGAGCAGCTCGTCGACGACGGCGCACCCCGCCTCCCGCACCGCATTCGCCACGGTCTCCGCGTCAGCCGACGCGTCGAGCACCGGCACCCCGTTTCGTTCCATGCCGCAGTCTGTCAGGCGATGCGCGTGGCGATCAGGCCGACGAAGGTCGAGCCCGACACGTACCACCACCCGAGCTGGCCGCCGCATCCGCCGCACAGCGCGAACCGCCACCGGTAGCCCGCGAACCAGGTGGCCTCACCGGTGAGCGGTCCGTCGGCGGCGACACCGGGCGCCTCGCGAAAGCACGCCACCAGGAACGACCATCCGTCGGGGTTGCGGAACGTGTGGGTATGCGCACCGTCGACGGAGATGGCCGCGCCCCGAGTCGTCAGCTCGTGGCGACAGGCCCGGCAGCGCACCACGTCGTCGAGCGCGGCGTCAGGCGATGGGGCGACGACCTCAGCGGTTTCGCCGACGGGTTGCAACTCCACCGCCCAAGGATCTCAGCTCCCCGCTCGCACCGCGGGCCGCCCCACGAGGTCGCTCGCCTTGGTGAGCCGTTCGCCCGCGGGACGGGCGCCGCGGCCCATGCTGCGCTGCGCGGTATCGACGCCCGCGGCGCGGCCCCGCGCCCGTAGCGCGCCGACGGTGCACTCCCCTCGCGGGTGCACCGCGAACGGGTCGAAGCGGAAGTGGCGCATCGCGTTGACATGAGTCATCGCGTCGATCTCGTCGTCGGGCACGGCCGCCGCGTCGAACGATCTCATCACGTACTCGGGCGACGTCGGCCAGGTCGAGTCGGAGTGCGGGTAGTCGGCCTCCCAGCACACGATGTCGACGCCCACCCGATGACGGTTGGCCACGCCAACGGGGTCGTCGATGAAACACGTGACGATGCGGTCGCGGAACACGTCGCTCGGCAACTGATCGCCGAAGTCCTGACCGGTCCACCGGTGGTGGCGGGTGTAGACCCAGTCGACCCGCTCGAGGAAGTAGGGGACCCATCCGATCCCGCCTTCCGACAGGCTGACCCGCAGGGCCGGGAACTTGCGCAGGACCGGCGACCAGAGGAGGTCGGCCGCGGCCTGCACGATGTTCATCGGCTGGAGGGAGATGAGCACGTCGATCGGCGCTTCCACCGACGTCATCACCAACGTCGAAGACGAGCCGATGTGGAGACACACGATCGCGTCCTCGTCGACGCACGCGCTCCAGAAGGGGTCCCAGTGGTCGCTGTGGAAGCTGGGCAGCTTGAGCTTCTCGGGGTTCTCGGAGAACGAGACGGCGTGGCAGCCCTTCGCGGCGAGGCGGTACACCTCGTCGGCCATCAGCTCGGGGCTCCAGATGGGCGGGAGTCCCAACGGGATGAAGCGGCCGGGATACGTCCCGCACCACTCGTCGACGTGCCAGTCGTTGTAGGCCCGCAGCACCGCGAGGCCAGCGTCGAGATCCGACGAGCGCGCGAACAGTTGGCCGCAGAGGTTGGGGAACGACGGGAAGCACATCGACCCGAGCACACCGTTCGCATCCATGTCCCGCACCCGCTCGTGGATGTCGTAGCAGCCGGCGCGCATCTCGCCGTAGGACGTCGGCTCCATGCCGTACTCGTCCGGCGGACGGCCGGCGACGGCGTTGAGGCCGATGTTGACGATCTCGCGCCCGTCGTACTTCCACACGTCGGTGCCGTCGGCCCGCGTCTCGACACGGGGCGCGACATCGTGCCAGCGCGCCGGCAGGTGGCGCACGAACATGTCCGGCGGCTCGACCACGTGGTCGTCGACGCTCACGAGCACCATGTCGTCGAGCTGCATCTCGCACGCCTCCCCGAAGCCTGACGTCGGTGTCAGGTCAGGCCAGGTCAAGTTATAGCCTCATCTTCGGTCGGTCAGCGCCGTCGGAGCGGATCGCTCGCGATGCGAGCGATGAACTGCTCCGCCGACCCTGTCCGACGGTGGCCCTGGCGGGCCACAACGGCAAGGTCCTCTCGCGCTCGCCGGCCGTCAGGCCCCTTCGGCGGTTCAGCAAGTCGCTCGGTAGCCTCCACAGCCGTGACCAAGCGGGCGTGCATCGTCGGCGTCGGCGAGACGCCGTACGCGAAATGGGGCGGGCTGGCGGGGACCACCGAACACCGTCTCGCGCTCGATGCGATCCTGGCCGCCGTGGCCGACGCGGGCCTCGCCGTCGACGATGTCGACGGGTTGTGCTCCTTCGCCGACGACCGCAACGACGCCGTCTTCCTCGCCGCCGATCTCGGCCTACCCGAGCTGCGCTACGCGTCGATGGTGTGGCTGCCCGGCGGTGGCGGGGCGTGCGCCGCGGTCGCCAACGCCGCGCTCGCAGTGGAGGCCGGCCAAGCCGAGGTGGTGGTCGTCTACCGCAGTCTCTGCCAGGGTCAGTTCCACCGCTTCGGCCAGGGGCCGGGCGGGCGCCGAACCGGCGGCGACCGGCCGCCCGGCCTCCGACGCGCGCGGACGCTGCTCGACGCGCAGGTCGCCTTCACCATGCCGTTCGGCATGTTCAACCCTCCGATCGCGTACGCCATGGTGGTCCGACGGCACATGCACCTGTTCGGCACGACGTCCGAACATCTTGGCCATGTGGCCGTGCGGACCCGCTCCTACGCGAACCGCAATCCTCGGGCGGTGATGGCCGACATCCCGATGACTCTCGACGACCACCAGGCATCGCGCATCGTCGCCGAGCCTCTGCGTCTGTTCGACTGCTGCCTCGAGAGCGACGGCGCGTGCGCGGTCGTCGTCACCTCGGCGGAGCGAGCGCGGGATCTGGCCAAGCCGCTCGTGGAGATCCTGGCGACCGCGCAGGGAACGGTCGAGCGGTTCGGCCACGGCCAGTACGTGAACGTGAACCTGCCCGATGACGTGTACTCGTCGGGCGGCGGCACATCCGTGGCCCGCCGGCTGTGGGAGCGCAGCGGGCTCGGTCCGGCGGATGTCGACGTCGCCCAGGTGTACGACCACTTCACCGGGCTCGTGTTGCTCACGCTGGAGGACTACGGCTTCTGCGCTCGAGGCGACGGCGGCCCGTGGTTCGCCGAGACGGAGCTGCCGATCAACACCCACGGCGGCAGCCTCTCCGAGGCATACATCCACGGGCTCAACCACGTCGTGGAAGGCGTGCGCCAGCTGCGGGGCGAGTCCACCGCGCCGGTCGTCGGGGCCGAGATATGTCTCGTCACCAGCGCGGCGGGGGTGCCGACCAGCGCGCTGCTCCTGGGGCGGGCGGCATGAGCGCCGCCGCCCTCCGGTGGTTCCCCGACGAGATGCCGGCCCCCGCCGCGTCGGCCGACACCCTGCCGTGGTGGCAGGCCGCCGCTGAGCATCGGCTGGTCGTGCAAGCCTGCGCCGCATGCGGCGCCACCCGGCACCCGCCCGGGCCACGATGCCCATGCTGTCGATCGGCCGACGTTGAGTGGCGTGACCTCTCCGGTCGCGGCGCGGTCTACAGCTACACGGTGGTGCACCAGGCCTTCGTGCCCGCGCTGGGTGACCGGCTGCCGTACGTCGTGGCCGCGATCGACCTCGACGGCGGAGACGGCGTGCGCCTCGTGAGCAACGTGGTGGACGTCGACCCGGTGCAAGTACGGATCGGGATGACGGTCGAGGTCGTGTGGGAGGACGTGGGCCCCGACCTGGCGCTGCCGAGGTTCCGGCCCGCATGAGCGGGGACGGACCGACGCCGATCCGGATCGGCTTGTTCTACGACTACCCGCAGGCCGACGGCGGCGCGTACTTCGAGGCCGCCGTGCGCCTCGGGCTCGACACCGTGCGCCTCGACCGCTACGTGGAGCTGGTCGGGTGCCAGGCCCGGGGTCTCCCCCTCGGCAGCGAGCACGAGGTCGTCGGCGCCTTTCGCTCCCTCGTCGCCGAGGGAGTGCTCGCGATCGCGGGCCCGTCGATCAGCGACAACGGCTTGCTCATCGCCCCGGTCGCCGATGAGCTCGGCGTGCCCTGCATCAACTACACCGGCGGCGAGCGCACCCGCAGCCACTGGATGTTCCATTACCAGGTGGGCTCCCTCGAGGAGGAGCCGGTGCTGCTGGCCGAGCACCTCCGCGATCGAGGACTGGCCACGGCGGCCCTCGTGTACGACGACTCGCCGGTCGGTCGCAGGTATGCCGAGTGCTTCGCCGACACCGGTGTCGACACCGTGGCGAGCGCCGCCATCTCGGCGCTGGCCGACGACCTCACGTCAGTGCTGGGCCGGTTGCGCGCCGCCGATCCGGCAGTTCTCGTGTACTTCGGGCTCGGTATGGCGTCGCGGGCGGTCGCGTTGGCGGTCGCCGAGTTGGCATGGGAGGTGCCGGTGGTGGCCAACTCGTCGCTCATGTTCGGCTACGCCCGACCGGACTGGCGGGACGGCTACGAAGGCTGGGTCTACGTGGACACGGTGGCGGACGGCAACCCGTCCCGGCGGGCGCTGGCCGCGCTGTCCCGCCGCCACGCCGCCAGCCCCATCGGCTGCGCGGCCTACGACATCGGACGCCTGCTGAGCGAAGGGATCCGCCGCAGCGGCCACCTCACCCGCGCCGGCGTGCGCGACGGGCTCGAACGGGTGAAGCGCCTGCCGGCCTCCAGCGGCGGGGCGGGTACGACAATGAGCTTCGGCCCGTACGACCACGGCGCGCTGAAGGGGCCGTATCTCGTGCTGCGGTCCTGGCGCGGCGGCCGCACGGTCGAGGTATCGGCCGCTCTGGCCTGACAGAACGCGCCACGCGCCGGATTTCTACGCCGGAACGTGAGGGGGCGGTCAGGGCGACGTCGCGCGGCGGATCTGGTCCTCCGGCTCCTTGCGGTCGAGGTAGTCGCGCCAGGACGTGATGAGGCCGTCGGCGTCGATCTCGATGATCGTGGCGCCGTGCATGGTGATCGGGATGTTCTTGTACGTGGCGCGGCCGATCCACTCGAACACGGCCCAGTCCTCACCACCCCGGATGCTCGTGATCTCCTGATGCCAGTCGGGGAACGCGTCCCTCGTCTGGCGTTGGATAGCGCGCAGGTCGTCGGTCGGCGCGTTGGCTGGGTCCGCGAAGCGGGCGCCGGGCGCGAACAGCTCACGCCAGCCGCCCGGCGTGCGCATGTCGATCGCGGCCTCCAAACGGCGAGCGAACGAGTCCCAGTCAGGAGCCATGCGGCTACTCGTCGAGGATCGTCGGGTCCGCCCGCAGCTCGCGCCTATCCAGCGGGCGGAATCGCTCGGGGAGGCGGGCGACGATCCAGGCGAGGTCTTCCTCGACGTGGCCGTCGGCGTCGACGACGATCACGGGCCGACCCGCTGGATGAAGATGTCGACGCGGGCGATGCGCCCGTCGCCGTCGAGGTCGAACACGAGCGCCTCGGGCGTCTCGAGCGGCGTACCGTCGACCTCGACCGTCTCGCACAGTTGGGCGAGGGCCAGTGCGCCGACGTAGACGACTCGGTCCACTTTCATGGAGTAGCCCGGCAGGGTCGGCAGCAGCCCGCGGATGAAACGGACGTAGTCGTCACGGCCTCGGTACTCGTCGCGGAACGGACCGACCCGCACGACGTCGGCGGCGACGCAGTCCGCCATCGTGTCCCAGTCGTGGGCCGCCATCGCGTCGAGGAAGCGCTCCACCACGCCCGTACCTGACACGGGCGTCATCGTATGGGGCGGTCAGGCGGACGCACCCGAGTAGCGGCGCATCCCGGCTCGCCACAGGAGGCGGCTCGCCACCACGAGGCCGGCCGCGACCGCGAAGGCCAGCGCGACGGTGCTGCCGTGCAAGCGCGACGTCATCGCCTCCGACGGCACGGTGATCGCGAAGGCCAGCGGCACGAGGAAGGTCAAGCTGATGCGCAGCCAGCCCGGGTAGATGGCGACCGGGTACTGACCGGCGCGGTACACGCCGTCGAACAGTTCCTGGACCTGATCCATGCGCACGAACCAGAACGCACCGGTGGTGAGCATGAGCCAGAAGCAGTAGATCATCACGACGCCGAGCAGGAGGAGGCCGACAAAGGCAGCCGCGTCACCCACACCGGTCACCCGCTCGAGCTGTACGAGCCCCACGGCAAGCACGACGGCGCCGGTGAGGACATCGACGAGCTGCCAGATCCGGACCTCGCGCACGCTCACGAGCAGTTGCGCGTCCTCGGGCTTGGTGAGCAGGAAGTCGAGCTTGCCGTCCCGGACATCCTCGATGAGCCGCTGCATGTTCGGCTGGATGAACGTGCGGATGATGCCGCCCATGAGTGTGAACACCCCGAGCACGACGAGCAGCTCGGGCCGCGTCCATCCCCGCAACTCGTCGGTGCGGGAGAAGACCAGCGCCAACACGACGAGGCCGGTGCCAAGGGCCAGGATGGACTGGACGACCTGGACGGCGAGGTTGGCTCGGTACTGCAGCTCGTTCATGGCCCCGACGCGGAAATAGAGGGCCGCCAGCCGCGCCGGCCGGGCCCGGCCGCCGTCGACGCGGTCGCCGCGCTCGGACCTCAACCGCCCACCGCCGAGAAGCGGCGGACCCCGCGCCGCCACACCACCCGCACGGCCAGCGCGCCGACCACGATCCACAACGCTTGCATCGCGAGGCCGGCGAACAGCTCGCCGTTGTCGATCGGCCCGACGAGCGCGGTGATCGGATAACCGAACGTCCACCGGAACGGCAGCGCCCACGCCACCCCTTGAACCCAGCCGGGCATGAGCTTCATTGGTACGAGGCGTCCGGACAGCAACAGCTCGGCGACCATGTACGCCTCGAAGACGGCGCTGCCGCGTGTGGTCCAGAAGGTGATCATCCCGAGGAGCCACAGGTTGAGCGAGCGGATGAGGTACGCACCCCAGATCGCGACGAAGAACACGACGACCTGGGTCACGGTCGGGTGCAACTCGGGGTGGAAGGCCAACGACAGGACGGCGGCGATCGGCACCCAGAGCAGTATCACGACGAGCTTCCACCCGGCGAAGTAGCCGAGGTCGAAGTGGATCGGGTGCAGCGGACGGAGGAGCTCGCCCGAGAGCTGGCCCTCCTTGATGCGCCATTCCCAGCCGTACGGGGTGAACACGATGTTCATGTTCCGGACGAGGGTCCACACGATGTAGTACGCCGCGAACGTGCCCGGCGTGTAGCCCTCGATGGCCCCGCCGTGGGCGCGCGCGATCGTCGACCAGACGACGAGGTAGATCACCGGCTCGGCCACCATGCCGACCATGTAGAAGTAGTTCGCCCCGCGGTACTGGATCTGCTGGAGCACCGAAATGCGCATCGTGGTGCGGTAGGCGGCGGCGAGGGACCGGAGGCGCCCCTCTTCCGGCAGCGGCGGCGGCGCCGCGGCCCGCGGTGGGGGCGGCGCCTCGATGGTCGTCACGTGACTGTCTCCTCGGCGAAGACGAGCTCGATGACCTCCTCGATCGGCGGGTCCTCGACCGTGAGGTCGGCCACCGGCAGCTCGGACAGGAGCCGGGCGGTGGCCGAGGGCGCGGCGGCGCGGGTGACCCGCAACGTGACCATGCCATCCTCCTCACCGACGACGTCGCCGTAGCCGGCCAGCGCCGCGGTGTCGCCGCCTTCGAGACGCACGCCGATCGTCTTGTATCCGCCGAAGCGATCCGCCAACGACGCGAGTTGCCCATCGACGAGGATCCGGCCGTGGTGGATCACGATGACCCGGCGGCACAGGGCCTGCACGTCGGCCATGTAGTGACTCGTCAGCAGCACGGTGGCGCCGTGGCGGCGGGCGTACTCGGCAACGAAGACGCGCAGGCGGCGCTGCATCGTGACGTCGAGGCCGATGGTCGGCTCGTCGAGGAACAGGACGCCGGGCCGATGGAGAAGCGCCCCGGCGATCTCGACCTTCATGCGCTCGCCGAGGGACAGGTTCCGCACCGGCTTGTCGACCAGAGAGGCGAGGTCGAGCAGCTCAATGAGCTCGTCCCGGGCTTCGACGAACTGCGCTCGGGGGATGCGGTAGACGGCGCGATTCAACTCGAACGAGTCGAGCGCGGGAAGGTCCCACTGCAGTTGGTTGCGGTTGCCCATCACCAGCGCGATTCGCCGCAGCAGCCCGCGGTCGCGCTTTGCCGGCACGTAGCCGAGCACCGACACGTCACCGCCGGTGGGGTGCAACAGGCCGCTGAGCGTCTTGAGCGTCGTCGTCTTGCCGGCGCCGTTCGGCCCCAGGAAGCCGACGACCTCGCCGGGCCCGATGTCGAAGCTGATGTCGTCGACTGCGTGCACCGTGCGGGTCGTCCGCCGCACGAGGCTCTTCGCGGCCGCCTTCAGCCCCGCTTCTCGCACAGGTACGACGAAGGTCTTCGTCAACCCGTCGACGTGTACGACCGCATCCATCGCCACCCGACCGTAGTGGCGCGGGCGCCGGCCACCGCGTTGCATTCTCGAGGCTGAGGGGGACGGAAAACGTGCCCGTCACCGTCGAGAATGCGCCGTTACTCGAAGGGGCGGTCGGGCCACCAGGGGTAGAGGTCGGGCATGTCGGTCGAGACTCGCAGGGGGAAGTCCGCCGGCCGCTTCTCGAGGAACGAGACGACGCCCTCGTGGGCGTCCGCGGACGCGCCGCGGCTGGCGATCAGCCGGCTGTCCAGCTTGTGCGCCTCCATCGGGTGATCGGCGCCGAGCATGCGCCACAACAGCTGCCGCGACAGGGCCACCGACACCGGTGACGTGTTCTCCGCGATCTCAGCCGCCAGCGTGTGCGCCGCCGGCAGCAGCTCGTCGTCCGGGTACACGCTGCGGACGAGTCCACCGGCGAGCGCCTCGGCTGCGCCGAAGACGCGCCCGGTCGCGACCCACTCCATCGCCTGGCTGATCCCGACCACTCTCGGGAGGAACCAGGACGACGCGGCCTCGGGCACGATCCCCCGCCGCGCGAACACGAACCCGAACCGCGCGGTGTCGGACGCGAGCCGCACGTCCATCGGCAACGTCATCGTGACTCCGAGTCCGACCGCGGCACCGTTGACCGCGGCGATCACCGGCTTGGTGCACCGGAAGATGCGCAGCGTCAGGAGCCCGCCACCATCGCGGGCCACGCGCCGGGGTTCGCCCGCGGGCACCGCGGCGTCATGGTCGAACGTCGCCGCGCCGGCCGAAAGGTCCGCGCCGGCGCAGAACCCTCTCCCGCGGCCGGTGACGATCACGGCGCGGACGTCGTCGTCGGCGTCGATGCGGTCGAACGCGTCGAGCAGCTCGGCGAGCATCTGGGTCGTGAACGCGTTGAGGGCATCAGGTCGGTCGAGGGTGATCGTCGCCACCCGGTCGGCGACCTCGTAGGCGATCTGCTCGTAGTCCATTGCCTTGCTCTAGCAGCCGGACCGGAGGAACGCGTACTCCTGCAGGCGCTGGGCGCCTGGTGCCATCGTGGTCGGCATGAGCCCAGAGCGCTTCCCGATCAGCTTCAGCCGATTCAACCGCGTGCTCATGCTCCTGCTCGCGATAACACCGGCCCGCTCGTACGTCGACGTCCGCTCCGACGTCGTCGAGTGCCACCTGGCATGGGCGTTCCACGCCCTTATCCCACGATCTGCTGTCCGCAGCCCGCGCCCGGCCAAGAGGGTGTACCTCACGGCCGGTGCGCACGGATGGCGGGGACGCTGGCTCGTCAACGGGAAGACGACCGGTCTGATGGAGTTCGACGTCGACCCGCCGGTGCGGGCACGGTTGCTCGGCCTGCAGATCATCCGCCTTCGGACGTTGGTCGTATCCGTGGACGACGTCGCGGGGCTGATCGCGGTCCTCGGAGGGCCGAGCTGAATCACCGAATCGGCTCGTCCCCTATCGTGTCGAACCTTCGCACGAGATGGGGGACCGATGGACGACGCACTCGGGTATGCAGGCAAGCGAGCCGTGGTCACCGGGGCGGCCTCGGGCATGGGCGAGGCCACCGCGCGGCTCCTCATCCAGCTCGGCGCGACGGTGACGGCGCTCGACGTGAAGCCCACCGCGGTCGACGTCGAGCGCTCGCTGCTCGTCGACCTCGGTGACAAGGCGGCGATCGACATGGCCGTCGGCGAGATCGAGGGCCCGGTGGACGCCGTTTTCAGCGTGGCCGGGTTGCCCGGGGCGCCGTTCTCGGATCTCGAGACCGTGACCGTGAACTTCATCGGTGCCCGTCATCTCATCGAGTCGCTCGTGCCCAAGATGGGCCCGGGTGCGGCGGTGGTGTGCGTCGCATCGAACGCGGGGCTGGGCTGGCAGCTCAGCATCGATGCGCTCATGCCGTGCGTGTCGTCGCCGGGCTTCGACGAGGCCGTCGAGTGGTGCAAGGCAAACCCGGACGCGATCAATCCGGGCTACGTGTTCTCGAAGAAGGCGCTCAACCTGTGGACGGCCTGGCGGGGAACGCAGCTGATGGCCGACGGCATCCGCCTCAACTGCACGAACCCCGGGCCGACCGACACGGCGATGATGCCGACGTTCGAGGAGCAGGCGGGCAAGGAGCTGATCGACGCGTTCGTCGGTCCGTCGGGACGCCGGTCGACGGCCGAGGAGCAGGCGTGGCCCATGCTGTTCCTCAACAGTCCGCGGTGCAGCTACATCGCGGCCGAGGCGCTCCACGTCGACGCCGGCTTCCTCGGCGCGATGACCACCAACCAGTTGTAGGCGTCAGACGGCGTCGGGCTACGTGACGGCCACCCGCCGGGCTGCGCGGCCGCCGACTCGCGGCATGGCAATCACTTAGCGGGCGCGTGATTTCTCAGATAGCCAGAATATTTCTGAGAAGTTTTGGCTGAGCGGCCGTTTCCGGGCCGAAATTGTCACACCCCCTGGAGATGATGGAGGCATGTTCGCTGGTTCGGGGCGTGCGCGAGGTCGCCGGCCTCGATCCCGACGTGCTGTCGAACCCCGAGCTGTCGGCCGCGCTCATTGCGCTGCACCGGGTCAAGGCCCGGCTGGAGGCAGCCGAGGCAGAACTGACCGGGGCATGGGAGGCCCGGCAGTGTTTCCGCGACGACGGCGCCCGCGCCGGCGCGGCGTGGCTGTCGACCCGACTGGGCATCGCCAAGGAGTCGGCCCGCCGGCGGGTGCGGGTGGCGCGGGCGCTGCGGTCCATGCCCGTCACCGCGTCGGCGTGGGCCGCGGGCGACATCGGCGCCGACCATGTGCTCGCCCTGGTGCGGGCCCGCACCGACCGCACCGTCGACGGTTTCGACCGCGACGAGAAGCTGCTCGTCGACCAAGCCAAGACCTGCAAGTTCGTGGTGTTCGCGGCGGCGCTCCGTTACTGGGGGCAGCTGGCCGACCCCGAAGGGGTCGAAGAGAAAGCCGCCGAGCAGCACGGACGACGGCGCATGCACCTCTCCGAGAGCCTCAGCGGCTGGTGGTACGGCGAGTTCGGCCTCGACGCCCTCAACGGCGCCATCGTCCACGAGACGCTGACCGCCATCTACGACGAACTGTTCGCCGAGGACTGGGCCGACGCCAAAGCCCGGCTCGGCGAGTCGGTGACAGTGGCTGATCTGCGCCCCCCCCCCGAGCAGCGCCGGGCCGACGCCCTCGTCGAAGCGTTCGTCCGGGCCCGCACCGCACCGGCCGACGGCCGCCGGCCCGCCCCCCTGTTCACCGTCCTGGTCGGTTATGAGACATTGGCCGGCCGGGTGTGCGAACT
>WNGB01005938.1_pt1 | contig 18129 bp, 20 predicted proteins | sample 5400681 | NCBI WGS metagenome assembly WNGB01 (sample SAMN13153367, study PRJNA577476) | soil metagenome | isolation source: 115 cm soil or saprolite under grassland replicate 2 | place: USA:California | collected 2016-06-15 | reverse complement strand
GAGTTCCTCAAGATCAGCCCGAACAACCGCATCCCGGCGATCGTCGATCGCGACGCCGGGATCAGCCTGATGGAGTCGGGCGCGCTGATGATCTACCTCGCCGACAAGACCGGAAAGCTTTTGCCGAAAGAAGGCGAGCCGCGCTATCGGGTGATCGAATGGCTGATGTGGCAGATGGGCGGACCGGGACCGATGTTCGGGCAGGTCCATCACTTCGTGAAGTACAACAAGGGCAAGGCGCCCTACGCGGAGGAACGTTATCTGAAAGAGGCGCACCGCCTCTACGGCGTGCTCGACCGCAGGCTTACGGGCCGCGAGTTCGTCGCCGATCAGTATTCGATCGCCGACATCGCGATCTGGCCGTGGGTCTCGCGCTACGAATGGCAGACCGTCGACCTCAACCAGTATCCCAACGTGAAGCGCTGGTACACGACCATCGCCAAGCGGCCGGCGGTGCAGAAGGGCTACAAGGTGCCGAAGGACGTGGGCGAGGTGCCGATCCCGGCGTGATGGATAGATGGATGGCTGAGCAACGGACTCGGTCGGCTCCCTCTCCCATTGGGAGAGGGATGGGGTGAGGGGTTAAAGTCTCTCGATAGGCTTCGAACCCCCCTCACCCCAACCCTCTCCCCTGCGGGGAGAGGGAGCGCACCGAACTCGCGGCAACGCGGTAAATTCGAACAACACGCATGGTAACGACCATCATGATGTTGCGTTCGTCTATTGCGCTCTGCGGCTGCGTCCTTTCTCTTGCGTTGAGTTGGACGCAGCTCGGCGCAGCGCAGGACACCATCGACCGCCCGGTGACCATCTATGTCGCCGGCACCGCGGGCGGCGGCATCGATCTCTACGCGCGATTGGTCGGCCGCCATATCGGCCGCCACATCCCCGGCAAACCGGCCGTGACCGTGCAAGTGATGCCGGGCGCCGGCGGCATCCGGGCGGCGAATTTTTTGGCCGAGCAGGCGCCGCGCGACGGCACCGCGATGACGACGTTCGCCGGCGGGCCGATCCTCGAGCCGCTGATCGGCGCGCGCAATCCCGGCTACGACATGAGCCAGTTCACCTGGGTCGGCGCCATCACCAGGGATATCGGCCTCTGCATCGCGTGGGGGGCGACGCCGTTCAAGACCATCGACGACGTGAAAAAGCAGCAGATGGTGGTCGCCGGCACCGGCGCGGGCTCGGAAACCGACACCTGGCCGATCGTGCTCAACGAGGTGCTCGGCACCAAATTCAAGCTGGTGACCGGCTATCTGGGCAGCCAGGAGACGATCCTGGCGATCGAGCGCGGCGAGGCGCACGGCCGCTGCGTGTTCAGCCATTCCGCGCTCAAGACCGCCAAGCCGGATTGGCTGCGCGAGAAAAAGATCAACGTGCTGGTTCTCACCGCGCTGGAAAAGAGCCCCGACTTTCCCGGCGTGCCGGCGGTGGTCGATCTGGTCGGCAAGCCGGAGGACCGCCAACTGCTCGAGCTGATGGTCGGACCGGGCGCCATGGCACGGCCGTTCGCGGCGCCGCCCGGGCTCCCCGCCAACAAGGCCGCGCTGATCCGGCGCGCCTTCCATGCGACCATGCAGGACCCGGAATTCCGCGCCGAGGCGGCACGGATGCAGGCCGACGTCGCGCCGTCGACCGGCGAAGACGTGCAGAAACTGGTGGCGCGCATCTACGCGACGCCGCGGCCGGTGATCGAGCGCGCCAAGAAACTGTTCGCGCCGTAGAGTGAAAACGGGCAGAGTGGAACCACATCATCCGCCGCGGTTGGACGGCTATGAGAAGACGCATCAACTCCAAGGGTCAGGTCACGATTCCTCTCGCCATTCGTGAACAGGCGGGTCTGCTGCCCAACACCGAAGTTGAGTTTGACTTCGATGGCGAGACGGTCCGTATCAGGCGCACAGGACGCCAGGTTGGCAGCCGGTGTGGAGAACAATTGTTGGCACACATGCGCGGGCGCGGAGACGGCACCATGACCACCGACGAGATCATGGCTCTGACGCGCGGCGAGTAGCGGCCTGATCACGCCCTAGCAAAACCTCGGCCGAGCCAGCTGCTTAATCAGCTGGCGCCCAAAACATGGGCAAAAGCCGGCGATTGGGCGCCTCGCGCGGGTCCGAATAACCCCTTGGGTTGGCGCGGGGCTTGCAGCTAGGATCGGGTTGCGCGCGAGCTCGCGTGGTGGGCGCGGGCGCGCGACCCGGGCAACCCATGGCGGTCGCGTTCGACGAGATGCGGGGTTCCGACGGGGCATTGCGCCCCGCCTACAGCGAGCTATGGCGCTGGCTCGCCGAGATTCCCCACGACGTGCTCGACTATCGGCGGCGCGAGGCCGAGCTCATATTCCGCCGCATCGGCATCACCTTTGCGGTCTACGGCGAAGCCGATGCGCAGGAGCGGCTGATCCCGTTCGACGTGCTGCCGCGCATTCTCGCCGCCGGCGAATGGGACAACCTGCGCCTGGGGCTCGAGCAGCGCGTCAAGGCCATCAACCACTACATCCGCGACATCTATGGCCGGCGCGAGATCCTCAGGGCCGGCGTCGTGCCCGAGGATCTGGTGTTCCAGAACCCGGTGTTCCGGCCGGAGATGAACGGCCAGAAGGTGCCGCACGACATCTACGTGCATATCGCCGGCATCGACATCGTGCGGGTCGATCCCGACACCTTCTACGTGCTCGAGGACAATGCCCGCACGCCCTCCGGCGTCTCCTACATGCTGGAGAACCGGGAGATCATGCTGCGGCTGTTTCCGGAACTGTTCGCGCGCCACAGCGTGGCGCCGGTGGAGAATTATCCCGACGAGCTGCTGGCGACCCTGAAATCACTCGCGCCCTCCACCTCGAGCGCCGACCCGACGGTGGTGCTGCTCACCCCCGGCGTCTACAACTCGGCCTATTACGAGCACTCCTTCCTCGCCGACAAGCTCGGTGTCGAGCTGGTCGAAGGCCGCGACCTCTTCATCAAGGACGAGGTGGTGTACATGCGCACCACCGAAGGAGCCAAGCGCGTCGACGTGATCTATCGGCGGATCGACGACGACTTCCTCGACCCGCTGGCGTTCCGCCCGGATTCCGCGCTCGGCGTACCGGGCCTGATGTCGGCCTACCAGGCCGGCAACGTGACGCTCGCCAACGCGGTCGGCACCGGCATCGCCGACGACAAGGCGGTCTACAGCTACATGCCGGCGATCATGAAGTTCTATCTCGGCGAGGAGCCGATCCTCAAGAACGTGCCGACCTGGCGCTGCCGCGAGCAGGACCACCTCGCCTACGTGCTCGACCGGCTGGACGAGCTGGTGGTCAAGGAGGTGCACGGCTCCGGCGGCTACGGCATGCTGATCGGTCCGAAGGCCGACAAGGCGACGATCGCCAGCTTTCGCGCCAAGCTCAAATCCAACCCGAGAAACTTCATCGCGCAGCCGACGCTGGCGCTCTCGACCTGCCCGACCTGCGTCGAGGAAGGCGTGGCGCCGCGCCACGTCGACCTGCGCCCGTTCGTGCTCGCCGGCCGCGACCGCATCCGCATCGTGCCGGGAGGGCTCACCCGCGTGGCGCTGAAGAAAGGCTCGCTGGTGGTCAATTCCAGCCAGGGCGGCGGCACCAAGGATACCTGGGTGTTGGACCGATAGAGATGCTCTCCCGCACCGCCGACAACCTTTACTGGCTCGCCCGTTACGTGGAGCGCGCGGAATATCTGGCGCGTATCCTGGAGGTGACGCAGCGCCTGACCACCCTGCCGCTCGCCTATGTGGGCGCCACCAACGAATGGGAATCGGCGGTGGCGACCGCCGGCTGCGCCCGCGCCTTCGCCGCCGCCTATCCGGAGGCGACCGAGGAGACGGTGATCGACTTCTTGTGCTTCTCCAGCGCCAACCCGTCCTCGATCCGCAACTGCTTCGAGGTCGCGCGCACCAATGCGCGCGCCGTACGCACCGCGCTCACCGTCGAGATGTGGGACGCCATCAACGGCACCTGGCTCGAGCTCAAGCGCTTCGGCAACGGCCCGACCTCGCGCGAGGAGTTCATGCGCTTTTTGCGGTGGGTGCAGGAAAGCTCGCTCCGCTTCGACGGCTCGGCCTACCGCACCATGCTGCGCAACGACGCCTACTGGTTCTCCCGGCTCGGCGTCTATCTCGAGCGCGCCGACAACACCGCGCGCATCCTCGACGTGAAATACCATCTGCTGCTGCCGGCGAACGAACGGGTCGGCGGGCCGCTCGACTATTTCCAATGGGCGGCGATCCTGCGCTCGGTGTCGGCGCTCACCGCCTACCATTGGGTCTATCGCGAAAGCGTCAAACCCTGGCTGATCGCCGACCTGCTCATCCTCAAGGACGAGATGCCGCGCTCGCTGGCGAGCTGCTACGAGAACCTGGTGCGCTATCTCGAGGAGATCGCCCGCGCCTACGGCCGCCAGGGGCCGGCGCAGCGGCAGGCCCGCGCCATCCGGGCCCGGCTCGAGAACAGCCGCATGGAGGAGATTTTCCAATCCGGGCTGCACGAATTCATCGACGAGTTCATCGTCGACAGCAACCGCCTCGGCGCCGCCGTCACCGAGCAATATTTGACGTAAAGCCAGACGACGGAGGACGGACGACGGAGGACGGATAGCAGAAAACTGACTCTGGACTCTGGACCGCGGATTCTGTCCTCTGTCATCCGTCATCTGTCGTCAGGCATCCGTCGTCCGCTTCATGCGCCTTCGCATCTCGCATCTCACCACCTATCGCTACCAGCAGCCGGCGGCCAGCGTGATCCAGATGCTGCGGCTCACCCCGCGCAACCACGACGGCCAGTACGTTGCGCGCTGGCGGATCGACGTCTCCACCGATTGCCGGCTCGACCAGCACGAGGATGCGTTCGGCAACATCACCCACGCCTTCACCGCCGAGGGGCCGTTCGACGAGCTCTCGGTGCTGGTCGAGGGCGAGATCGAGACCCGTGACACCCAGGGCATCGTGCGCGGCGCGGTCGAGCGGTTCCCGCCGACCCTGTTCCTGCGCGAGACCGCGCTGACCAGCCCCGACGAGAAGCTCGCCGCCTTCGCCGCCGCCTGCCGCGCGCCGGCCGGGGCGGACGTGCTGCAGGTGCTCCACACCATGCTCGAGCGGCTGCACGACGACATGGCCTACGACACGACCCCGACCCAGGTAGCGACCGCGGCAGCGGAAGCCTTCGCGCTCAAGCGCGGGGTGTGCCAGGATCTGACCCATATCTTCATCGCCGGCGCGCGCAGCCTCGGCATCCCGGCGCGCTACGTCGGCGGCTATTTCCATCGCGACGACGGCGTCGCCGAGCAGGCTGCCGGCCACGCCTGGGCCGAGGCCTTCGTGCCCGAGCTCGGCTGGATCGGCTTCGATCCGGCGAACGGCATCTGCTCGACCGACGCCCATGTGCGGGTCGCCGTCGGCCTCGATTATCTCGGCGCGGCGACGCTGCGCGGCACCCGCTACGGCGGCGCCGGCGAGGCGCTCGCGGTCAAGGTCCGCGTCGACCAGGCATTCCGCCAATCGCAGAGCTAAAGCGGCAATATGACTCTCGCAGCAGCCGGCGAGTGGTTCACTGACGGTGCCGCGATCTCGGTGTGCTCCCTCCCCTTGAAAAGGGGAGGGTTGGGGTGGGGATCAACTGCGCAGAAGATGACCCCCACCCGACCGCCTTCGCTGCGCTCAGGCAGTCGACCTCCCCCTTTCAGGGGGAGGTGGGAGCTCGCGGCACGGCCTGTGACAAATTTCCAGTTGGCTGAACGCAAATGGAAAATCCGAAAACCAATCTCACCGCATGAACGACCGATTGCGGCACCGGCACCGGCATCGCTATAAGGAGCGAGCTGGATTTGCAGAGGCTATGCGACCGCCATGACCTATTGCTGCGGCATCCTGCTTCGCGACGGCCTGGTCATGTTCGCGGATACGCGGACCAATGCGGGCGTCGACAATGTTTCGACCTTCCGCAAGCTGCACGTCTTCAAGCAGCCCGGCGAGCGCATCATGGCGATCGCCACCGCCGGCAACCTGTCGATCAGCCAATCGGTGGTGAGCATGCTGCGCGAGGGCTTCGAAGACCCCGACACCGGCGAGACCGAGACGCTGATCAATGCGCCCACGATGTTTCAGGCGGCGCAGCGCATCGGCCGCGCCATCCGCGAGCTGCACGACATGGAAGGGGCCGCGCTCGAAGCCTCCGACGTGAAGTTCGACGTGGCGTTCCTGTTCGGCGGGCAGATCAAGGGCGAGCGGCCGCGGCTGTTCATGCTCTACTCGGCCGGCAACTTCATCGAGTGCACCACCGACACCCCATATCTGCAGATCGGCGAGCACAAATACGGCAAGCCGGTGCTCGACCGCGCCATCACCTACGACCTCGATCTCTACGACGCGCTCAAGGTCGGCCTGGTCTCGGTCGACTCCACCATGCGCTCGAACCTCAGCGTCGGCCTGCCGCTCGACGTCCTGATCGCCCGGCGCGACGCCTGCGACGCCGAGCTCAACTACCGGATCGAGCCCGGCGAGCCCTATTTCACCGACCTGCGCGAGCGCTGGTCGGCGGCGCTGCGGGCCGCGCATGCGGGAATTCCCCGTCCGCCCTACAAAAACACCCGCTGATTCTGCGCAAGTATTTACCCCCGGTTAACGGAGCCGTGCGAAAGGCGCCCCTGCTGCCGCGCATTTGGGCATGAATCCGGCCGCGCAAAAGAATTGAAATCATTCTGACCTACCCTCTAGGCGGGCGAAAAAGGACCAGAACGCGCTCTAGGGAGGGCAGGACAATTGGTCGTGGCTCCGTCGAGCATCGGCGAAGGACGCAAGGCTGTCGCTTGGAACCACGTGCGCCTCAGCGTCGTGGTGCCGATCGGCGTCATCGTTGCGGTCGCCATCGTCTGCATCGTGGTCGCGGTGCTCGGCTCCGCGCAGCGCGCCGACGAGGTAGCGCTCGACACCGAACGGCAATTGTTCACGCGGGCGCTCACCAATCACGGCGAGCGGGTGCTGCGCGAGATCGAGAGCGTGGCCACCTCGGAGATCGCCAATCGCAAGATCCGCGTCAACTTCGACCCGGAATGGGTCGAGGCCTATGTCGGCTTGCGGCTGCAATCGTTCTTCGATCACGACTTCGTCTTCGTCGCCGATTCCGCCGACCGCTTCCTGTTCGCCTCGCTCGGCCACCGCAGCGTCGACCCGAACTGGTTCAACACGATCCGGCCGGACGTGACCCCGATCTTCGACCTGGTGCGCGGCCGCGCCGGCGCCGGCGCGGCGCAGAATTCGAGCTTGCATCGCGCCGTCCGCCTGCAGCCGTTTCTGGGCCGCCCCGCCATCGTCGCGGCGGTCGCGGTCACGCCGCCCGACGACAACTCCCCCTTCATGGACGCCGAGGCGCCGTTGGTGCTGAGCGTGAAATTCATCGACGAGGACGTGCTGGCGGACATCGCCTCGCGGCTTCAGCTGCGCAACCTGCACAAGGTCGACAAGGACCCGGTCGCTCCCGGCGATTACGTCTTCGATCTGACCGACAAGCAGGGCCAGGCGATCGCCCGTTTCGCATGGAAGCCGAAACAGCCGGGCGCCGAGATCGTGCAAAGTGTCATTCCCTTCATCGCGGTCGCGCTCGCCGGCTTCGCGCTGCTGGCCGGATTGGTGTTGCGCTACATGCGCCGCACCGCCGAGACCATCGCCGCCGGCGAAACGAGACTGCGGCATCTGGCCATGCACGACCCGCTCTGCGGATTGCCCAACCGGATCTTCTTCGGCGAGCGGCTGGAAGCCATCATCGAGAAGGTGCGGCAGGGCAGCCGCACCGCGGCGGTCTTCTACATCGACCTCGACCACTTCAAGGACGTCAACGACACGCTCGGCCATCCGGTCGGCGACGAGCTGATCCGCAGCGTGACCCAGCGCCTGAGCCGCACGCTGCGCGGCGACGACCTCGTCGCCCGCCTCGGCGGCGACGAATTCGCCGTCATCACGTCGGGCGACTTCGATCACGCCACCTTGCAGGCCATGGCCACCCGGATGATCGCCACGATCTGCGCCCCCTACTCCATCGGCAGCCAGACCATCGTCATCGGCGCCTCGATCGGCATCGCGCTCATCCACGAGCATGTCGGCGGCGCCGCCGACATCATGCGCCACGCCGACATGGCGCTCTACCGGGCCAAGAACGAAGGCCGCAACCGGGCCTGCATCTACGATTCGGCGATGGACGCCAACCTGCTCAAGCGCAAGCTCCTGGAAAACGACCTGCGCGCGGCAATCGAGAACGACGCGCTGCGCGTCGCCTATCAGCCGATCGTCAACAACAGCGGAGAAACCGTCCTCGGCGTGGAGGCGCTCTGCCGCTGGACCCATCCGGAGCGCGGCGAAATTCCGCCCACCGAGTTCATCCCGATCGCCGAGAACAGCGGACTGATCATCGAGCTCGGCGAGCGGATGCTGCGCCGCGCCTGCCTCGACGGCAAGGCCTGGCCGGGCATCACCGTGTCGGTCAACGTCTCGCCGCTGCAGTTCCGCCGCGCCGATTTCGTCGACGTGGTCGAGCGGATTCTCTCGGAGACCGATTTCGAGCCCACCCGGCTCGAGCTCGAGGTCACCGAGAGCACGCTGCTGGGCAACGTGGACACCGCCGAGCTCGCCATGTTCCGGCTCAAGGCGCTGGGCGTGCGGCTCGCGCTTGACGATTTCGGCACCGGCTATTCGAGCCTGCTCTATCTGCGCCGCTTCCCGTTCGACAAGCTCAAGATCGATTCGAGCTTCGTGCGCAGCATCGAGCGGGCGGCCGACGCCGCGGCCATCGTCCATGCGGTGGTGAGCCTCGGCCGCGGTCTCGGCATGAAGGTGACCGCCGAGGGCGTCGAGACCGCCGAGCAGCACCTGTTTCTGCGCGCGGCCGGCGTGCATTCGATGCAGGGCTACCGGTTCGGCCGGCCCGGCCCGGCGGCCGACATCAGCACACGGCTGGCGACGCCGGGGTCGTTCCGGATCGCCGACGACGAGGCCTCCCTGGCGATGGCCGGCTGAACCCTCAATCGAGCTTCAGGCCGATCGCCTTGATGACCGGCGTCCAGCGGGCAATCTCGTCCTCGACGAAGCGCCGCATCCGGTCGGGACCCAAATCCGGAGGCAGCTCGAAACCGAACGCGATCAATTGCTGCTGGTATTTCTGGTCGGCCATGGCGGTGCGCATCGCCTGAGCAATCTGCTCGATGATCGCCTTCGGCGTCCCGGCCGGAGCCATCAGGCCGACGAGATTCTGCGAGATCATGCCGCGGATGCCGCTTTCGACCGCGGTCGGAATCTCGGGCGCCCCCACGAGACGCTCGGGACTCGTCACCGCGACCACCCGCAGCTTGCCAGCGCGATGCAATTCGAGCACCTGGCCGTTCATGGACGGGATCGCCATCGGGATTTGTCCGCTGATCAGGTCTGAGATCGCCGGACCGGCGCCGCGGTAGGGGACATGCACGATGTCCGCGGTCCCGGTCAACGATTTGAGCAATTCGCCGGTGAGATGGTTCACCGAGCCGGCACCCGCCGACCCGTAGGACAGCCTGCCAGGATTGCTGCGGGCGTAATCGATGAGCTCCGTCAGTGTCCGGACCGGCAGCTTGGGATGGACCGCGATCGCGAAGGCGTGGACCACCACGAGCGAGATCGGCTCGAAATCCCGGATCGGATCGTAGGGCGGGCGGCTCGAGGCAACCGGGTTGATCACCAGGGCGCCGCCCCCGCCGAGCAGGATCGTGTAACCGTCCGGCGGTGCGCGGGCGACCGCGGCAGCGCCCAACGAGCTGCCGCCGCCGCCGATGTTTTCGATGACGACCGTGCCGAGCAGCGTTTTCATCTTGTCGGCCAACGAGCGGCCGATGGCGTCGAACGAGCCGCCCGGCGGAAACGGGATCACCAGCCGGATCGGGCGCTCCGGATATCTCGATTGGCCGAGTGCCGCGCGCGGCGTTGACGTCCCCGCCGCCAGCGCCGCCAAGCCGAGCACGAGCACATCACGTCGTTTCATGATAAGTCCCCGTGTTCTTGCCAGCGCCTTGGACCGCGAGAGCGAGTATTACCACATTGCCTAGCTGTGCCGGCACTGACGATAATGCGGACAAATCAGGAGGACCCCGACGATGGCTGCATTGCAAAAGGTCGCTTTGGTCACCGGCGCCGGCACCGGCATCGGCAAGTCCGTCGCACTGGCGCTGATGAAGGAAGGTTATGCCGCCGTGCTCGCCGGCCGCCGCCAAGACAAGCTCGAAGAGACCGCGAGCGAAGGCAAATCGACCGGCGCCAAGAGCCTGGTGGTGCCGACCGACGTGAGCGATCCGGACTCGATCAGGGCGCTGTTCGCCAAGACCAAGGCGACGTTCGGCCGCCTCGACGTGCTGTTCAACAATGCCGGCATCGGCGCGCCGGCGGTGCCGCTCGAGGACCTGCCGCTGGAGACCTGGCGCAAGGTGGTGGATACCAACCTCACCGGCATGTTCCTGTGCACGCAGGAAGCGATCAAGATCATGAAGGCGCAGGACCCGCGCGGCGGACGCATCATCAACAACGGCTCGATCTCCGCCCACACCCCGCGTCCGCGCTCGGCCGCCTATACGTCGACCAAGCACGCCGTCACCGGGCTCACCAAGTCGACCTCGCTCGATTGCCGCGCCTACGACATCACCTGCAGCCAGATCGACATCGGCAATGCGGCGACGCCCTTGACCGAGCGCATGGTGCAGGGTCAAGGCGTGATGCAGGCCGACGGCCGCATGGCGGTCGAGCCGCGGATGAACGCCGACGACGTCGGCAAGGCCGTGGTCTACATCGCTGGTCTTCCGCTCGACACCAACGTGCTGTTCCTGACGGTGATGGCCAACCTGATGCCGTTCGTCGGGCGGGGGTAGAGCGCCCTATGCATCATGCGTCGATTCCCAAGCTGCCGTTGACATCAAGACATCAAAACAGATATGCTTTGATGTATGAGGACGACGCTGACCATCGACGACGACGTGGCCGTGCAGCTTGAGCGCCTGCGGCGTAGCCGCGACGTGAGCCTGAAGGATCTCGTCAACGACGTTCTGCGCCGGGGACTGCGCGAGATGAGCGGACGGCCCAAAAAGCGCGAGCCGTTCCGCACGCAAGCGATCGACGGCGTCAAGCCTCTATTGGACAACGTCGACAATGTCGCCGAAATACTCGCCTATGCGGAAGGCGAAGGGTTCAAGTGATTCTGGTCGACGTCAACATCCTCGTCTACGCGAGTATCTCCAGCTTCCGCCAGCACGACGCCGCCAAGGAATGGTTTGACCGCCAGCTCAACGGCACGGCTCCCGTCGGTTTGCCGTGGACGACCATACTCGCCTATCTGCGGCTCGCGACGAATGCACGGATGTTCGCGCCGCCGGTAACAATGGCTGTTGCATGGCAACGCGCGTCGGCATGGCTCGCCTCCGAGCCGGTGTGGACGCCGCAGCCGACCGAACGCCATGCCGAGGTACTCGGCGAACTGTTGGTGCTCCCCGGCATGCACGGAAACCTGGTGCCTGACGCGCATTTGGCGGCCCTCGCTATCGAGCACGGGCTGACACTGTGCTCGACCGACGGCGACTTCGCACGATTTCCTCGGCTGCGATGGTTGAATCCGCTGGCGCCATGAACGTGGCCGACGCTCAGCCTAGCGCCGTCACCTTGACCTGCGTCCCTCCCCTCACCTTGGCCAGCGCCTTCACATCGCCGAGCGCCTTGGCGAAGATGTTGCACGGGCTCGCCAGCCGAGTCTCGTCGCCTTGCGAGATCGGGGTGCGGCCGAAGCCGAGCGCGATGCAGTGGCCGTCGGGCCAGTAGGCGATCTCGCCCGGCGTCACGACCGCGCGCGCGCCGGGCTCGCGCGCCACCTTCACCGGCACCTCGAAATAGACCTCCTCGCCCCAGGTCAGCGCCGAGCCGCTGATCGGCAGCGCCGCCGCGATGGCGCGCGCCGTGGGCGTATCCAGGAGCTCGGCGTCGAGCGTGAGCGTGCCGAAATCGAAGCGGATGCGCATGGTCTCGGCTCCAGGACTCCGACGACATCAAGTCAGACACCGACATTGCCGCGGCGGTGTCGGCGCCGCCAGAGTTGGCGCTCCGGTGCCTTCTTCGCATTACGCTTTGCTTCTACGCGCCCTCACCGCTGCGGTGAACTCCCTGATCACGCCCTCGCGGTCCTTTCGCATTCGCTGCAGCATCTTCTTGGGCGCCGCGGTGTCGGCGTCGTATTTCCCGCCCCAAAGGACGATTTCGATAAGGATGGGAATGAGATCGATCCCTTTCTCGGTCAGCTCATAGACGACTTGCCGGCGGTTCTCCGGGTCGGGGTGACGCGAGATTAATCCTTTCATCTCGAGTTTCTTGAGGCGCGCGGCGAGGATGTTGGAGGCGATCCCCTCCGGCGACTCGATCACCTCGTGGAAATGCCGCTTGCCGCCGAACACCAGGTCGCGAATGACGAGCAGCGTCCAGCGGTCGCCGAAAATGTCGAGCGCGTAGTCGATCGGGCAGCCAGAGCGGCCATTGCGCCCGCTGTCGCTCATCGTGCGCTCCGACCGTCGCCCGCCGACCCGTCATACCACTTGCAATTTGCCAGTGAGCGGGTATGATCGCTTGCATAACGCAAGTTAAAGGGAGGCATGAAATGAAGCTCCATTCCGTGGTGGGCTCCCCCAACAGCCGCAAGATCCAGGCGGTCATCAACCATCTGGGCCTGCAAGTCGAGATGGAATATCACGACTTTTTCGCCGGGGACCTGCGCACCCCCAACTATCTCGCGATCAACCCCAACGGGATGGTGCCGACACTTACGGACGGCGCCTTCACCTTGTGGGAATCCAACGCCATTATGCAATATCTCGCGGACAAGGCCGGCAGCGACGAGTTGTTTCCGCGCGATCCGCAAAGGCGCGCCGACGTCGTGCGCTGGCAGTGCTGGGAGCTGTCCCATTTCAACAAGGCGTTCGGCACCCTTGCCTTCGAGACGGTGGCCAAGCCGGCCTTCAATCTGGGCCCCACCAACCAAGCGCTGGTCGAGGCTTCCCGAAGCAACCTCCAGCGGTTCGCGCCGATCCTCGATGGCCATCTGACGGCTCGCAGGCACCTGGTCGGAGACGACATCACCATCGCGGACTATTCGATGATCCATCTCGAGAATTTCAAGGACGCGATCGGATTCGACTGGTCGCCGTTCCCGCGTCTCAATGACTATTTCCAGCGCATGCAAAAGGTCGAGCATTGGGCGCGCACTGCTCCGGCCACCCAGAGCGACATCGGCCGCAAGCCGAAAGCCGCCTGAGCGGCGACAGTCGGGGGATGCAGGTCATGACCACGCGTTTCGTGCTGGGCGTTCTCGCCTACATCCTCCCGACGTTCCCCTTGGGATATGTCTGGCATCTGATGGTATTCGAGGACTACTACGCGGCACTCGCGGTCTACCGACACGACATCGTCATTCCGTTCGGCATCGCCTCCATGGTGATCCAAGGCATCGCGTGGAGCTACATCTATTCCCGCCTGTTCGCGGGCGAGAGCATCATCCGCGGCGCCCTGAAATTCGCCGCCTTGGCGGCGCCGTTGGCCTGGAGCTTTCTCGTCCTGGTCGTTGCCGCCAAGCACCGCATGTCGTCCGTGTCCGGCTTCGTGCTCATCGAAACGGCGTTTACGCTGGTGCAATACCTGATCGTGAGCCCGCTGATTGCCCTTGCCATTTCCGGCCGCAGGACGTGACGGCATGGCGCCAAGCGAAGAACTTGCCTCGCGCCTGCGCCGCGCCCTGGCGGATCGCGGAGGCGTGACCGAAAAGCGGATGTTCGGTGGTGTCTGCTTCATGCTGCGCGACCACATGCTGTGCGGCACCGGCAAGCCCGGTTTCATGTTTCGCATCGGTACGGATCAAGAAGCCGGAGCCCTCAAGAGACCGGGCGCCAAACCCATGGTGTTCAACGGACGCCGCATGCGCGGATTCGTTTGGGTCGACCCGGCCCGCTGCTCGGAACGCGATCTCGAGGAGTGGGTGCTCCTGGCGGAACGCTATGTCGCCGCATTGCCGGCGAAGAAGAAAGCAAGATAGAGGACGCGTAAGGCAAGTGAATTCCGCGGCGGCGTAGGTCTACAATCGGCCCCTGGGCGATTCCGAGGGGCTTCTCCATGCTGCAATTGCAATCGGCGCTGGGCATCGTCGCCCTCATCGCCTTCGCCTGGCTCATCAGCGAGAACCGCCGCGCGGTCTCCTGGAAGCAGGCGGCGATCGGGCTGGTGGTGACGTTCGCGACCGCGCTTGCGCTGCTCAAGGTGCCGGGCGTGGCAACCGCGTTCGCCGCCATCAACACCGCGGTCGACGCCATCGGCGCCGCCAGCCGCGCCGGCACCTCGTTCGTGTTCGGCTATCTCGGCGGCGGGCCGCTGCCGTTCGAGCTCAAGGTGCCGGGCGCCGAATTCGTGCTCGCGCTGCAGGCGCTGCCGGTGGTGCTGCTGATGAGCGTGCTGACCACGCTGCTCTTCTACTGGCGCATCCTGCCGCCGATCGTGCGCGGCTTCGCCTGGCTGCTCGAGCGCACGCTCGGGGTCGGCGGCGCGGTCGGGCTGTCGACCGCCGCCAATATCTTCCTCGGCATGGTCGAGGCGCCGCTGTTCATCCGCCCCTATCTCGCGAGCCTCACGCGCGGCGAGCTGTTCATCGTCATGACCGGCGGCATGGCCGGCATCGCCGGCACCGTGCTGGTGCTGTACGCGACCTTGCTCGCCCCGGTCGTTCCCGAGGCGGCCGGGCATTTCGTGGTCGCCTCCGTGCTCGGCGCGCCGGCGGCAATCCTGATCAGCCTGATCATGGTGCCCGACCCGGGCGACAAGCGCACCGGCGGCACGCTCGCCGCAGCGGGACCGGTGGCGTCGAGCACCATGGACGCGATCGTGAAGGGCACCGCCGCCGGGCTCGAGCTGCTGCTCAACATCTGCGCCATGCTGATCGTGTTGGTCGCGCTGGTGCATCTCGCCAACGCCATGCTCGGCGTCGTGCCCACCGTCGGCGGCGCGCCGATCACGCTGCAGCGCGTGCTCGGCGTGGTGATGGCGCCGGTATGCTGGCTTATGGGCATCCCTTGGAGCCAAGCCGGGACCGCCGGCGGCCTGATGGGGATCAAGACCATCCTCAACGAGTTCATCGCCTATGTGGAGCTCTCGAAGCTTCCGGCCGACGCGCTCGATCCGCGCTCGCGGCTGATCATGCTCTACGCCATGTGCGGCTTCGCCAATTTCGGCTCGCTCGGCATCATGATCGGCGGGCTCGCCACCATGGCGCCGGAGCGCCGCGACGACATCGTGTCGCTCGGCCTCAAGTCGATCGTCTCGGGAACGCTGGCGACCTGCCTGATGGGCGCGATCGTGGGCGTAATCAGTAGTCAGTAATCAGAGGTCAGTGATCAGAAGGCGGTCATCTCTCGGCTCTTCTGATTACTGATCACTGACTACTGTTCCCTGACTCAGTGCAGCCGGAACTCGCCGTTGATCGCGCGGATCTCCGCCGGCTTGATCAGCCGCGCATGGGCAACCGTGACCGAATGCAGCGGGCCTTCGAGCTTCTCCAGCCAGAAGGCGAGGAACCGATTGAGCACCGGAAAATTCGGGCAGAGATCGTAGTCCTGCCAAACGTAGGTCTGCAGCAAGGACGGATGATCGGGAAGCCGATAGAGAATCTGCGCCGTGGTCAGGCCATAGCCGTCGAGCTGGCGCCGGAAATCTTTCGAAACCATGTGATCCCCCTCCACGATTCGGAGCATCCAATTTGGTCCTTGCCTGCCACACATCACAAGCCTAAAAAGTAAATAATGTTCCCAAAATCAAGGCGTTAGCAGCAGCGGGCAATTAGTGCTGACAGCGCCGCGCGGGGACTTCGCAGCTACTTTTCCCAACTGGTATTGAATTTCGGACCGCCGGGGGCTGCAAACGCCGTGAGCAAGATCATCCGGTAGCCCTGCTTGCTGAAGCTTTCGGAAATGCTCAGATACCGCTCGAGCGTGAGATTGCTGCGTCCGGCGAAGGATCCGCTGCGCTTTTCCCACATCCCCGCCCAAGACTCGGTCTGACCGACGAAATAGCCGCTGATTCCCTTTCGCCAATAGCCTTGCTTGAAATAGTCATCGCTGACTTTCTGAAACTCGTCGCGAGGAACATCGTATTTGACGATCCGCGCCGGATCGCTCGATTGCTCGAAGATCGCCGCGAAATTGGCGGCGCCGCCACGTGCATATCCATAGAGATGGACAGGCTGCATCCCGTCCTTCGCGAGCTCGTCGATCAGATTTTGCAAGTCGGTGGCGGTGATGCCGGACTGCACACGCCACAGGGGTCCCGGCTTCTTTTCGTAGATGCTCGCGTAACGAGGCTGGCCACCGAATTCGTGGGCGCTGATCCAGGTCATGCGATAGCCTTCCTTGACGAGATTCTCGAGGGCCTTTTGGTATTCGTCGCGGGTCAAACCATAACGCGCCTGCCAATTGGGACCACCGTCTTTGATCCAGAGCGACGCGTAGCGCTCTGCTCCGTCGGCCGCGTAGGGGCTGATCGTGCGCAGGCGGTAGCCCTCCTTCTTCAGACCGCTTTGTTCCCGTAATGCCCGGCCAGCCGGTCGCGAATGCGCCCGGCGATGGCATCGGAGTCCGCGCGGCGGTAGGAAATGGTGATTTTCGGCATTCGGCCGCTCTCGAAGCGGAGCACGGACGGCGGGCGATGGACGACTGCAGCTCGCTGGTCCGTCCTCGGTCGTCGGGCTTCCGTCGTTTGCCCATAGTAGCCCACGCTCTCTTACGTCACTAAGGCGAAGGTACCCCCTTGTCCGCCCAAGCACTCGGGCTCGTAGAGTGCTAAATTTTGCTTGGCACTCGACCCTCGCGAGTGCTAAATTTTTTTCGGACTCCTCTTGCGACCCTGGACTGAACCCCTATGTCGCGCGCGGAGGGACCCGGCAAGGAGCACGTGCCGGCGTTCGCCCCAGATAAAATCGCAAACTCTGCCAAGTACTTAGGAGGACAACCTATGAAATTTCGTCCGCTTCACGATCGCGTCGTCGTCAAGCGCATCGATGCCGAGGAGAAGTCAGCCGGCGGCATCATCATCCCCGACACCGCCAAGGAGAAGCCCTCCCAGGGCGAGGTCATCTCGGTCGGTCCGGGCGGCCGCGATGAGGCCGGCAAGCTGATCCCGATCGACGTCAAGGCCGGCGACCGCGTGCTGTTCGGCAAGTGGTCGGGGACCGAGGTCAAGATCGACGGCGTCGAGTACCTGATCATGAAAGAGAGCGACATCATGGGCGTGCTCGACGAGACCGCCGCCAAGCGCAAGGCCGCGTAACCCTGCCCAATCAACGCCCTCGATCCTCATCCTGAGCAGCGGGCGCAGCCCGCGTCTCGAAGGATGAGGCCCGAGCGAGGCCCCCGTCCTTCGAGACGCTCGCTTCGCTCGCTCCTCAGGACGAGGCCAACCTACAATTCGGAGAGACAGACATGGCTGCCAAGGAAGTCAGATTTTCGGTCGATGCGCGCGACAAGATGTTGCGCGGCGTCGACATCCTCAACAACGCGGTGAAAGTGACGCTCGGCCCCAAGGGCCGCAACGTCGTGCTCGACAAGAGCTTCGGCGCGCCGCGGGTGACCAAGGACGGCGTCACCGTCGCCAAGGAGATTGAGCTCGAAGACAAGTTCGAGAACATGGGTGCGCAGATGGTGCGCGAGGTCGCGTCGAAGACCTCCGACATCGCCGGTGACGGCACCACCACCGCGACCGTGCTCGCCCAGGCCCTGGTCCGTGAGGGGCTGCGCAACGTGGCCGCCGGCGCCAACCCGATGGGTCTCAAGCGCGGCATCGAGAAGGCCGTGGAGGTTGCGGTCGAGGCCATCAAGAACCAGGCCAAGGACGTCGAGACCCGCGACGAGATCGCCCACACCGCGACCGTGTCGGCCGGCGACCCCGAGATCGGCGAGGTCATCGCCAAGGCCATGGACACCGTCGGCAAGGAGGGCGTGATCCAGGTCGAGGAGTCCAACACCTTCGGCATCGAGCTGGAGACCGTCGAGGGGATGCGGTTCGACAAGGGCTTCATCTCGCCCTACTTCGTGACCGACC
>WNGB01005936.1_pt1 | contig 18136 bp, 20 predicted proteins | sample 5400681 | NCBI WGS metagenome assembly WNGB01 (sample SAMN13153367, study PRJNA577476) | soil metagenome | isolation source: 115 cm soil or saprolite under grassland replicate 2 | place: USA:California | collected 2016-06-15 | reverse complement strand
CACAAGCGAGCGCGACCTCGCCCAACAGATGCTCGCCTTCGTCGAGACCTACAACCAAACCGCACGCCCCTTCAACTGGACATACACCGGCAAAGTCCTCGCCGCATGAGTACGCGAATCAACCGGAGCGACCACTAGGACGCGTCGCATCTCGCGGAGCGCCCCGACCGTGTCGGGGAAGAAGAAGAACGCAACGAGGGAGGAAACGGCGGTGAACGCGCCGTCCGCGAAAGGCAGCTGGTCCGCCTCGCCGTGCACGACGTCCACGCCGCTCGTCCTGCGTGCGAGCCGCACCATCTCGCGGCTGTGGTCGAGCCCGGTCGCCGTGCAGCCGGTCTCCTCGACGGCGTGGCGGAGGAAGACGCCCCCGCCGCAGCCGACGTCGAGGAGCTCGTCGTCGGGGCCGAGCTTCAGGGCGGCGAGCACGGGCTCCCACGCGAACGAGTGGGCGTCGTCGGCGCCGTAGGTCTCGCGGGCCTTCTTTCCGTGAGGCCGCCGCGCGACGCGGTCGGTCATCCGGTCGATCCGCCACTCGCGGATCGCGTGCAGGAGCGGCATGCGGTTAGCGTGACCCTGAGGGCCACGTCCGCGCAACCCTTTAGATCGCCTTCTGGACCTTGCCGGCCTTGAGGCAGCGCGTGCAGACGTAGGCCCGCTGCGCCTTGCCCTTCAGGAAGACGCGGACGCGCTGGAGGTTCGGGTCGAAGCGCCGCTTCGTGGCGACCATCGAATGGCTCCGGTGGTTGCCGAAACCGGGCTTCTTTCCACAGACTGCGCAGACCTTCGACATCGGCGCGCCAGTGTAGCCAAATGGGGGAACCCATGGTTCCCCCATGACCCCCTCCTTGCCACGCGTGACAAGACGCTCTTGCGCTCCCGGCGAGAGCGCGGTCTCGCCTCCGCGCGCAGACGCCGCTCCACCAAGGACCAGCGCACCAAGTCGCGCCGAGGTTACTTCGAGGCTTGTGCGGTCGCGCGGAGCTGCTGGAAGAGGTCGGCCATCTCGAGGGCGGTGCGAACGGCCTCGGCCCCCTTGTCGGCGCCGTTCCGGGCCTGCTCGAGGTCGTCGACGGCGAGCACGCCGAAGGCGACGGGAACGCCCGTCTCGAGGGCCGCGAGCTGCAGTCCGGACGCGGCCTCCGCCGCAACGAGCTCGAAGCTGGCCGTCTCGCTGCGAACGATGCAGCCGAGCGCGACGATGCAGGCGTAGCGGCGGGTCTTCGCGAGCGCCATTGCGCCGAGCGGCAGCTCGAACGCTCCGGGGACGGCCATGACCGTGATCGTCTCGCGCGCGACGCCGGCGCGCTCGAGCTCGGCGAACGCCGCCTCGAGCAGCCGGTTCGTGACCTCGAGGTTCGAGCGCGCGGTGACGATGCCGACACCGCGGCGGGAGCCGCGCGGCGCGCCCTCGAGCAGGTCGATGTCGTCGGGGACATCCAGTTCCTGGGTGTCGCCGGCAACGCGGAGCTGCGGCGCTGCCTCCTCCAGCTCGAGCTCGTCGTCGCCGGTGTCCTCGTCCTCGTCCGGCTCTTCGTCGTCGCTCAATCCTTCGTCGCCGTTTTCGTCGTCTTCCTCGTCGACTTCGGCGGCCTCTTCCTCGGCGGCCCCCTCGGCCTCTTCGTCTTCCTCGACGTCCGAGACGTCCGGCTTCTCGCCGGGCCACGATTCGCGCGTGCTCACGGCTCGAGCTTATCCTCCACGAGCTCTTACGCCAGTCCCTGGACGAGCTGGCGGTAGGCGCGCGAGGGATCCTCACGCGCGAAGATCGCGCTCCCGGCGACGATCAGCGTCGCGCCCGCGTCGTAGACCGAGCGGACGTTGTCGCCGTCGATGCCGCCGTCGATCTGGATCCGAACGGTCTCGGGGAGGGCTGCACGGAGGCGGGCGATCCGCCCGACGGCCTCCGGCATGAACTTCTGGCCCGAGTAGCCGGGGTGGATGCTCATGCAGAGCACGAGGTCTGCTCCGCCTGCGACCTTCGCAACGTCCTCGGGGTCGGTTTGCGGGTTGAACGCGACGCCGACCTCGAGCCCGTGCTCGCGCGCGGCCGCGATCGTTCCCGGAACGTCTCCGACCGCTTCGTAGTGGAAGGTGACGCTGTCCCCGCCCGCGTGCGCGATCTGCGGGAAGTGGCGCGTCGGAGTGTCGACCATCAGGTGACAGTCGACCGCGCCGCCGTCGACGGCGTGCACGAGCGGAGCGACGTCCTTGAGCACGATCGGCCCGATCGTGATCGGCTCGACGAAGTGGCCGTCGCCGACGTCGAAGTGGAAGACGCGGGCACCGGTACGAAGCAGGGTCTCGACCTGCTCGCCGAGACGCGCGAAGTTCGCCGCGTAGAGCGACGGTTCGATCTCGACCGTCCGGATCCAGTCCCGCCAGGCCACTGCAGCACCCGGAGACTAGTGATGTGGCCGGTGACGTTGCCCGGCGAACGTTGCCGGTTACATCACTGGACGCGGAGGCGGCTGATGAAGAACCCGCTCGTCCCGTGGACGTGCGGGAGCGTGAGCAGGAACTCGGGTCGGCGGGGATGGGCGTAGCGCGGCCACTCCTCGCCCAGCGGCAGGACTTCGAGGCCGCTCGCCTCGACGATCGCCTCGTTCTCGTCGGCGTTGATCGTGCAAACGGAGTAGACGACCGTCCCGCCCGGCTTCATGCGCTCGGCCGCGGCGCGAAGCAGGGCGAGCTGGAGCTCGGGCAGCGGCTCGGCGCGCCAGCGGAGATCGGGCCGCCGGCCGAGCACGCCGAGGCCGGAGCACGGGGCGTCGACCAGGGCCCGGTCGAAGCCGGTGAGCTCCGGCGGGAGGTTCAGGCCGTCCGCCTCGACGACGGTCACGTTCTCCGCCTTCATCGTCGCGAGGTTCTCTCGGAGCTCGCTCGCGCGGTTCGGGTCGATCTCGACAGCGGTCACGTCGCCGCGAAGCTGGGTCGTCTTGCCGCCCGGCGCGGCGCAGAGATCGAGCACCTGGTCGCCCTGCTGCGAGCCGACGACAAGGCCGGCCAGCTGCGAGCCGCGGCTCTGCGGCCAGATCCGACCCTCCGCGACGGCGAGCTCGTCGACGCGATCGACCTTGTACGCGCCGGGAATGTCGGTCGACTCGGCTCCGAGCGGCGGCTCTCCGCGGATGAGCCGCACGGCCGTCTCGAGCGGCTCGTTCATCGCCCGCATCAACGCGAGCGCGTCGTCGCGTCCCAGCTCGTGCTCGAACGTCTCGTAGATCCAGTCGGGGTACGACTCCTTCAGCGGCCCGTCCGGCAGCGAGTCGAGGAGCGGCCGGATGCCCGCGGTGAGCCGGCGCATCACGGCGTTCGTGAACGGCACGGCGCGCTCGAGCCGGGCGCGGCGCACGAGCTCCACCGACTCGTTCGCGGCGGCGTGCGGGGCGGTGTCGGTGTAGCCGAGCTGGTACGCCCCGAGCCGCAGCGACGCACGGACCGGCGGGTCGAGCTTGCGGACCGGGCGCTTCCCGAGTGTCTCGATCGCGTGGTCGAGCGTCCGCATCCGTTGCACAGATCCGTAGGCGAGCCGCTGGGAGAACGCGCGCTCGCGCTCGTCGAGGTCCCGCGCGGCGCTGCGGAACACGCGGTCGGCGTACGCGTCCTGCTCGAAGACGCGGAGCAGCACCTCGTACGCGACGCGGCGCGCAGGCGAGACGGTCACTAACGCCGGCCGCGCAGGTACGCGTCGTACGGCATCCGCTTCCCGCCCTCCGGCTGCACCTCGAGCAGCACGAGGTCGCCGTCCTCGGTCGCGCGAGCCTTCCAGACGATCAGCGGGCGGCCGCCGACGACGGCGTGCGCGCCGATGTGCGGCGAAAGCGCACGGACGCGGTTGACGACCTCGCCCGCGGGCCGGCTGAGGTCGAGCTCGCGATCCTCGGGCGTGATCTTCTCCGCGTATGTGATGCCGTCGACGGGCTGTTCTGCGAACTTCGGCTCGTCGATGACGCCGTTGAGCAGCCGCGCCGCGATCTCAGCGGAACGCGCGAAGACCGAGCCTGCGTCGTCGTCGGGCGAGAGTTCGAACGCTTCCTGCGCCGCGATCGGGCCCGCGTCGAGATCCGCCGTCGTACGGTGGATCGTCACGCCGGTGCGGGCGTCACCCGCCATCAGAGCGCGCTCGACGGGGGCGGCGCCGCGCCAGCGCGGGAGCAGCGACGGGTGCACGTTCAGCCAGAGCGCGCGCGAGAGCAGCGGCTCGGGAATCAGCAGGCCGTAGGCCGCGACGACGACCGTATCGGTCGGGATCTCGACGTCCTCGTCGAGCCGGGCGGGTTGAGCGACCCGGATGCCGAGCCGCTCGGCGACCTCCTTCGCCGGCGTCGAAGCAAGCTTGCGTCCCCGGCCGCGCGGCTTGTCGGGGCGCGTGAGGACCAGCGCGACGTCGTGCTCTCGTGTAAGCCGCTCGAGCACGTCGGCGCCGAAGGGCGCGGTTGCCGCGACGGCGATCCGGGCCACTAGGAAAGAACGATGCGCGGGCGCAGCAGTGCGAGCGCCTCGCGCCGCGCCTCGGGCGTCGTGCGGTCGATCATCAGCACGCCGTCCAGGTGATCCGTCTCGTGCTGGACACAGCGCGCGACGTAGCCGTCGAGCTCGTAGTGGACGTCTTCACCGTTCTCGTCTTTGCCGACGATCTTCACCTCGAGGGAGCGCTCGACGGGGACGGTGATGCGCTGGATCGAGAGGCAGCCCTCGTCCGCGACCTCGGTGACCTCGCTGCGCTCGACGATGTCCGGGTTCACGATCGCGAGGAGCTCGTCGTCCTCGTTCTGAAAGACGAAGACACGCCGGAGCACGCCGACCTGCGTCGCCGCGAGGCCGATGCCGGCCGCGTCGACCATTAGCAGCTTCATCCGCTCGACGAGGTTTTTGAGCTCGTCGTCGAAGTCCTCGACCGGGCGCGCCTTCATCTTCAGCGCCGCGTCCGGGTACTGGCGGATCTGGGCGAGCGCGATCCGCCGGCGCGCCTCGCGCTCCGGGTCGAGCTCCTCGTCTATCACCTGCCCTTCGATGTGCTCTTCGTCGGCCGTCATGCAGTCGGCACACTACCCAGGCGATGGACCCGCGAGAGGCCAAGGCGATCATGAGCCAGGGCGCGATCCGGCCCGAGACCTCGCGCGACCGCGAGGAGCGGCGCGTGCTCGAGGAGGAGCTCCGGACAATGCCGGAGAAGGGCAAGCCGCTCCAGCAGCGGTTGCGCAACTTCCGCCCCGACGCCGACGCCGCGATCCGCGCGCTCGGCGGGCCCGCGCTCTGGATGCGCCGCCTGCGGGCGATCGAGGACGAGCTCGACCGGCACGAGGCGCAGCTCGGCGAGGCGTGGCGCGAAGCCGGCGCCGGGACGCGGGACCCCGCCGAGTTCGAGCGCCTCTGGCTCGAGACGGCGCACCGCTGGAGCTTCGCCGAGGTCAACCATCTGATCGACCGGCACAACGCGAACTTCCCGGCCGAGGCCCGCCTGCCGATGGATCCCCGCACCCGCGATTTCGTGCGGATCAACGGCAAGCCGTACCAGCGCGACCCGCTCGACGTCGACTGGATCCTCGAGCGGTTCCCGGCGGATCTCGCGGCCGCGCGGCGCGCCGCCTGACGGGTCGCGCAACCAGGTTTTCAACCTGGTTGCAGTCGTTTCGCTGCAACCTGACTCAAGTCAGGTTGCGAACTACATGCTCTGCGGATCCACGTCCACGACGGCCGATAGGCCGGCGCGGCGCATCGGGACGGCGGCGGCCGAGAGGAGCGCCGCGGCGCGCGTTGCGAGCGCACGCGGGCGGTCGGTCTTGCCGACGAGCTGCGCTCGGTGCTTCCCGCGCAGCCGCAGCAGCGGCGCCGGGCCGAGCAGCTCGGCCTCGCCGAGACCGGCCTTCAGCTCCTCGAGCGCACGCGTCGCGTCGGCGAGCTCCGGGCCCGTGACGACGATGCGCACGAGGTGGCGGAACGGCGGGTAGCCGAGGCTGCGCCTCCGCTCCAGCTCGCCCGCGAGGAAGCCTGCAACGTCGTGCCGCGCCGCGTACGTGATCGCGCGCGCGTCGGGCTGGAACGTCTGCACGATGACGCGTCCCGGTGCGTCGCGGCCGCTGCGCCCCGCGAGTTGGGTCAGCAGCTGAAAGGTTCGTTCCTCGGCGCGAAAGTCCGGCAGCCCGAGCCCGGAGTCGGCGTCGACGACAACGGCGAGCTCGACCCCCGGAAAGTGGTGGCCCTTCGCGACCATCTGCGTCCCGACGAGGACGGCGCGCTCCGCGCGCGCAAAGCGTTCCAGCACCTCGCGCAGCTGCTCGGGCTTCTCGATCGCGTCCGTGTCGAGGCGGATCACCTCCAGCTCCGGCATCTTCTTCACGAGCTCGCGCTCCAGCTTCTGCGTGCCCGCGCCGATGCGCGCGAGCTCCGCGGAGCCGCACGCGGGGCAGGTCTCCCCCAGCGGCTCGAGCCGGCCGCAGTGATGACAACGGAGCGTTGCGTCGCCGTGCAGCGTCAGCGCGACGTCACAGTTCGGACAGCGCCGCGTCACCCCGCACGCGCGGCAGTGCACGGCGGGAGCGACACCGCGGCGGTTCAGGAGCAGGATCGCCTTGCCGCCCCGCTCGGCGAGCCCGCCGAGGTCGGCCAGCAGCGGCGCCGACAGCGGATAGCCGGCCTCGCGGCGGAGATCGACAACCTTCACCGACGGGAGCGGTGCCGCGATACGGCCGCCGAGCGCGAGCCGCTCCAGCCGCTCCCACGACTCCGGCCGCGGCGTCGCGGAGCCGAACACCGCGACTGCGCCCTCGAGTGACGCACGCTTCGCCGCGACGGTGCGTGCGTCGTAGCGCGGATCCGACTCCTGCTTGTACGACGGGTCGTGTTCCTCGTCGATGCAGATCACGCCTAGCGACGGCACCGGCGCAAACACAGCCGAGCGCGCGCCGATCACGACCGGCGCCTCGCCCGACGCGATTCGCTCGCGCTCGTCTCGCCGTTCCGCCTCCGTCAGCGCCGAGTGCAGCACCGCGACACGGTCGGCGAAACGCACGCGGAACCGGCCGAGCGTCTGCGGCGTCAGCGCGATCTCCGGCACGAGCACGATCGCGCCGCGTCCGCGGGCGAGCGCGGCCTCGCAGGCGCGGATGTAAACCTCCGTCTTGCCGCTGCCGGTCGCGCCGTAGAGCAGCACATTGCCGCCGTCGCCGTCCAGGAGCTCGTCGATCCGGGCGAGGGCGCGCTCCTGCGTATCCGACAGCCGCTCCGGCGGCGCCTCGGCGGCGAGCGAGCCGATCGCGCCCGGATCGCTCCGCTCGCCGCGCCGCTTCGCGTTGTACGGGGCGACGAGCGACAACGCGCGCGCCGGTGTCGAGCCGTAGTAGTCGGCGAGCCAGAGCGCGAGATCGACGAGCGCCGGCGGCAGCGTCTCTGCGACGCGCTCGACGAGCGACGCCTCGACCCCCTCGGGCAGCTCGACGTCGACCTCGGTGACGACGCCGCGGCGACGCGAGTTGCCGAACTTCACCTCGACGATCGCGCCCTTCTCGGCCTCTTCGGGAATCTCGTACGTGAAGGCGCGCGCAACGGCGCGCGCGGTCACGAGCGGATAGACGGACGCGTACCGAGCCACCGGTCGAGGGTATCCGCGGATCCGGTCCGCACACCGGCCGCGCAGCCACCGCCGGGACCATGTTCAGCTCGCGGGCATGTCCCTGCCGGCCGGGCGCTGCATCTCGACGAACTCCCACTCGCCACCGTTCGTCGAGTGCGTGAACAGGCGCACGGGCGCGAAGCCGCCTCGCTGTAGACGGTGATCGCCCGCCGGTTGAAGCTGGCAACCGACAGCGTGAACCGCTTGGGCGCGAAGCGCCGCCGGGCGTGCTCGAGTCCCGCATTGAGAAAGGCCACGCCGAGACCCCGTCCTGTCCAGTCGGGGTGGAGACCGAGACCGATCTCGAGCGTCTCGCCGTGCGGCCGCTTGCATTGGAAGAAACCGACGAGGGTGCCTGACCCGTCGTCGACGGCGAAGTACTCGCCTCCTCGCAACGTCGAGTCGAGCAACTCCGCAAGACCATCCGGGTCGGCCGCAACGTCGTAGAACGAGAACGGCTCGGGGTAGTGCCAACGCGCGATCGCCTCTGCATCGGCCTGGCTCATCGCCCTGAAGTGGAAGTTCATGATCAACCCAACCGGTCTACAGAGAGCGGATAGACGGACGCGTACCGAGCCACCGGTCGAGGGTATCTGCGGGTCCGGTCCGCAGCCAGGAGCGCGCCGTGCGACGGCTACACGAGACGGCCGTCGCGGAGGATCGGCAGTCCGCCAAGTTCGACTGCCGCTCCACGCACGAGTCCGTCGATGTGAACAGAGGCTTCGTTGCTGCCACCGAAACTCGTGTTGGCGCCAAAGGCAAAGTGGGCCGTTCCCTCGACCTTTTCGTCTTCGAGAATGACGCCGGAGACGATCGCAGCGCCGTTGGTGCCCATGCCGAGCTCGGCGATCGTGCGTCCGTTGGCGCCGCCGGCCTCGAGCGTCTCCAGCAGCCATTCGGCGGCGGCTCCGCCTTCGGCAGCGGCCAAGCGCCCGCGCACGAGCTCAACGATGAGCGGCTCGTCGAGCAGTCCCCAGCCGGCCAGGGAACCGTCGAAGACGATCGTCCCGCAGACTTCGGCTTCGACCGGAGCAATGAAGGCTTCGCCGGCTGGAAGGTTCCCCCACGCGGCCGGCTTGCGTAGATCGCCGTCGTCACAGATCGCTTGCCGGCCGCTCAAGGAAAGCTCGACATCGGTGCCGCCGGGCGCCGTCACGCGGCAGACGTCGGCCTGGCTTAGCTTCGCTGCGACCGCCCGTCCGACGCGTTTCAGCTCGTCGTAGTCGGCGGCGATCGCGCGCCCGAAGATCTCCTCGGTGATGCCCGGCAGGGACGCGATACGTGCGCCGGCGAACGTCGCCTGGCTCCGCGCTCGAGTGTGGCTGAGCGAGAACCGCGTGACAATGGCGATCGCGGTCGCCTCACACATCGCCGCTGCGACGTAGGCCGGCGGCTCCTCGGCGTCGCGGCTCGTTGCGGCAAACTCACAGAGGCGAACGTCGCGGCCCTGAGCGCGCGCCGCCGTCGCAAGTGCAGCGACCACGCCATCCAGCTCCGGGTTGGACACGACGAGGAAACGGTCGTCGCTGTCGACGCCCAGCTGTTGGAGAACGATGTCGGCAGCACCTGCCAGCGGGTCGGTCACAGGGCAGCCTCGGAACGATGCAGGGCCACGCCGAGCATCACGAGGGCGATCCCGGCAAGGTCGACGAACGATGGCAACTGGCTGAGAACGACGACGCCGATCACCGTCGCGGTCGCAGGCAGGAGCGCGACGAACAGCGCGTACGTCGCCCTCGCCAGGCGCGCCATCGCCAGCTGGTCGAACACGTACGGGATGACCGACGACGAGACGCCGACACCGATGCCGGCGGCGATCGCAATCGGGTCTCCGAGCGCGTGCGCGGCGCCGGAGAACCCAATCGGCGAGACGAAGACGAAGGCGAAGAGCATCGCAGCCGCGAGGCCGTCGACTCCGCCCATCGCCGTCCGGCGCGAGACGCGATGGGCGAGGACGATGTAGGCGGTGAAGAGCGCCGCATTGGCAAACGCGAAGGCGATCCCGACCGGCTCGCCGGCGAACTCAACGCGCGTCAGGAGGTACACCCCGGCAGCAGCTGCCGTGACCGCGGCGACGTTGCGACCGACACGGGCGCCGATCAGCGCGAGTGCGATCGGGCCGACGAACTCGATCGCCGCGACCGTCGCGAGCGGCAGCCGGTCGATCGAGACGTAGAAGCACGCGTTCATGCCGGCAAAGACGGCTCCGAGCCCGACGATCAGCCACCGGCCGGCACGGTCGGCAGCGAGGAACGTCCGCCACGGCCGCCGCCAGGCGGCGAAGATCAACGCGGCCGAGGCGATCCGCAGCCACGCGACTCCGAGGACGTCGACCCGGGCAAAGAGCAAGACGGCGAACGACGGGCCGAGGTAGTGGAAGACGGCGCTGCCGACGAAGTAGGCCTGCGGCGGAACGGCCGAAACGCGGCCCGGGAAGGTGCTGGTGACGTCGACAGCGATACGAAGGATCTTCGCCGATCCGGCGCCGACTGGACATGGTGAATCGAAGGCGCTACGCTCAATCGACGTTATGAACAACGGACTTTCCGGAAGGACAGGCCGTGATCTACCGAGACTCGATGAAAGCGACCGTCGAATCATCGGCGAGCTCACGACCGACGGCCGCGTCTCGTTTGCCGAGCTCGGCCGCCGCGTCAGCCTCTCGGCCCCGGCCGTCGCCGAGCGTGTCCAGCGCCTCGAGCGCGCCGGCGTCATCACGGGCTACCGCGCCGAGATCGATCCGCGCCGGCTCGGGTACCACCTGACGGCGATCGTCCGCATCAAGCCGGCGCCGGGCCAGCTATCCCGAATTCCGGAACTGGCTGCCGAGATCAGCGAGGTCGGCGAGTGCCACCGCATCACCGGCGAGGACTGCTTCTTCCTGAAAGTCCACCTTCGCTCGATCGACGAGCTCGGCGCCCTGCTCGACCGCTTCTTGATCTACGGCGAGACGACGACGTCGCTCATCAACGCGTCACCGATTCCCCGCCGTGACCCACCGCTGACAGGCGACTAGTGGCCGACTTCGAGTGGAATCCGGACACGTACCTCGCAGAGATGCACGACGAGGTCCCGGGCTACGACGAGCTCGAGGCAGCGGTGGCCGCGGCGGCTGCCGCTTTCAAGGCGCGCAGCATTCTCGAGCTCGGCACCGGCACCGGCGAGACCGCGCTGCGCGTGCTCGCAGACCACCCAAACGCGCACTGGACGGGCATCGACGCGAGCGAAGCGATGCTGACCCGCGCGCGCGAGCGGCTCCCACACGCAGATCTGCGGCTCGCGCGTCTCGAGGATCCGCTGCCAAGCGGCCCGTTCGACCTCGCCGTCTCCGTCCTCGCCGTCCACCACCTCGACGGCCCCGCCAAGCGCGACCTCTTTGCCCGGATCGCACAGGTCGCGAACGCCTTCGTGCTCGGAGACCTCGTCGTCGCCGAGCGGCCCGAAGACGCCGCGATCGAGATCGACTGGGAGTACGACCTGCCGAGCAGCGTCGCTGAGCAGCTCGGCTGGCTCCGCGAAGCCGGCTTCGACGCCGGGGCGAGCTACGTCCGCCCGGACCTCGCCGTCTTCGTCGCGCGCCGCCGCAGCTCCAAGTGACAACTTGTCACTTGGCCGGTAACGCTCGGGAGCTCAGACGCCTGCAGCCTCGATGACGAAGTCCGTGGCGAAGCCGAGCACGAGCCCGGCCAGCACGAGCCACGTCACGAGCACGGTGTGCCCGTACTTGCGGTTCACCGCGAAGAGCTCCTGCACGACGTAGAGGATCGAGCCCGCCGCAACCGCGAAGAAGATCACCGTCGCCGCCTCGCTCGACCACGCCTGCCCGAGCAGCGTTCCGAAGAACGTCGGCGCGCCGCCGATCGCACCCAGCACCGCGAGGAACCCCCAGCTCGGTCGCGATCCTTCGCCGCTCATCGGGCCGCAGATGCCGAAGCCCTCGGTCGCGTTGTGCAGCGAGAAGCCGACGATCAGCGTCACCGCGAGGCTGATCTGATCCGCCGCGGCCGCCTGCCCGATCGCCAGGCCCTCGCCGAAGTTGTGCACGCCGATGCCGACGGCGATCAGCAGTGCGAGCTGCTTGCCGGGCGTCAGGCCCTCGATGAAGCTGCGGCTCTCGAACTCGTCGACCGCGGCGGCGCCCGGCCCGACAAGCGTCGACGAGCGGCGCTGCGCCTTCTTCCGCATCCACTCGGAGTAGTAGACGAGGCTCATCAGGCCGGCCGTGAAACCGGCGAGGCCCACCAGCGCAAGCCACCAGAACGTGCCCCAGTGCCGCTCCTCGAGGGCGGAGCCGATCGGCTCCTCGGCGCCCTTCAGCACGTCCCAGAGCAGGAAGATGAGGATGCCGGTCGCGAGCGCGCTCAGCCCGGCGCGCGCCTGCGGCGCGAGATTCTGGAGCCGCCCCATCGGCAGCCCGAGGAAGATCGTGCCGCCGGCGATCGCGCCGAGAAGGAGTATGTGTGCCGTACTCATGGTGTAAGGGTGACCTTACAAGGTCGGTTCGCGGCACTATACATATGGATGGCGCAGGGACATTCAGTAGACGAGTACCTCGAGACGATCTACTTCCTCGCCTTTCCGATCGGCGAGTACACCCCGCGCGGCTCCGGATCGCCTCCCCTCGCGTCGCGGGTCGCCGAGATGCTCGGCGTCTCACGCGCCTCCGCCGGCGAGATGCTGAAGCGGCTCGAGAGCGACGGGCTGATCGAGCGCGGCGAGAAGAAGGAGGCGCTGCTCACCAAGCCCGGGCGCGAGCGCGCCGAGCGGGTCGTCCGCAAGCACCGGATCATCGAGCGGCTGCTGACCGACTTCATGGGCTACACCGGCGCCGAGGCGCACGAGCGGGCCGACCAGCTCGGCGACACGTTCACCGAGGAGATGATCGAGCGCATCGACGACAAGCTGGGTCATCCGGAGCGTTGCCCGCACGGCTGGCCGATCGATCCGGACTTCGAGCAGGAGGAGAACGCGAGCCTCGCGGCGCTCGCCACGCTGAAACCGGGCACGCGCGCGACGATCGTACGGATGGCCGAGCACGACGGCGACCTGCTCCACTGGTTCTACGACCAGGGGCTCACACCGGGCCAGGAGATCGTGATGCAGACCGCGGAGCCGGCCGCCGACCAGTTCACCGTGAGGCTGAACGGCGGCGAGCGCGCGATCTCCGAGAAGGCCGCTGCCGGCCTGTTCGTACGCCCCGCCTAGAACAAGAGCTCAGGCGTGGGCTTTGACCGGCTGCCCGAGCCCGGCCGCCGCGCGCAAGGCGTCTGCCTTGTCCGTGCGCTCCCACGTGAAGTCCTTGTCGTCGCGGCCGAAGTGGCCGTACGCCGCGGTCTTCGCATAGATCGGACGGCGCAGGTCGAGATCGCGCAGGATCGCCGCGGGGCGCAGGTCGAAGTGCTCGCGGACGAGCTCCTCGAGCCTCGGCACCGGGATCGTTTCAGTGCCGAACGTCTCGACGAGGATCGACATCGGATGCGCGACGCCGATCGCGTACGCAACCTGGATCTGGCAGCGCTCCGCGAGCCCTGCCGCGACGACGTTCTTCGCGACGTAGCGCGCGGCATACGCGGCCGAACGGTCGACCTTCGTCGGATCCTTGCCCGAGAACGCGCCGCCGCCGTGCGGCGCAGCGCCGCCGTAGGTGTCGACGATGATCTTGCGTCCGGTGAGGCCGGAGTCCCCCATCGGCCCGCCGATCACGAACTTGCCGGTCGGGTTGCAGTAGAAGAAGTCCCTGTCGTGCTCGAGGCGCCGCTCGTCGTACAGGTGCTTCGGCAGGATCGGCTCGAGCACGTGCTGGACGAGATCGGGCTTGAGCAGCGTGTCGATGTCGAGCCCGTCGCGGTGCTGCGTCGAGATGAGCACGCGCTCGATCTCGACGGGACGGCGGCGGCCGTGCTCGTCCTCCTCGTAGCGGACCGTCACCTGCGTCTTCCCGTCGGGGCGCAGGTACGGCAGCAGCTCCGTCTTGCGCACCGCGGCGAGCCTCCGCGCGAGCGTGTGCGCGAGCATGATCGGCAGCGGCATCAGCTCGTCCGTCTCGTTCGACGCGTAGCCGAACATCATTCCCTGGTCGCCCGCGCCGACCTGGTCGAGCGGGTCGGCGTCGCCGTGCTGCTCCTCGAAGGAGTGGTCGATGCCCTGTGCGATGTCCGGCGACTGCTCGTCGATCGCGACCATCACACCGCACGTCTCGGCGTCGAAGCCGTACTTCGCACGCGTGTAGCCGATCTGTCGGATGCGGTCGCGCACGAGGCGCGGGATGTCGACGTAGATGTCGGTCGTGATCTCGCCGGCGACGACGACGAGGCCGGTCGTGATCAGGGTCTCGCAGGCGACCCGGCCCTGCGGATCCTCGGCGAGGACGGCGTCGAGGACGGAGTCCGAGATCTGGTCGGCGATCTTGTCCGGGTGCCCCTCGGTGACCGACTCGGACGTGAAGGTGAAGGAACGGGCTGGCATCCGGGGCAGGCTAGCTGCTGTCACCGGCTCTCGACCTGGAGGAAGGCGGTGTAAGTCCGCTCGTTCGCCCCCTGCGCGCCGTACGCGAACAGCGTCCTGAGGTCGGGCAGATCGGCCGGAAGCTTCACTCCCGCCAGCGCGAGCAGCGGCAGCGCCGCCTTCGCGTTCACGTAGGCGAAGCCGGTCGTGTCGTCCGGCATACCGGACAACTTCCGCGCCTCGAGGAACGACGGGTCGGCCGAGAGCTTCGGCCCGCCGCCGCGGAAGTCGGAGATCCCGCGGTCGGTCGTCGAGACGACGAACTGGCCGCCGATGATCGCGCGGTGAAGCGTCAAGCGCTTCAGCATGCTCGACTCCGGGAGCGCACGGAGCAGGTCGTCGAGCGTGGACGACGCGGCGGCCGTGTCGGACGGCTGCGTAACAAGCGTCACCTCGGGCGTCGGCAGCGCCGCGCGCACGTACAGCGCAGTCTCCCCGTGCAACAGCGTGTCGAGCTGGTTCGCCAGGCCGAAGGCGTCGTTCCCAAACAGCTTCACGAGCGACGGCGGGAGCTTCGGCAGGAGCTCGAACGCGCCCGTCGGAACCGGGAAGTCGAGGACGGCGAGGACGTCTCCCGGAATCTCGTCGGTGAGCGCCGGCACGTACGGGGCGCTCGGCTGGACGATGTAGCGCGGCGGCCCGGGCGAGGTCAGCTCGCCGGTGCGCGCAACGGCTTCGAGCTTGAGCCCGCCCTTCTCGTCGGTGAGCGCGACAGCGGCCCAGCGGAACTCGACCCAGGCGATCGTCGCCGCGGTCGGCCGCTTTACGCGCGGCTGCCCGAAGCGATAGTTCAATCCCATCGGTGCAATTGACGTCTCCATCTGCCCGGGGAGCGACTCGATGAGCTCGTCCGCCTTCGCCCCGCTCACGTAGGCGCGCACGAGCGCGTCGCTCGGGATCCGGTCCATCGCGGCAAGGAACAGCTTGTTCTCCGCGAGCGAAAGCGCCGAGGGGCCGAGCTCGTTCAGCGCGGCGTCGCTCTGCGCGATCGCGGTCCAGTCGCCGACCTTGCGCGTCTTGCAGTCGTACTTCTTCGCAAGCGCGGCGAGCTTCGCGTCGTCATGCGGCTGGGTGAGCGCGACGACCTCGTTTCCCGGCAGCACCGCGACGTCGACTTCGTCGCCCACCGCGGGCTGGATGTCGCTCGCCCACACGAGCTTCGTCTGCCGCTCGAGCCCGCTCAGGAGCACCTTGCCGACTCCGTGCCACTGGCCCGACGTGAGGTCGCTGCTCGCGGCGACGAAGGCGACTGCCTTCCCGGGGACGAGCGACGCGGCGCCGTCGACCGCACCCGGCCCGCCCGCCGTGGCGCTCGCACACCCTGCAATGACGAGCACCGCGAGCGCTGCCGGGATCAACCTCGACATCTCACTCCTCTGTCGGCTGTCGCCCCATCAGATTGGAGACAAGTTCGCTGAGGCTCTGTCCTGAGAGTACCGCGCACACTCCCTCGGTAATAGGCAGCTCCACGCCGAGGCGCGCGGAGAGATCGTGCAAGGCGGGTGCGGTCGTGATCCCCTCGACGGTCTGGCCGATCCGCGCGACGGCCTCGTCGGGGCTCAGGCCTTGAGCGATCAGTTCGCCGGCGTGGCGGTTGCGGCCGTGCTTGCTCCAGCACGTGACGATCAGGTCTCCCATGCCCGCGAGGCCGGCGAAGGTCTCGGGGCGCGCGCCCGCCGCCTCGCCGAGCCGTGCCATCTCAGCGAGTCCGCGGGTGATCAGCGACGCCTTCGAGTTGTCGCCGAGAGCGAGCCCGTCGACGCCGCCTGCCGCGAGCGCGATCACGTTCTTCGCGGCGGCGCAGAGCTCTACCCCGACGACGTCCGGGTTGACGTACGCGCGGAACACCGTCGAGTTGACCGCGTGCTGGAGCTCTCCCGCGAGATAGCCGTCCTCGCTCGCGATCACGGCCGCGGTCGGCAGCCCGACGGCGATCTCCTCGGCCATGTTCGGCCCCGAGAGGACCGCGACCGGCCGGCCGTGCACGGTCGTCGAGAGGCGCTCGCCGCTCGCGGGATCGAGCCCTTTGGTCAGGCTCAGCACCGGCGCCGAGCCTGGCAGCGAAGCGGCGACGCTCGCGAATGCCTTGCTCGGCACCGCGACGACCGCGACGTCGACGTCTGCAGGCGCGTCGTCCAGCGGAACCGCCTCGACGCCGCGCAGGTCGACGATCGGGAGCGAGCGCGGATTGCGTCCCGTCTCGTTGATCGCGCGCGCCTGCTCCGCGGTGTGGCAGCCGAGTACGACCTCGTGGCCGCGCTCGCGCAGGACGTGCGTGAACGCCGTTCCCCAGGAGCCTGCGCCTGCGACGAAAAACCTCACGAGCGGCGCATGAAGTCGATCGACACGGGCACTCCCTCGAGATTGAAGCGCTCGCGCAGCTCGTTCTCGACCCAGTAGCCGTAGTCGCGCGTGATGAGGCCCGGATCGTTCACGTAGATCCGGAAGCGCGGCGGCCGCTGCCCGGTCTGCGCGGCGTAGAGCATGTTCAGCCGGCGGCCCGCTTTCGCCGGCGGCTGGCGCTTGCGCTTGAGCTCCTCGAGCGCCTTGTTCAGCTCGACGGTCGAGATCTTCATGGTGTAGCGCGAGAAGAGCTCCTCGACCGTGTCGAGCAGCCGGTCGAGGCCGCGGCCCGTCTGCGCGGAGATTGCGATGAACTCGGGGCGCTGGCGCAGGCGGCGCCGCAGGTGTCCGCGCACCTCCTCGATTCGCACCTCGCTGACGTCCCATTTCGCGAGGACGATCAGCGTCGCGCAGTCGGCCTTGCGCGCGACGTCGGCGACCGCGAGGTCCTGGTCGACGACGCCCTGCGACGCGTCGATCAGGACGAGCGCGACGTCGGCCCGCTCGGCGGCCTCGAGCGCGCGCAGCTCCGAGTAGTACTCGATGCCCTGCCGGTGGCGGCGCTTGCGTCGCAGGCCGGCGGTGTCGACGAGGACGAACGTCTTGTCGCCGCGCTGGAGCACCGTGTCGATCGAGTCGCGAGTCGTGCCGGGAATCTCCGAGACGATCACGCGCTCCTGGCCGAGCAGCTTGTTCACGAGGCTCGATTTGCCGACGTTCGGGCGGCCGAGGATCGCGACGCGGATCGTGTCCTCCCTCGCGTGCTCGTGCCGCGCCTTGCCGTGCACCTCGAGGTAGTCGACGATCTCGTCGAGCAGGTCGCCGGTGCCGTGGCCGTGCAGCCCGGAGAGCGGGATCGGGTCGCCGAGTCCGAGCCGGTGCAGCTCGAGCGCGAGCGTCTCCTGCTTCGGGTCGTCGATCTTGTTCGCGATCACGAGGACGGCCTTCTTCGACTCGCGCAGGATCTGCGCCACCTCCTCGTCACCGGGCGTGATCCCGATCTGCGCGTCGACGATGAAGAGCACGAGGTCGGCCTCCTCCACTGCCTCGCGCGCCTGGTCGGCGATCGACTTCGTGATCGCGTCCTCGCCCTCGATGTCGACGCCGCCGGTGTCGATCAGCAGGAAGCGCTCGTTGCGCCACTCGCAGACGAGCTCCTTGCGGTCGCGCGTGACCCCCGGCGTCTCGTGGACGACGGCCGCCCGCGTGCCGGTCAGCCGGTTCACGAGCGTCGACTTGCCGACGTTCGGGAAGCCGACGATCGCGACGGTTCCCAGAAGCTCCTGCTGCTGTACGGCCATGGCGGGCGAAGCGTACGGCTCAACGACTGCAACCAGGTTGCCGCAACCTGGCTTCAGCCAGGTTGCAGTCGTTTATGGCCGGGCGAAGCGTAGGCCCGCGGAGCCACGGCCCGGGGCCAGGCCCCGTTACGGAAGTGTCACGTGAGCGTCGGAGCCGCTCCGGCACCCCTCTCGCGACGAGGCTGCCGGAGCCGCCTGCAGGCATGGCCGGCAACCTCGTTGCAAGTTGTCACTTGGGACTAGTGGTCGCTCCGGTTAGTTCGTTTCCGGTAGCAGGGACCGGCTGTTCTCGATCGAAGACGTCGTCGTCCTGTTGGGCGACGATGGAGGCGATCGAGATGGCTGCAGCGGCGAAACAGATCGGGGTGAGCGTCGA
>WNGB01005935.1_pt1 | contig 18137 bp, 18 predicted proteins | sample 5400681 | NCBI WGS metagenome assembly WNGB01 (sample SAMN13153367, study PRJNA577476) | soil metagenome | isolation source: 115 cm soil or saprolite under grassland replicate 2 | place: USA:California | collected 2016-06-15 | reverse complement strand
TCCTCGCTACTCCGTCGTCCGTCCTCAGTCCTCAGCCCTCAGTCCTCAGCCCTCAGTCCTCAGCCCTCAGTCCTCAGTCCTCAGTCTCAGTCCTCAGTCCTCAGTCCTCAGTCCTCAGCCCTCAGCCCTCAGTCCTCAGTCCTCAGTCCTGAGTCGTCCTCAGTCCTGAATTGCTACACTTCGGCGCGGTGCTGGTCCTTCACGATCCTCTCCGGCAAACCGACCTCCCTCGCGGTTGCATCGCCACCATCGGCAACTTCGACGGCCTGCACGTCGGTCATCAGGCGATCATCCGCGAAGTGGTCGAGCGCGCGCGGGAGACACAGCGGCCCTCCGCGGTGATCACGTTTCATCCGCATCCGCTTTCGATCGTCGCGCCCGATCGCGTGCCGAGGCAGATCCTCACGCTGTCGCAGAAAGAGGAAATCCTGCGCGCGATGGACGTCGACGCGCTGCTGGTGGTCCCGTTCACGCACGAGTTTTCCCGCTGGACGGCGGACCGCTTCATCCAGGAGTTTCTCGTCAACGCGCTCAAGGTTGACGAGGTGCGCATCGGACGCGACTTCTGTTTCGGGGCAGGGCGCGAAGGCAATCTCGCCAAACTCCAGGCAGCGGGCGCACGCCTCGGATTTGCGGTCCACGGCGTCGATGAGGTCCGCATTCGCGGCATTCGCGTTTCGAGCTCCATCGTGCGCGACGCGATCAACAAAGGTGCGATGCGCGCTGTGGCGCTCGCGCTGGGCCGATCCTATTTCATCGATGGACCCGTGGTCCCCGGCCGGCGCCTCGGACGGAAGATCGGTTTTCCCACCGTCAATATCGATCCGGCGAATGAGCTCTTCCCCGGCGGCGGCGTGTACGTAACCACGTCGCGATTCGAGAGCTTTGCGCGCTCCTTCGAAAGCGTGACGAACATCGGCGTGCGGCCAACGCTCTATGAAAATTACGCGCTGACTATCGAGAGTCACATCTTCGACTTCGACTCCAACGTATACGGAGACGTGGTCCGACTCTACTTCCACCAACTTCTGCGCCGGGAGCAACAGTTCCGCTCGGCTCTGGAGCTCAACCATCAGATTCACACGGACATCGAGCGGTCACGACGGTTCTTCGCGCGGCATCCGATTCGCTTGAACGAGATCGGGATGCCGATATCGCCGTGACTGATCCTGTCCTGGCCCTCGTTCTCATCGCGTGCGCTTTCTTCGCGCTGTTCGCTGTGCGCTTCTTCAAGACACTCGACAGCGGGCTTTGGGACGTATGGCACACGCCGATTGCCGCCGGTCTCGCGAGCGGCGTCCTTCTGCGATTGATCGGCACCGCCGCACCGGCGGCGATCGCGATCGTGCTCACGTTCGCGGCGCTTTACGTTCGCCTGACCGGACACGAAAGCGAACCGGTCGACGGCATGCTCCTCGGCGCCGCGTCGGGTGCCGCCGCCGCACTGGCGTTGGTGATTCACAGCGAGACCGAGTGCCGGACGTTGGCCGAGTGCCTCGTGGCCGGCGCGGTGACCGGATACGGGACGACGTTCGCGTCCTTCGAGGTCACCGACAAGCTCCGGCGCGCGATCATCGACGTCATGACCGCATTGGCGGCGATGGCCCTCGCTTACGCCGCGCACTTCATCCGCGACGGGCGCACCACGGCGATCATTGTGGTCATCGCGATTCCGCTCATCGGTGTCATCACAGTGTTTCAGCAGTGGGCCGACGTGCGAGCAGAGCTCGGTCACGAAGCATCTCTCGGATTCATCAACGATTCGGACGTCCGCCGCACCGCTCACCCACTGCTGCGCCTCGGCAGCGGCGGGTGGGCGGACCGCAGGGCCCACCGCGAATTCGTGCGCCTGGCGAACAAGATCGCGCTGCGCAAACGGCAGCAGCGCAACCGGCCGGATGACATGGCGCGGCTCTACCAGGTGGAAATCATCAAATTGCGCATGCAGATTCAGGAAATGAGCAAGATTGACCGCGATGTCATCTCCGCATCCGCCTCCGATGAAGTGCCGTCGGATACAATGGCGCGGAGCAAATGACGAGACGATTTCTCGTTTTTCTCCTCTGCAGTCTCGCCGCCGCCACTCTCCTCGCCCAAGTCACAAACATGGGTCCCGCGGGGCAGTACTACAAGACAGGTCCGCCGAAGAAGGGACGCTTCAGCGTCATTCGTGCGCCGAAAAAGGGCGGCGAGATCAAGTGGAGTCTTCCGCCTGGAAACAAAGTCGAATTCGTCAAAGAAGATTACGCGGTGCTTCAGCCCGACGTCACCATCGAGTACGAAGACATCAAAATGAAAGCGGACAAGGCGACGATCAACTTCCGAACCAAAGACGTGACTGCCGAAGGCCACGTCATCCTCGACCAGAGCACAACGCGGCTCGCCGGCAGTCAGATGGTCTTCAACCTCGATTCGAAGACGGGCACTTTCTTCAATGCGACCGGCAGCATGGAGCCGGCGATGTACTTCACCGGCGAGAAGCTGGAAAAGATCTCTGAGGACACCTACCGGCTCACGAATGGCGTGCTGACCTCCTGCGATCTCGATTCGCCGTCATGGTCGCTGGACGTGGCTCGCGCGGACGTCACCGTTGATGACTACGCGCGCATGAACGACGTGACGTTCCGCGTTCATCGCTTCCCAATCCTATGGATGCCGCGGTTGATCTGGCCGACCAAAGGAGATCGCAGCCAGGGTTTCCTGATCCCACGCGTCAGTTTCTCCAGTTGCAATCCGGCGAGCGCGCACTGCTTTGGAAACCGATTCGAGCTCGGATATTTCATCCCCTTCGGTCAGGCTGTCGACGCGACCCTCTACGGCGACCTCAGTTCGACGAGCTATAACGGTTTGGGACTCGATTTCCGTTACCGGCCAAACTCCAACGTCAAGCTGGGCGAGCTGAACGCATACGTCGTGCACGACGTGGAGGACAAGAAAAAGCAGTGGAAGTATTCGTATCAGCACTCTCAGGAGAATCTCCCGGGAGGTTTTCGGGGGGTGGTGGACATCGAGGATTTCTCCGATCTCGATTTCTTTCGCAATTACGACCGCGATCCGCGCGTGCACACGCTGTCGCAGATCTATTCGTCCGCGTACCTGTCGAAGAACACGCCGATTTACTCCTTCAACGTGCTCTCCGATCGCCGCGATATCATCCTCGGCCACACCAATCCCGCCGATCTCAACTCTCCACTGCTGAAGCAACGATTCGAGCAGCTCCCTTCGCTGCAATATCGCATTTATCCGACGAGGCTCTTCGGCTCGCCGGTGTACTTCTCGATGGAGTCGTCGGCGTCCCATCTGGTCACCAACGGATCTTTCACCGGACCGTCCGCCGACTACTTCCGTACGGATGTGTTTCCGACGGTGTCGATGCAGATTCCCTCGCCGCCGTGGTTCTCCATCAAGCCGCAGATTTTTGCGCGCGAGACGTATTACTCATCGAGGCTGGTGACCGATTCGACGACGCTGCAGAACAATGCAGTGAACGAGTCGTTGAGCCGGTCGTACATGCAGGGGCAGGTGGAGTTCGTCGGACCGTCGTTCTCGCGAATTTTCAATCGCCCGCTGGGAAACTTCACGCGATTCAAACACGTCATCGAGCCGCGATTCACGTACGTCTACACGACCGATGTCACCGATGTGCAGCAGCGGATCATTCGATTCGATACCGTCGACACGCCGTTTCTGCCGGTCGTTCCGAACTCGGTGCAGTACTCGCTGACCCAGCGCGTCATCGGTAAACAAAAGAGCGGCGGATCGGCTCGCGAAGTGTTGTCGTTTTCCCTGCGGCAAAGCGTGTCGCTCTCGAAGCCATTCACCAACACGACCGGCGGCAATCTCACCGGGACGCCGGTTCCTGTGGGACAGAACAACAAGTTCACGCCGCTGATCGCCAGCCTTCATGTGAACCCGTACCAGTCGCTGACCTTCGACGCCAGCGCGACAGTGGGCAACGTCTCGCATCAAATCGATCAGACCAGCATCTCGGCCAACATCATGGGAACGGGAAAGCAGTCCGACAAGTACCTCACCTTCAGTTGGTTTTCGACCTTCAGACAACCGGCCCAGCCCCTGGCAACGAACAATAGTCAGATCCGCCTGAACAGCGGGACTTCTCTGCTGCATGAGAGGCTTCGTGCTGATGTGCAACTCAGTTACGACGCGAGCCAGGGCGTCTTCATCGACGAGCGTTACCTCATCGGCGCCACGGCATCGTGCTATGGCTTTGCGGTCGAGTACCGCCGGTACCTGGTTTATGATCCGTTGCCGAAGCCGAAAAACGTCTTCGGGATCGCGCTCACACTCAAGAACGTAGGAACCATCGGAACACACTAAAAGGACTGAGGACTGAGAGTAGGACCGCCGCCCTCGGCGGTCGGCGACGCCGCCGAGGGCGGCGGCGCTACACCTACTCCTCAGTCCTCAGTCCATGGCACTGCGATGGCGCACAATGAAACGATGAAGGGGCTAATTTTGTCGGGCGGCAAAGGCACGCGCATGCGGCCTTTGACCCACACGTCCGCGAAGCAGTTGATTCCGGTGGCCAACAAGCCGGTGCTGGCGTACGGCATCGAGGCGATCGTCGCCGCCGGGATCGAGGACATCGCCATCATCGTCTCCCCCGAAACCGGCGACGAGATCCGCGAATGCGTCAAGGATGGCTCGCGATATCGCGCGAATGTCACGTACATCGAGCAGGACGCGCCGCGCGGCCTGGCGCACGCGGTCCTCACCGCCGAGACGTTCCTTCGAGACTCCTCGTTTGTCATGTACCTCGGCGACAACCTGCTGCAGCATGGGATCACGCCGCTCGTCGAGGAGTATCGGGCGCTGGAATGCAATAGCGAGATCCTGCTGACCCGCGTGCCGAATCCGTCGCAGTTCGGCGTGGCCGAGCTCTCCTCCGACGGCAGAGTGGTCAAGCTGACCGAAAAGCCGCAGCATCCGAAATCGGATCTGGCGCTCGTCGGCGTCTACATGTTCGACGAGAACATTTTCGACGCGGCCAAATCGATCAAGCCCTCGAAGCGCGGTGAGCTGGAGATCACCGATGCGATCCAGTGGCTGCTCGATCACGATTTCACGGTGCATCCGCACATCGTCAAGGGCTGGTGGAAGGACACCGGAAAGATCGAGGACATGCTGGAGGCCAACCGGACGGTGCTCGACACGTTCGAGCGCGACGTGCGCGGCAACATCGAGGCTTCCAGCGCGATCGAGGGGAAAGTGGTGATCGAAGAAGGCGCGGAGATCGTCGATTCGGTCGTGCGAGGACCGTCGATCATCGGACGCGGGGCTCGTGTGGTGCACGCATACGTCGGGCCGTACACGTCGATCGGCAACGGCTGTTCGCTCGAATACTGCGAGATCGAGAACTCCATCGTGCTCGAGAACTCGACCATCGCGCACGTCGACGGCCGCATCGAAGCGAGTCTCATCGGAAAAAACGTGAAGATCTGCCGCACCCATCGCAAACCCGCGGCGTATCGCTTCATGCTCGGCGACAACAGCGAAGTGGGCATCACCTAGTCGCCGCTGATGCCGAACGTCTACACTTTCAAAGACTTCGAGGGAAGCAGCCATCGCATCCTCATCGATCTGATCACGCGCTACTCTGACGGGGCCATCACGCTCCTCGATCTGGGCGCCGCCGGCGGAGAGCTCGGCGAGGCGCTGCGCAGAAGATTCAAGCGCACGATTGGATTCGAATTCGACGTCGACCGCCTTGCCGATCTGCGAACCCGATTCGATCAGGCGGTGATCGCCGATCTGGAAACCGTGCGGCGGCTGCCGTCGCGCGCCGACGCGATCGTCCTCGCCGACATCCTCGAGCATCTCCGCGACCCGTCGAAGCTGCTGGCATGCGTACGCCGCTCGCTTTCCCCTGCCGGACACGTGTTCATTTCCGTACCAAATATCGCAAACATTACCGTACGCATTGGTCTGATGTTCGGAATCTTCGAATATCGCGAGCGCGGAATTCTCGACTCGTCCCATCTCCGCTTCTACACGATGCGCTCGATCAAGCGAGAGATCGAAGGGGCAGGCTTTCGCATCGTCGCCATTCGCGGCTCGTCCGTGCCCATTCGTCTGATCGTGCCGCGCGCGCCGGAGTTTCTGCTGCGGACCGGCGAACGGTTGTTGACGTTGGTGACGCGAATCTGGCGCGGTTTGTTCGCCTACCAGATCATCATCGTCGCCGAGAGTCGATGATTCCAATACCGAAGCAGGCGATCACCGCGGCGGCCGAAATCCACCACCACCCCCGCCCGATCCTGCGCGAGAAAATCACTTCGTGCGTCCCCGCCGGTACAGGAACACCGGCGAAGAGCATGTTGATCTCGACCGGAGTGACTTCGCGGCCATCGATGGTCACGCGCAACTCGGGCGTGAGCTTTTCTGATGACGCCAGGAATGCCGGCGCCGCCGCGCGCACTCGGATGTGCTGCTCATCCTCCGCATAGCTCAGCAGCCTCACTTCTGCATCACCGAACGCGCCTGGATTTCCATTGACGACAGCCTCACCGGAAAAGTCGATGCCCTTCGCTGCCAGAAACTCCGCGTCCGTCATTTTTCGCAACCGCTTCACCGCGTGAAATCGCGGCGCCTCGGCCGTATTGAGAAACAGGCGTCCGTCCGGCAGCTCGCGATCGAAAATGACCGGAGTGGTCACCCCGCCGTAAAAGGCAATCCTGCCGCGGATGCCGATCGACTGCATTCGTACGGTCAGTGCGCTGCCCCTTCGCGGAATGTAGACGCGCTCCAGGACGGCGATTTCTGCCGGCGTGAAGCTGCGAGAGAAAACAACGCTCTGGTCGTGCAAAAGTGAAATGATCATGCGCGGATTCAATCCGACCGTCTGCTCGATGTGAATCGGAAGCTCGATCGCGTAGAACCGCTCCGCGCCGGTGAGATCGCGGTCCAGCGTCGTTCCTGGCGAAATGTTGATGATATCTCGTGGCGGTATTGTGTACTTGAATATCATCCAGTGGATGATGTCGATATCGCGATTCTCGAGGAAATAGCGAACGCCGAGCAGCGAGACCAGCGGGTCGTTAAAATCGAATTTCAGGCTGTTGAACGTGATGACTGTCGAGTTGCCGGTGAACGACGTCGGATCGATTCGCTGTAGCAATTGCCGGTATTTCGCCTCCGACGAGAAGTGGCTGCGAATGTCCTCGAGCCGGTAGAGCTCCGAAGAGTTCGGCCAGAGGTCGATGAAGAAGGGCGCGATGCGAAACGGCTTCGGCTGCAACTGCAGAAAGGCGATCGTCGGCGTCACCGGCGGTACAGCGAGATCGCTCTCCAGATATGGATAAAACCTGCCGGCGAAGACGCCGAGGTCGCCGGCGACAATCACGGCGAGCATGGATGGGATGAGCAGCCGTCGTGTCCGGATACCCGCTGCGGCGAGGTATGCCGCGGGAATGGGAAGCAGAATCTGCATGCGCGTCAGCGGCGAATACTCGAAGCCGGGAAGCGCGCCGATCACGTGCATGAGGGGGCGAAATCCGAACATGCAACCGAGAATCAGCGCCGCGGATGCGAACCAGAACCACCGCATGCGCGCACGGCGATTCATCAGTGCGAGCGCGATGAGAGGGATCGTGATCAGGCCGAGGTAAACGGTGGCCTCGATGTAGTTATTGAGGACTCCCAGCGCCGGATCGCCGTTCCAGTTCTTATACGCTTTGTTGCCGAGGCGATCGGGGCGAACGAACATCGCAAAGTGGCGGAGGGGAAACGCGTGCTCGAGCGCCGCGTTCGCGCGCGTCTCGAGGTAACCGGTGCGCTTGACGAAGTGGATCATCGGCGCGAGCGATGGCGCAGCGATGAGCAGCGCAAGGAACACGGCGACGGCTGCCGGAATCACAAAGCGATTGCGAATGCCGATCACCAGTAAATACAAAGCGGCGATCCACGCGCCGTACGCCATCGCTGCAGGAAATCCCGCGAGCGCATATGCGAGTGCGATCAGAGCCATGGCCCAGAATGGCGTCCGCTTTCGATTGGCAATCCGCCGGACCATCCACAGCAGCGCGGGATACAGCGCCGCGGCGTTCGTGGCCTGCCACAGCCAGCGAACTGCGATCGCGCCGGAGGCGGCGAAGATGATCGCGCCGACCGCCGCCGCCCCTTTGCCGAGGCGTTCTTCACGAAGCCAAAGGTAGGTGAACCAGAACGCGACATTGAGTTTGAGAAAAATGATTCCGGTGTAAATCCACGCCAGCGGCAGCGCGAACGCCGGAAGCAGAATGAATGGAGACAATACCGCCGAAGCAGAAGAGCCGAAGCCCGGGATTCCCGAGGCAACGAATGGATTCCAGTGAAACGCGCGCCAGTCGCTTTTCAGCAGCGACATCAACGTGAAATACGACGTCGGCGGGTCGTTCAGCAGCGAATTCTGCACATCGACCGAGCGCACCGACGACCATGGCTCGTAGCTGAAAAACACGTCATTCGGTGACACGACTCGGTGCAGGAACAGAGTGGGGAAGAAAAAGACGAAGTGGTAAACGACGAGCGCGATGAGCGCGACGCGATGTTTGCGAATGGACCGCAATCCGATTGAGTTTACCCCGCGCCGGGTTGCGCGGTCTCGCGGTCTCGTGGTCTCGTGGTGTGATGCACTTCGAGACCTCGAAACCCCGAGACCGCGAGACTGCTAGAAAGAAGCTTCTCATCGCCGCGGACATCGATCGCTCACTGCACGAGCGTGCGTCGGCGGACGGCCGCTTCGAGATCGTCGACCGGCCGGTGCGTACGGAGGAGGAACTGGCGGCGATCGTGGGCGATTGCGAAGTGCTCGTCACGCGCTCATTCAATCGCGTGACCCGCCGGGTCATCGATCGCGCTCGGCGGCTCGAGCTGATCGCGCAAGGCACCAGCGGCACAGACAACATCGATCACGCGGCCGCGAGCGAGCGCGGAATTACGATCCTGAATTTGCCTGGCGCGAATGCCGATGCCGTCGCCGAGCTGGTGATCGGATTCATGATCGCGCTGACTCGCACCGTTCCCGCATACACGCGCGAGCTGATGCGCGGCCGGTGGAATCGCGACGACTGCGCCTCCCGACACGAGCTCCTCCACCACCCCCTGGGCATCGTCGGCCTCGGCGAAGTTGGCGGACGCGTCGCGAAGCTCGCGGCCGCGTTCGGGATGCGCGCCAGCGCGGTCGATCCGTACATCACAGATGACGATTTCGCACAACGCGGCGCCACTCGCGTTCCATCGCTCGATGAGCTCCTGCGGAACAGCGACATCCTCACGCTTCACGTTCCGTTGACGATCGAAACCCGACGGATGATTGCCGCTCCGCAGATCGCGCTGATGCGGCGCGGCTCGATTCTGATCAACGCCGCGCGCGGAGAGGTCCTCGATCAGAATGCCGCGCTCGACGCGCTGCGCTCCAATCACCTTGCCGGATTGGCGCTCGATGTGTTCGACCCCGAGCCGCCTGTGCAGGGATTTCCCGACGATCCCGGGCTGATCCTGACGCCGCACGTCGGCGGCTGCACTCACGAGGCGAAGGCGGCGATCGGCGCCAAGCTCTACGAGAAAATCGTGGAGTTCTACACCGTGTCATCCTGAGCGCAGCGAAGGATCTCAAAATGCGACGCCGTAACTTGAGATCCTTCGCCGTCTTCGCGGCTCAGGATGACACGACAAACTCGCCATCTTTGATCACGTTGCGCACGAGGTTCACGCCGAAGTGATAAACGAGATGGAAATAGTTCGGCGCATCGAGCAGCGCGATGTCGGCACGCTTGCCCACCTCGATCGATCCGATCTCGTCTGCCATTCGCAGCGAATGCGCGCCATTGAGCGTCGCGGCGGTCAACGACTCCTCCACGGTCATCTTCATTTGCAGCGTCGCCAGTTGCATGACCATGCTCATCGACTCGGTCATCGATGATCCCGGATTGCAATCGGTCGACAGGGAGACGATGGCGCCGGCGTCGATCAGCGCTCGCGCCGGCGCGTAGCGCTGCGACATCAGGAAAAAGCTCGTCGCCGGCAGCAGATTCGCGACTGTGTCTGATTTTGCCAACGCAGCAATGCCCCGTTCGGAAATGTGCATCAGATGATCGGCGGAGGCGGCATGCAGCTCGACGGCGAGAGTCGCGCCGTCGGTGTCGCTCAATTCGTCAGCGTGCAGGCGCGGTGTCATGCCCAAGGCGATCGCCGCGCGTAAAACGCGGGCGCCCTCTTCGCGCGTGAAGACGCCGCGCTCGACAAACACGTCGCAGAATCTCGCCAGTTTTTCTTTGCCCACTGCCGGCAGGATTTCGTTCACGATCTCGTCGACGTACGATTCGTGCGGACGCTCGTGCGCCGCGAGGCACGTCGGCACGAGGCGAACGGGTGAAGTCTCGTTCGCTTTCGCAATCGCGCGAAGCTGCTTCAGCTCATCGGCGACATTCAACCCGTAGCCGCTTTTCGCTTCGGCGGTGGTCGTGCCGTGACGGGACATCGTTCGCGCGCGCTGGAGGATGTTCTGCACGAGCTTCTCTTCGGACGCGGCGCGTGTCGCCCGCACCGTCGAGGTGATGCCGCCTCCAGACGCGGCAATCTGCTCGTAGGTCTCGCCCTGCAGCCGCCGATTGAACTCCGATTCGCGGAATCCCGCCCACGGCAGATGCGTGTGCGAATCGACGAAGCCGGGAATCGCCGTCGCGCCGCCGGCGTCGAAATCCTCGGTAATGTCAATGTTGGTGCGACGCTCGGGGCCGACGTAAGCAATGCGACCATCGCGCACGAGGATCACCGCATCTTCGTAGATGGTGAGATTGCGCATCGCCGCGCCGCGGAGGCCTGCGCGGCCGGTCGGCGTTGCGATCTGGGACAAATTGCGAATCAGTAGAGCCATGCGAGAGAGCGGGTGGCAAGTGGCGGGTGGCGGGTAGGCCCACCCGCTGCCCGCTACCCGCTACTCGCCTGACCTGCGATACATGGACGTGATCGGAAGCTCGTTCGCCTCCTGCTCGGCGTCGAGCATCAGCAGCTGCTGAATCGTGTCCAGCGTTGCCTGCAGTTTGTTGCGCGCGGCCCGGCGCTCGACTTTGAGGTCCTGAATCGTGCGCTCCAGATCGGCAACGCGACTCATGGCCTGCGACACCAGCCGGTCGGAGAGGAGCTCCGCGTCTTTGACGATCAGCTCCGCTTCCTTGCGCGCGTTCGACTTCACTTCTTCAGACACCTTTTGCGCGGACAGCAGGGTGTCCTTGAGGATGCGCTCGCGCTGATTGTGATCGTCGAGATCTTCGCGCAGCATCGCGTTCTCGCGCGAAAGACGATCGACATCCCTGACCAGGCGCTCGATTTCTTCGGCCACCATTTGCAGGTAGCCGCGAACTTCGGCGGGATCGAATCCCTTCAGCTTTCGCGCAAACGTCTGCTTCTGGATTTCGAGTGGTGTGAGGTTCTGCATGGACGCCCTCCCGTCACGTTGCTGGGTTGCTCGGTTCCTGGGTTGCTCGGTTACCGAGCAACTTAGCAACCCAGCAACCTAGCAACTATTTCTTGAAGAGTATAAGCCCGTACAGATACGCGAGGATGCCGCGGATGATGAAGATCACCAGCAGCAGCAGGAGCGGCGACCAGTCGATCCCGGCGGTTTTCCACGGCGGAAGAATGCGTCGGAAGGGGCGCAGGAAGGGAAGGGTCATCCGGTGGAAGATCTCATTGAGCTGATCGAGGATCTGAAATGCGGTCTTGTAGCGCCAGCGAAAGGAGGTCTGCGCCGCAAAAAACAGCGCCCAGGAGATGATCACCCAGACGATCACCAGCCACTCGATGACGCTGAGCAGGATCATGAAGGCCTGGACGAAGACGCCGAGGATTCCCATCACCCGCGCGGACCGAAGATGGCGCGGCCGATGCGCACCATGGTCGACCCTTCCTCAATCGCAATTTCGAAGTCTTCGCTCATTCCCATCGACAAGTGTTCTAGGCCGACGGAATCGCGAATCGCGCGCAGCCGCCGAAAGTACGGACGGGGGTCTCCAATCGGCGGAATGGCCATCAAACCGATCAAATTCACCCCGCCGACCGACTGGATCTGCCGCGCCAGAGACTCGACATCCGCCGGCGCCACTCCGCTTTTCTGCGGCTCCTCGCCGATGTTGACCTGCAGGAGCACATCCCGCGCCGCCTCGGCTGCGCGGGCGATCTTCTGCGCGAGATCGACCGAATCGACGGTCTCGATCACATCGAAAATGCGCACTGCCTCTTTTGCCTTATTCGATTGCAGGTGGCCGATGAGGTGCCATCGCGCAGCGCCGCGCACCTGCGGCTTCTTGTCGCGCGCTTCCTGAACTCGATTCTCACCGATGTGCGTGACTCCGGCGGCGATCGCCGCGTCGACTTTCTCCGCCGGAAACGTTTTCGAGACGGCGACGAGCGTGACCTCGCTCCGTTTGCGTCCGCCACGTTCGCACGCGGCGCGGATCCGCTGCTCGACGGCTGCGAGATTCTCAGCGATGCTCACGCCGCCTCTCCACCCATCGGCCTTCCGCTCGATCCACCGCGAGATTCGCCAGCCGGTCCGCCTCTTTGTTGCCGGCACGGAACGTGTGACGAATCGAGAAACGTGAAAATTGCGAAGCGAGCCTCCGCGCTTTCTCGTGCAGCGGAATCAGATTGGCGTGTTTGACGCGGAATTTGCCGAGCATCTGATTCACCAGCAGCAGCGAGTCAGAGACGATCTCCACATCGGTCGCCCCCTCGGCATGCGCCACGGAGAGCGCCTCGAGCAGCCCCGCGTATTCGGCGACATTGTTTGTGGTGGTGCCGAGGTAACCGCAGATTTCGATGATTTCGCCGCTGTCCGTCGTCATAGAAACACCGAAGCCTGCCGGACCGGGATTGCCGCGCGATGCGCCATCGACGTACGCGGTCACCTTCAGAGCGCAGACCTCTCGACGTACAGGATGCGATGGCAGCCCTCGCAGTGCACGAGATCACCGCGCTTGAGCTGCTGGAACAGCGCAGGGCGGATGCGGGTGCGGCACGCGTTGCAGGAGTCGTTCACCACGGAAGCAACGGCGACGTGCTGCCGCTGTTTGAAAATGCGAAAGAAATCGTTCTTGACGCGATCCGGGAGCTGCGACTCGATCGCCGCGGCGCGCTCCTTCAGCTTTTCGACTTCCGCCCGGAGATCGCCGAGAGAGTGCTGCCAGGCATCATGGGCGGTGTCCCAGCGCGATTTCAGGTCCGCGCCGCCGCCGCGCCGCTGATCGAGATCGGCCTGCAGCGACTCGACCTCGCCCATGGTCTTCAGATCGGCGTCTTCGAGCTCTTTGACCTGTTTGCGCGTTGCGTCGATTTCTTTCCATGCGGCGGCGTATTGCTGCTGGTTTTTCACCAGCATCAACTGCCCCTGATATTTCTTGAGGATTTCCTGCTGGTCGGAAAGCTCGCCTTCGATGCGCCGGCGGTCTTTGGAGAGTTGCTCGATCGACTGCTCCAGCCGGCTCATCACCTCGTTCGTTTGCTGCCACTCCCGATCGATCACCGCGAATGATTCTGGTTTACTGGTCAACTGCTTTTCATGATCGTCCAGTTGCGACAGGACGCTCTGCAACTCCCATAGCTTTTCAACATCCGGGTTCAATACACCCTCCAAAAACACGAAAGGCGTTCCGGTGCCGGAACGCCTTCGTCGGATTTCTTGTGGTTCTCACGTACAGAGGTCGCATCACGCTCCTGGTGGGTCCACCAGGATTCGAACCTGGGACCTGCCGGTTATGAGCCGGTAGCTCTAACCGCTGAGCTATGGACCCGGACGGGCGATTCTAGCAGTTTGTCATCCTGTAGGGCGCGGCTGAGCCGCGCCGCTGCGGCACGGCGCAGCCGTGCCTACTACCGAATCTCCACGCGATCGCCGACGCGCATCGCCTTCCGCATCAACACGATCTTCGCCGTCGCGGTGTGGCTCTCGCTGGTCAGCACCGCGAGCTCGCCGAGGACCTGGCGCTCGGGACGGCCAGGATTCGAGTCGCGGAAAACGGTGAGGAACTCGCCGGGCTGCACCTGATCGTCGCGCCCGAGGTTCACTTGCACGAGCTGCCCCGTGCCGAGCGATTCCAGCCAGACGCCGCCTTGGGAGCTGATGATGTAGCCGTTCGTCTTTCCGCTCGAAGGATCGCAGAACGCCGGAAGGTTGGGAATGCGCGCGAGCGGAATCGGGATCTGCGGCAGCGGCTTCAAACGCGAGCCGGTCGGAATCTCGGCACACGACTGCGTGATGAGACCGCGTGACTGCGTCGCATCGGCACACAGGATGCGCACCTGCCCTCGATAGTCGTACTCACGTCCGACAACGTCGCGCGTCGCAGGATGTTGCACGAGATCCCGCGGCACGACCAGCATGTACGTTTCGCCCGCGGCCAGACCCGTCGAGGTCCCACCATCGATGAAAACGAGATCGCCCTGTGAGCCATCGATTTCCTGTCGAGTGGCGCCCGGCTGATAGCGCACCTCGATGTCTTCCCAGGCTGCGATGCGGTTCGGCATCGGCTCGTTCGGATCGCCAATGTAGCCGTAGCAATAGACGTCATCTTCCGACGCCAATGCGACCGGTCCGGTGGTTCCGCCGACCGCGTCGGCAGGGGTCATGTAACGAAAAGTTCTCGGAGCCCCGAGAGGTGTCAGACCGCCGGTCGCAGGCGCGGGTTGGGTGACCGAACCTCCGCTCACCGCGCCCGTAGTTCCGGTTGCGGCGCCGGTTGTCTGTGCCTGCTGAGTGATCTCACCCTCGACGAGCAGAACGTCGCCGGGGTAAATCCAGTGTGCATCGGTGATCCAGGTGTTCGCTTCCCACAGTTGCGGCCAAAGGTACGCATTGCCGAAGAACTGCTTGCCGAGCGCCCAGAGGGTGTCGCCCTGTTTGATGGTGTATGTCTTCGAGCCGGCGGGATAGGTGGATGGATCGGGAGGGTTGTACGCCGTCCAGTGATCGCCGACCCGATGGAGCTCGCGCGGAGGATGGGAAACCTTCGCGGCGGCTTTTGGCGGTTTCTCTGCAGCAGGTTTCTTAGTAGTCGCTGCCTTTTTCGTTGTGGCTTTTTTTGGCTTGGCGGCTGTTTTCGCCGGCGCGGTGGTCTTCGCCGCCGCTGTGGTGGTCATTGTTCCGATCGTGGACGTTGCCGTCGTCGTCGGAGCGGCAGCCGGCCTGGCGACACTCTTCGCCGTCGTTTTCTTTTGTGGAGATTTGGTTGTGGCGGCGGTTGTCGTTGGAGCTTGCGCCCAGACAGGAACCGTCACCGCCAAAAGGAGTATGGGAGCCACCCGACGCACACTGACCATTATCCCCTCCCTAAATTGTCGAGCGTTACAACGTTAGCTCAACAGGGGACGACGGTCAAGTGCCGATAGCGAAGGAGTTTAGCGTAAAGCGACTGCACCGTCGGCGGCCACGGCGCCCGCCGGCAGTTCCTGCTCGTACTCTTTGAGCTGCCTCTTCCGTTCGTGATACCGGCTCAGCACCTTCTTCACGTACGAGCGGGTCTCGCGAAACGGGGGCACCCCACCGTAGTGTTTCACGTTGCCCTCACCGCCGTTGTACGCGGCGATCGTGTTCTTCAGGTTCCCGTCGAAGCGACCCTGCAGGTACTTGATGTAGCGCACGCCGGCATCGACGTTCTGCTCGGGATCGTACAGGTTACTCGCGCCGAGCCAGCGACCCGTGCGAGGCATCAGTTGCATGAGACCCTTGGCGCCGACCGGGGAACGAGCTTGGGGATGAAACTTCGATTCGGTCTCCACGACTGCGGCGACCAGCGCCGGATCGACGTCATACTTCTGCGCCTTCTCGTGAATGATGTCGCCGAAGGGAACCGCGCTGGCGAAAAACTCCTGGCGAATGGCGTTGCTGATCCGCGCCATTTCGGCGTGGAACACATCACCTTTCTGCTGTTGCGCAGCAGGGGTGTTCGGCGCCTTTGGCAGCCAGTCGGCCTTGAACAGCGAAATCTGATGAGTCACTACGCTATCCGGAAGAGCGCGGGTCAGCTTGAACAGGGAGTTTGCGGCGAAACCGTCGCCGAGCCTGGCCACGATCTGTGCATGCTGGCCGTTCGTTTCAACGATGCGCACGGCGTCGAGGTCCTTCTGCACCAGAAAATGGACGTGCTGCAGCGCCTCGGTGGCTCCTCCCATCGAGAGAGCGGTACCGAGTGCCAGAGTCGCTATTCCGCGGCCACCGAGCCAGCGCAAAATGCGGTGGTCTTCGGCCTTGCGTCGCAGCTTTGCGGAGCGAAGTGACAGGGAATGAATGATGTTCTTCTTCATTGTTCGCAGTTATTTCGCTAAAAATAAGTTTGTCTTTTGCAAAGCGAGATACAAAACGCGAGGAGGAGTGGCCTTATGCCCGATTTATCAACTCATGGTTTGCTAAAATCGCACAAGACGCTCGAGCGGGGTGACTTACTCGCCGAAGACCTCAGCCGCAAATTTTTCGATCCGCGTCTCCTGAGCTCGCCAACAGCCCGGAGGCAGTCCGGCCTTGACGCAGGTCTGGTCCAGAAAGGTCTTGCGGTCCCATCCATACTCTGTGGCCACCTGCGGCAACAGCAGCCCCGCAAATCTCCCGCGGCTGATGATGAGCCCGTCTCGGCCGACTACGATCTCCTCAACGTCTCGTACCGGCTCGATCGGCCCCATCACCGAAATCTCCAGTTCGAGCTGCGGCATCTCCTCAGGCTGAACGGGAAAGAATCGCGGATCGCGCATCGCGGCCGACACGGCGCTCGAGGCAACAGCCTTGAAAAGCGGCTCGATCGCGCGAATCGACCCGATGCATCCCCGCAAATCCCCGTTTTTCGTTCGCAACGTCACGAATGCACCGGCGGGCCGGCGGAGGGCGTCGTCGAAGTCGTTTTCGCTCAGCACGGGCGGACGACCGCCGAGCACCGATTCAATCGATGTTCGTGCGAGCTTCAGGAGCTGTCGGCGCTGTTCTTCGTTGAGCACGGTAAATGAGCATCAGGTTGCGGACGTACACGATGAGGCCCGCCCCCTGTCCGATGATGAAAACTGCGTCTCGCTTGTGAATCGCGTAAGCGGTGGTGATGATTCCGCCGACGATGGAGAGGTACCAGAAAACCAGAGGGATGTGACTTTCCCGTTTGCGCTCGGAGGCGATCCATTGGACGATGAAGCGCGCTCCGAAAATGACCTGCCCTGCGAGACCGAAGATGAGCCAGGCGCGATCGAGGGTCATGCTTCTTCTTTCACTCGATAGTTGAGTGTCCGCTTCGACATCCACCGCACCGCGAGACAGTCGACGAGACCGCGTACCGCTCGATTCATCGCGCCATATTTCGACACTCCGAATTTGCGCGCCCGATGATTCACCGGCATCTCGACAACCTTGTAGCCGCGCATGCGCAGGAGCGTCGGCAGAAATCGATGCATTCCCGTGTAGAGCGACACGCGGTCGATCGCCTCATGCTTCACGAGCTTCAGCGAGCAGCCGGTGTCAGTGATCCGATCGCCGGTGATCCAGTTGCGCACGCCATTGCCGATGCGCGACTGAACCTTGCGTGCCCACGTGTCCTGCCGATTGACGCGTACGCCGATGACCATGTCCGCGCCACTCTCCTCGAGGTTGCGCACCATCGGCGGGATGTCCGCGGGATCGTTTTGCAGGTCCGCATCGAGCGAGACGACGTACTTGCCGCGCGCCGCCCGCCACGCCGCATCGAGCGCCGCGGTTTGACCGCTGTTCTTCTCGAACGTCAGGACGCGCAGATTCGGATATTTCGAGCGGCTCTGCCGCAAGATTTCCAGGCTGCGATCGCGCGAGCCGTCGTCAACCGCCACCATCTCGAAGGACCACGGCTGCCCGCGCAGCGCGGCACCGATTTCGTCTAAAAGTACAGGGATATTTTGCTCTTCGTTGTAGACGGGAAAAACGACGCTGAGGTCGGGCTGCGCGCTCATCGTAGCTTTCAGTTTATGCCGAGCGTAGCGAGGCATCTCCGGTGAAAGCGCGAATCCGCTATCGCAGCCTCGCGAGCGGCGCGGCGTCGCTGAGCCACCGGAGATCCCTCGCTTCGCTCGGGATAAACTAGAGCACTCTAACGCCGAACGCCCTCTCGAAATTTGCCGTGGTCTCCTCGGCCACC
>WNGB01032721.1_pt1 | contig 18143 bp, 12 predicted proteins | sample 5400681 | NCBI WGS metagenome assembly WNGB01 (sample SAMN13153367, study PRJNA577476) | soil metagenome | isolation source: 115 cm soil or saprolite under grassland replicate 2 | place: USA:California | collected 2016-06-15 | reverse complement strand
CTGTGCGCCCCACGGCGTGGACAGAACGGCTTCGTCCAGCGCGGCGCACAGCACGTAACGCGCGGCCACCACGGTTTCGTTCGGAACACCAGACTCGCGTGCGCGCTCTTCGAACTGTCGAATCTCGCTGAGCGCATGACGCCGCAGCTCGGCGAGATCCGTTCCCGAGATCGTCCCGCGAAGGTGACCCGCGAGCAGGAGCAGCGGACTGGCGGCCTGCACGAGCGGGTTCAAGCCGATGCCGAGCAGCGCGCGTGCCTCCGCAGACAGCGGTTCGGCCGCGACCGCCGGCGACACGATGCGAGCGCGCCCGCTATCGCCCCACGCCTGTCGTCCCCCGCCCGGGCGAGGTCGAAGCACGGTGCCCTCAGGTCTGTTGAACGGGTCGTGAATGTCCGCCATCGTTCGCTTTCCGTAGGGGCGAGGCATACCTCGCCCTGACATCAATTAGCTGCGGATTGCCCAGAACTCCATCGCCAGCCCCGGGAACTCGCCCGCGATGTGCACGGCCACGCCTCCCGACGTCTTGAGTTGATCCCACAGCTCGGCCGATTGATCCAGCTCGAAGTATGCGAAGCCGGCGTGAAAGGGAATCTGTCGCGGCGCGACCGGCAGCGGCACGACCGGCACGCCGGGCAGCTGCAGCGTGACGAGATCGCGAATCCGTTCGACGGGCCCGATCTTCAACTGCGCAGGAAATCGCCGCCGCAACTCTTCAGCGGGAACATCCGCGCGCGCCGCCAGGACGAACACCGCCGTGCTGTAAAGAGTCCGATCGGTGACGATGGCCACGTGGATGCCGAATTTCTTCGCTTCGAGCGGGATGGAAATCGCCGCCTGATCGAGCACGGCGCTGAGCGACGCGCGAAGCGACGCGATGACCGGCTCGAACGACTCGCGCAGGTGATCGTGACGATATCCGGGAAATTTGGGCGGCCGCTTCGCGCTGGTCGTGAACGTCGCGAGCTCGCCGGCCGCCGACACGCAGACGCGAAAGAGATCTTCGGGATGCAGCGCGCCGGATTCGGCACAGTGCCCGATCAACGGCTCGTAGCGGTTGATCGCTTGCAGCATCAGAAAGTCGGCGAGCTCCGCGGCCGAGCCTCTCCCTGTGGCCGCCACGCGTCCGCTCAACGCGTCGCCCCGCTGATGAAGGAGCCCGAGGAGCTCGGTCGTGAACGTCGCGAGGCGAGGTGCAGTGACGGCGTGCAGCACCGTCGGCATGAAGCTTTCGTCGAGCACGACCTGCTTGTCGGGACGACATTCGACGACATGCGCCAGCGGTACGCACGCGTACGCTTCGGTGACGTCGCTCGCCAGAAGGAACCGCGTTTTGAGCGCCGCAACTTCCAGCACCGCCGTGTCGCCATCGCTCGATGTCGCATCACGGGCCTGCAACTCGCTGACGGCGTGCCGCGCCAATCCGTCACCATCAACGGTGCGATCGACTTCGAGCTCACCCGAGCGGCGAAGCGGCAGCGCGAGATACAGAATCTGATCGCGCACCTGCGCGCTGATATCGATGGGTGTGGGCACGGGATCGTCGTCAGGCAAGCGAAACGGAGTGCCATCGGGAAACACCCCGGCGGCACGACGCAGGCCGAACTTTCCGATGCTGAGAAAATCGCGTTCGAGCTCGAGCTCAGTGAAGCCCCAGCTGTGCGGAATGAGCGCCTCGCACCGCGTCTCGACGTAGCGCTCGAAGTAACGATCCTGTTGCTGAAAATGCTGAGGCTGAAGGAAAAGCCCCTCAGACCAGATCACGCGGTTGTAGGCTGACATGTACCTGAATCGATGACGCGGAAAATCGCCGTAAATGCCTCATGCGCGGAGAATTGCCGGCTGAAGCCGCGGCGCAACCTCTTAGCGCCGCTCAATGTACAACGAAATCCCGAAAACACGAAAAGACCGCGAAAACACGGGTTCGAGGTTCAAGGTTCGAACGTTCGAGGTTCCAGGTTCGACAGTTCGCTCAGTCCACGTTCGACAGTTCGCTCAGTCCAGGTTCGACAGTTCGCTCAGTCCAGGTTCGACAGTTCGCTCAGTCCAGGTTCGACAGTTCGCTACGTCCAGGTTCGACAGTTCGCTAAGTCCACACTTCGACGGTTCGCTAAGTCCAGGTTCGACAGTTCGCAAGTCCACAGTTCGACGGTTCGCTAAGTCCAGGTTCGACAGTTCGCAAGTCGACAGTTCGAACAGTTCGCAGGTTCAAGGTTCGACAGTTCGCAAGTCCAAGGTTCGAAGGCGTCCGCACGCGAGCCCTTGAACTCGACCGCTCGAACCCTCGAACTCGGAACACCCGAACCCTCAAACCTCGAACTCCCAACGTCGAACTCCCAACGTCGAACTCCCAACGTCGAACTCCGAACCTCGAACTCCGAACCTCGAACGTCGAACCTCGAACCTCGAACCGTTCACTTGTGGCGCTTTTTCAGCCGCTGCAGCTGTGCCTCGTATTCCTTCGCGAACTCCTCGCCGAAGAGCTTCCGGAACGCCTCTTCGGGATCTTTGACGAGTTCTTCGCGAAAGTCGCGATACAGATCCCAATAGCGAAGTTTTGCCGGCACACCCAGCAGGCCGCCCCTTTTCAACTGTCGATCGAACTGCTCCTGCAAGCGATCGGCGTCGAATTCCGCGAGCATCGATTCGAATGCGGTGCGCATGCCGGCCAGCATGGCGACCTGATGATTTCGCAGGTCGTCGAACGCATCCTGGAACGCGTCGACGGCGTTGAGATAGGCAGCGTTGCGCTTCACCAGCAAGTTGTGCAGCGCATCGTCGACGTTGGCGGAGAACTTGAGCGGGTTGTTATCGGCCGCGCGAAACTGCGTCATGCGCATGCGAAATTCGTCTTTGATCTGCTGACGCGCGCGAAGCACCTCCATCACGCCGGCAACGACGACCCGCAGAATCTCGCCGAAATTACGCGCCAGCTCCGGTGTCACATCTTCGGGATCGAGACCGGCGCCGGACAGCACTGATCGCAGATCGACGTTCGGACCAACCGGCCTTGCGGACGGTCCGCTTGGCGGAAGGACGGCTTCGCCGGATGATGGAGGCGTTTCGACGGAGCGCGATTCCGGCGCTGGCTCGATCGGTGGCAACGTCGTTGGAGTTGCAGGCGGTGCCGCCGAAGGAATCGGATCGAGCAGCGAAGAGTGGATCGCCTCCGAAGCAGTGAGCTCCGGTTCGGTCAGGGTGGGCGCGGGCGCAGCGATGGGCTCGTCAAAGTCCTCGAAGACGGGAACAGGCGCCTCGCGAGGCTTCTCGCTTCGCTCCGGAGGAACCGGCGTCGGCGCCGGGGGCGTTGAAAACGACGGAGCCACGCGCCGCGGGTCCGGCGGTTCGTCAGGGCCGAGCGGATCGTAATCTGCCGGAATCATGAAGGGATCCGCGGGCGCGAGAGGCCCGGGCGACGGCGTGGGCGTCACGACGTCGGGCGGCTGGTAATGCGCCCGGAGCGGTGAGCTCAGTTCCAGATCCTGCGCTTTTGGCGCGTTTCGCGGCGGTGCGAGCTTTGGCGACGGATCGAGAAGCTTCAGTGGATCGACCTCATGCTCGCGCGCAACGTCCGCGTGCGGATCGAGTCCTGGTGACATTCCAACGGGCCCGGCCCTGCCTTCGCCGAAAGGATCGTCGAGGTTGAATGGATCCGATTCGTCGAACGGACTCACCGCACGCGGCGCGGGAATTGGGGATGGCCGGCGTCCGGCCGGAACCTGCGACTCGCTGCTCACCGTAACCTGAATGACGTACGGATCAATGAGAATGGAATCGCCCGATTTCAGCGCGTAAGGCCGGCCCTTCACCAGCCGCGTGCGGGACGAGTTGAGGAAGACACCGTTGGTGCTCGTGTCTTCGATATAAAAGACGCCGCTTTGATAGCTGACGATCGCGTGGCGGCTGGACACCTTCGAGTGCGGCAGGACCCACGCACAGTGTTTGTCGCGGCCGATCAATCCCCCCTCAGGGCCGAACACCTTCCGGCTACCTGACCCGAGCTGGGCGGCTTGCGTGCCCGTCGCTTCGAGAGTGAGAACCATCCAATCGTTCAGTTTATTACACGGCCCCCGCAGCCGCCGCGCTCCCTGCCGCTGTCGCCAACCCGCCTAACTTCGCGTGATGACACCGGAAAGAAGCGTCGCCAACCGCGAAGCTCCATCGCCAGGTGGCGGCTCCGCGAACCGAATGCGATGGACGACGTCTTCGCCCCACAGCGAGCCGATCGCGAGAAGCAGTTGAAGATCGATCCCGGCGGTCCCCCGCGTGAGCGTTTTGCTGAAGAACTCTTTCATCTCCGCATGACTCAGTTCGCTCAGGAGCCGCGTCTGACGACCCACTTTGAACTCGTGATTGGGGATGACGACGCTCTCGAGCAGAGTGTCGAGGAGCCGATCGCGCCACGCCGTTGACAGGAGAGGAAAGACCGATCGGAACCAGAACGTGCCGAGAAGTTTCTTCACCTCACCGCCGTCGACTGGAATGCGTGCGTCGCCGGCGTTTGCGGCGAGCGCAAGCGCCGCGCTGTCTGCACGATTCAGAGCTCTCGCGAAATCCCAAATGCTGTTGAAAGCCGGCGCCTGCGTCGCACTGGCAGCCTGGTCGACGAGAGGCGCACGCGGCAGCGGTGCTTCCGCGACAGCTTGCCCGGACTCGTCGGCTGCGACCGACCGTCCGACGTCGGTCGAGGCAATCGACTCCGGCGCAACCGCGTCGACGCGATCGCTCGACAGCGACACCTTCTTTTGCAGGCTCCAATCGATCTGCAACGGCTCGTGCACGCCGGTATGCTCGGCGAAGAGAGCCGTAATGCCCCACGGCTTGGGTGTTTGAAAGGCTCGGGCGTACAGCGGGTTGTAAGGATTGTCACTCGAGCCTTCGAGCGCCAGAGCCGCAAGCCGGCCTTTGATTTTTGCGTCCACGAGATTCGACCAGTCGCCCTGAATGCAAACGAGCGACGTGCCGACGGGTCTGCTGAACGCGTAGTACGGATTGTCCCAGCAGCATCGAACCGCCGTTTCGATGGCCGCATCGCCCGGCTCCTCGTGCGGTGCCGGATCGATCTCAGAAAATCCAATCCGCAGCCGGCCGTCGCCGGCCAGGAGCATCGACAGGTCAGACGGATCGACCTGGGAGAGATCCCACAGTACATAGAGCAAACCGCGCAGACTCCGTGCAATCGGAAGGTTCATCCGCTCCCACACGACTGCTTGCGACTGCGGGTCGCGATCGGAATAGCCGCGATCGTTGAGGATTTCGATCAGCCGGATTCTGGCAGCATCGAATTGCCCGGTGACGCGTAAGGCGTGATCGTAGCGGCGCTTGTCCACTTCGTGCCGCTCGAACGATGGCCGGACGAACACAGGGATCACGAGTTTCTGTTGCGCGCGCGCAATTTGCGCAAGAGGGAACATTGTGCCGGCGCCCGTCCCCTTACCGCCGGTGCCGATGAGGATAACGACCGAGTACCTTGCCAGCAGCCGTTCGACATCCGCCTGCGATTCGTCCAATGCACGCAGTGCCACATCCGGACTGTGTCTGGACCCGAGACGCTGGGTGGTCACCGCGCCAATCAGCACGCGCTCTTCCTTCGGCAGGTCAGCGAGAGAAAACTCGTTTGTGTCGAGAAAGCGAGTCGTGATCGCACGACGAAGTCGCTCCGCATAGCGCGCGTCGGTCTTCTGCGCCACCGCCACGTCGCGGGCGAACAGCGTCTTCAGCGAGCGCAGAATGTTGCCACCACCACCACCGGTACTCAGGAGAAGAATGTTCATTTCACACCTTCCGTGTTCTTCGGCTTTTCGTGTTTTCGTGTGCTTTCGTGTTTTCGTGCGATTTCGTGTTTTCGTGTAACCGGGATCACCACCCACTGGCCTTCCGACCGAAAGCCATCGCAGACGACAAGCTCGTCATCCAGCGACTGCAACACGTGCTGAACGTCGTATTCGAAGTTTCGCCGGTGATCGGAAAGATTCGGGTATCGCCGTCCGGCGCTCGGCGCGATCAGAATTTCGAGCCGCTGGAGATCGGGCACGAATCGGAGCCGCGCTTTGATCGGCACATCCGAGGGATGTTGGCCGGAGATTATCCGGCACCGGTCGTGTTGCCGCGAGATAACCGTCCATGAGCAGCAACGACAGCAACAGCAGCCAGACGCCCACACCGACGCGCGAGGCAAAGCCGACGTCGAACGCTGCAGCCTGCAGAATCCCGGGACGAGGCTTACTGGCGGCGGCAGATGCTGGCGATTGCACGCGTGAGACTGCCGTGCCCGGCAGCTGCGCGGACAGGCACGCCCGCCAGCGCGCGAGCAGCACGCCGTACTGAGACTTGGGCACGAACCGTTGCGTGATTGGGTCGAGGATTTGGAACCAGGGGGCAAAGCGGTTTGCCGCATCGCCGGTCATCCGCAGCGCGAGGCTTGCCGCCGAGTCACCCGGGTCGATCCGCGAGCAGACGAACTGTTGCGCGTAAGCGGTACGCGGGGGCAGCGTCATCGCTAGCAAAAGCAGAAAAGCCGACGAACAGACGCGTACTGGCAAGCGCACGTTTCAAGCAAGCTGTGACGTCGATGGGCGGCCGTCGCGAGCCGCAGTTGCCCAAGGGGATTGGGGGCGGAGACAGTGGCAATCAAGCCTTGTGCCACGGTCGGGTCGTCGAAAACGCGGCGGGCACAGAGTGTCGCGGCAAGAAGCCTTTACGCCGCTCAGTGACACTGACGCCTGACGCTGTCCTCGCGGGACGTCAGAGACAGACGTCGACGCTGACCAGACGATCAGCGTCGACGCGACTTCAAAGCGGTCCGGTGAAGTCGGTCTTTTTCAGACCGCGTGTCAGAAGACGAGAATCGCAACCTCGTTCGAAGGCGCGCTCGTCGAAGTGCCTCGTACCGCGCGGAGACGAACGTAATAGATCCCTGGCGGCGCGTTCGGATTGCCCGCCGTCGTGAAGGTGCCCGGAATGTCGATCACCCCGATATTGGTCAGGCCGGGCGAGGAGCCGATCTCGATCCTGATCAAATCGGGAGGGCCTTCGATGGGCGCCAACCAGTTGATGGTCACTGCGCGGCCTGCGATCGAGTAGGTGAGGTTTCGGGGCGGACTCAGGATAACGAGAGTGCCGACGACGAAGCTGCGTTCGGCCGAGGCCGGTCCTGTGCCGAACGAGTTGCGCGCGCGCACTCGCACATAGAACGTGCCGTTGGGGAAGATGGCCGAGATCGCAAGATTCTGTCCCATCGAGTACGACCCGAACTCGGTGCCGCCCGGCGTGCTCCCGACGTCGAGGATGTATTCGAGAATCGGCGTCCCACCGGTCGTCGGCGCCGTCCATGAGAGGGTGACGTTGTTGCCGGGAGGCCCGGCCACCGACGGTTGTCCCGGAGGACCGGGAACGCCGCTCGGTGGCGGCGGCGGGCCGCCATCGAAGCGGATCGAATAGGCGCCGACACTCGACGAGCCAAACGCCGTCGCAATCACGCGGTACGTGCCGGTATAGGGCGCCGTAAAGGAGATGCGTGAATCGACGCTGGTGGTGGTGTCATCGTTGAACGTGAGCACTTGCCAGTCCGAATCGAGCAGGAACAGATACGGATCCGACAGGGTGAAGCGATTCATGTTGATGACGATCGAATCGCCCGCGGTCGCCGTGAGGGTCCAGAATTCGCCTCGCGCATTCCGGTACGGCTGCACGATGCAGTCCGTCGTGTCGAGCGTCGCGTTGATCGTCGTGTTGACCGGCAGACTCCGGATTTGACAGGCCGCGTGACCGGGGATCTCGACCCTGATTTCAAACGTGCCGAAATCGTTGTTCGGCTGCAATATGAAGGTGGTGGCGACGACTTTGTATCGACCGCTGACGGTCGCGACATACTGGATGCGCGAATTGAGCCCGCCCATGACGGCATCGTCATTGGACGCCACTGCCACCCCTGACGGGTCCAGCAGGTAGAGATACGGATCGCTCATCGTCACCCGATTCATGGTGATGATGAGCGTGTCGCCTGTGTTGGCGTAGACGTTCCAGAACTCACCGCGCGAATTCCGGTACGGAGTCACCACACAATCGGTGGCGCTGAGCGTCCCGGTGATAGTCACGAGCTCGGGTAAGTCATGCGTCTGGCACGGCTGTGCGGCTGCCGTCTGGGGAAGGAACGAAAGAATGCCGAGTGCAAGGACGCCGGCCACGAGACTGCGCATACTCACTCCTGCTCCAGCCGCGCCTCCCCGGAGCACTCCGGGGATTCCCACGGCAGGATGGTGCGCGAGTTCTAGCACAGAGGTACGCCACTCTGCAACGCAGATAGCGGGGTACCGGGTTCTCGTCAGCTCGTGTTTCGACAGGATTTCAGGGATACTGATCGGTCCGCTGCGACTTGTGCTCGGCAAGCCATTCATCGCTCAACATGCCGAGATCTCGCCCACTGCGCCTTCGCACGCCACGCCACGCGCTCACCACGAGAGTGCCGCCGATGGCGAGCGCCAGCGCGATCCAGAAGATCAAGCGTCCGGTCATACGGCCCGCGCCCGGAGCTTGACAGCCGATTGACCCTCAATCGCGGCAGCTCTCGTAAAGAGCACGCTTCCCAGCTCGTCGGCGAGCGTCTCGATCAATCCTTGTTCCGGTTCGGACAGCGCATACGGCGCGTACACAGTGAGGACCGCAACCAGATCGCCCGCGTACACGATGGGCGCGCTCACGCATTGCCGCAGTGGAGGCCGCGTGCGGGCAAGATCGGCTCCGAGATCCAGACCCGCGTCCGAATTTGCCATCATCCGGCGGTTCGCGCCAACCCAGCCCGTCACGCCGTCACCAAGGCTGAAGACGCGTGACGGTGCGCCCCTCTCGATCGCAGTACCGACCAGACGATCTGTCTGCGGGTCGTAGAGATAAAGCACCGAGATCGCGTCATCGATGTGGGCCGCCACAAACTCGCGGACCGCCTCGGCGATCTCGTCGACCTCAAACCCGCGCAACGCGCCGGTGAACTGGCGCACTTGGCGCTTTGATTTGACTTCCGCGGGCACGGTAGTGCGGCTCTCCGGCATCTGCAGAACACGGCGCAGCAGCTTGAGCGGCCCACGGCGTTCGGGAGCCGGCGTGGGTACGCTGTCAAGGACGGTGATGAACGCGTCCACGAGCGCGGGATCGAACGCCGACCCGCTCCGCGCGCGGATCATCTCCATGGCGTCATCGGCGCTCAAGCGTCGCCGGTAGGGACGATCGGATGTGAGCGCGTCGTAACAATCGACCACCGCGAGAATGCGCGCACCAAGCGGGATGTTGATGCCGCTCAGCCGGTCTGGGTAGCCGGTGCCGTTCCAGTTTTCGTGGTGGTGGCGAACGATGGGGGCCACGGGAAACGGGAAATTGATGGCTGACAGGATCGACGCGCCGATACCTGCATGCGCTTTCATTTGCTCGTACTCGGCGGGCGTCAGCTTTCCCGGCTTGTTGAGGATGTGCTCAGGCACCGCGAGCTTGCCAAGGTCGTGCAGCAGCGCCGCGGCCTCGAGCGCCTTGAGCTCCTGTGGTGTTGCGCCGAGACGAGTGGCCAGCTGCGTGCTCAGAACCTGCACGCGGCGAATGTGGCCGTGTGTCACCTGATCTTTCGCATCGATCGCCATCGCCAGCGTCTCGATCGTCGAGTCGTAAAGGCGCTGCAGCTCCGCGATGTGTTTGTGAGCGTCTTCGAGGCGGCCGACCACATGCTGCGAGGAGAGATACAGCACGAGCAGCAGCGGCGCGAGGACGACCAGCAGCGCGGTAATGGGGCTGTCGCTCGTGCGTACGATCATCGCAGCGAGCGAAAAACTCACGCACATGTTGAGCGCGATGTGCGGTCCGTGGCTTCGAACGAAGTCTGTCGGCGACGACTTGCCTTCGAGCCATAACGCGGTGCCGGCCAGCGCCATGTTGAGGACGACGCTCAGCGCGATCATGGCCGCGAGCGGCAGCAGCAGCGGCAACAACGGCACGAGACTGTGCGACAGCGGTGACAGTCCCGACGCGCGATAGAACACAGTCGACGACACTCCGATGGAAAGCACGGGCTCGGCGACGTTGAACAGCACGCGGTAGTAACCGCGCTTCTGCGCCGTGACGGCGACAGCCAGTCCGTGCAGCGCCGCGGCAGCAATGCCGGCGCCGGGTCCAAACAGAAGTGCGGCGGCAAACGCCAGACCCTCCGCGACGGAAACGGTGGCGCCGAGCGACGGAATCCGAAGTGCAAGCGGACCACTGATGATCGCGACGAACGCGAGCAGCAGGAACGTGGTGTCAGGCGGCTTCGTGAAAACATCGCGGACAGCCAGGCCCAGTACCACCGCGCCCACTGCCGTCACAGCGACGACGTAGGTCTTGCAAGCGACTGATAACGCGTCGTGATCGCTATGCATAGAGGTCGAGTGGAACTGCGCTTCAAGAATCGCGCCGACCGCCAGGAATCAAGCGCAAGAACACTGAATCAAGTCACGGAAACGCCGAACCGCGAAAGCACGGCACAGAAACACCGAAACACGAAAGCAAAATCCGTTTGGTTGTTGTGCGGTAGTTTCGCGGCTTGCCTTCCGTCTCGTAAGTGTTGTGGTGGCGTTTCACCAAACCGTGCGCAGAACCACAGTTCCGTCTTCGCAGTGTTGAACCGTGAAGGCGCCCGCCCCGGTCCCACCTTTCGGGCAGCTGCCGCATGTCGATGAATTGAGATCGCTCGGACGCGCTGGCACAACTGGTGCACCCCACGCGCGCAGTTCACCAGGCTGCACACAAGGAGCTCAAATGCGAACTGCCCCGTTCGGTGCGCATCGATGGTGCGCACTCGCCGGCGCGTGCACGGTCCTTTTGCTGGCGAGTGGCAACGCGTACGCGCTCGATCCGAAAAAGGCCATTTCGCAGTACGTCCATGCCGCCTGGGACGACGAGCGCGGCCTCCCGCAGAATTCAGTGACCGCAATTGCGCAGACACGCGACGGCTACATCTGGTTTGGCACGCAGGAAGGCCTGGTGCGATTCGACGGCGCGCGTTTCGTGGTGTTCGATCATTCGCGACAGGGCAATCTTCCCCACAACTACGTGACCGCGCTGCTCGAGGATCAGTACGGATCGCTCTGGATCGGCACCACCGACGGCGCGCTCACCCGCTATCGAACCGGTCACTTCAACACGCTCAATTGGCCCGCGGTGCGCTCCATCACGTCGCTGGCCCAGGACGTCGAGGGGACGCTGTGGATTGCGACCCGCGAGGACGGCCTGTTCACATTCGACGGCGGCGCTATCGCCGGCCTCACCATCTCCGACGGTCTTCCGAGCAATCGAGTAAACGCCGTGGTGAGCGATCCGAACAGGGGCATGTGGGTCGCGACGCCGAAGGGTCTCGCTCTCGTCCGGCAGGGGAAGGTTGTCTCACGGTATTCGACCGAACAGGGACTGCCCTCATCGTCGATCAAAGCGCTCTGGCGGGATGAGATGGGCAAGCTTCTGGTCGCGACCGACGCCGGCCTCGCACGACTCGAGCGCGACCGCTTCGTCTCGGTTGGTCGCGCGTGTCTGTCCGGCATCGAGTCGCGCGCCGTTCTACAGGATTCCGATGGCAACGTGTGGGTGGGTGGAACCGGCGCCGGGCTCACACGCCTGACGCCGAACGGCGTGTGCAGCACCTTCAAGTCGAAGGACGGCCTCGGCAACGATTCTCCTCAAGCGCTCCTTGAAGATCGGCAGGGAAATTTGTGGGTCGGGACCAACGGCGGTGGTCTCAGCCGCTTCAGCGACGGCCGATTTACCGCGTTTACCACCGCGGAAGGGTTGTCGTACGAGATTACGTTCGCCGTTACGGAAGACCGGCGCGGCAATATCTGGATTGGGACGATGCGCGGCCTCAATCGGCTGCACGATGGCGTGATTACCTCGTACGCGGATCGCCCCGGGCTGCAAGGCCGGATCCGGGCGCTTCACGAGTCGCGTGATGGCGCATTGTGGGTCGGCGCGGATAATGGCGTGACCCGACTCGAAGACGATCGCGCAACCTTCACGCTTACCCGTGGTGACGGCTTGCCGGGCGAAATGGTGAACTCGATCGTCGAGGACCGGTCCGGTGCCGTGTGGATCGGAACCGACGCGGGACTCGTGCGGCTCCAACAGGGACAGCTCAAAGTCTTCACCACCGCCGACGGACTCACGAGCGATCTCATCGGCCCGCTGCACGAAGACCGCAGTGGACGCTTGTGGATCGCCACCAAGGGCGGCGGCGCGAATCTCCTCGCACACGGACAGTTCACCGCGATCACCACTGCCGTGGGTCTCTCTCTCGACATCGTGACGGCGCTTCACGAGGATCCCGACGGCACGATGTGGATTGGAACGGCCGGCGGCGGTCTCAATCGATGGCGCGACGGTCGCGTGACAACGTATACAACCCGCATCGGCTTGTTCGACGACAACATTCATCACATTCTCGCGGACGATCGCGGTCTTCTGTGGATGTCGTCGAACAGAGGCGTCTTCCATGTGCAGCGTGACGAGCTCGAGGCCTACGCGGCAGGCAAACGCGCCGCCATCACGAGCGTGTCCTACGGATCGGCCGACGGGATGAAGAGCTCTGAATGCAATGGCAGCGGCAACGCGCAGCCCGCCGGTTGGAAATCGCGAGACGGCCGTTTGTGGTTTCCGACGCTCAAGGGCGTGGTCGCCGCCGATCCGGCGCCCCGCGCGATCGACTTGCAGGCGCCGCATGTGATCATCGAGGGCGTCCGGCTCGATAAACAGGCGGTAGCGGCGGACGCGATCGACGCGGCCGGGGGCGCCCGCGAGCTCGAGATTGCGTACACGGCGACGGGCTTTCCCGCTGCTCACCACGCGTCGTTCATGTATCAACTCGAAGGATTCGACCACGATTGGGTCAGCGCCGACACCAGACGCGTCGCTTACTACACGAACGTGCCGCCAGGCACATACAAATTCCGTGTGATAGCGACCAACGATCGCGACACATGGGCGCCGGTGGCGAGCTCCATGGCGTTTCGCATCGCGCCACGGTTTTATCAGACGATGTGGTTCAACACGGTGGCCGCCATCGGCTTTGCCGGAGTATGTGCGAGCCTGCATCGTTTCCGCGTCCGCCGCATGACGGCCCGCGAAAAGACGCTCGTTGCTGTCGTCGAGGAGCGGACACGCGAGCTGCGCGCCGCGCGCGACGCGGCCGAAGCCGCCAGCCGCGCGAAAAGCGAGTTTCTCGCGAACATGAGCCATGAGATTCGCACCCCGATGAACGGCATCCTCGGGATGACCGAGCTCGTGCTCGATACGGATCTGCAGCCGGCCCAGCGCGAGTATCTCGACATGGCCAAGGCGTCGGCCGATTCGCTGCTCGTGATCATCAACGACATCCTCGATTTTTCGAAAATCGAGGCAGGACAAATCGAGCTGGATCCACATCAGTTCAATTTGCAGGAGGCGCTGGGAACGACCACCAAGAGCCTGGCCATTCGGGCTCACCAGAAGGGACTCGAGCTCGTCTGCGACGTGGCGCCCGACGTGCCCGATCAAGTCTTCGGCGATCGGCATCGGCTCGCGCAGGTGCTGATCAACCTCCTGGGGAACGCAATCAAATTCACCGACCGCGGCGAAGTGGCGCTGCACGTCACGCTTGCGGACTCCCCACGCCAATCGTCCACCGCGCTCGTGCACTTTGCCGTCCGCGACACCGGCATCGGCATCCGCGAAGCCGAACGCGGGCGGATCTTCGAGCCGTTCCTGCAAGCCGACGGATCGACGACCCGGAAATACGGCGGCACGGGACTTGGCCTCAGCATTTCCACCAGATTGGTCCGGCTGATGGGCGGACGTCTGTCAGTCGACAGCAAGCCCAGTCAGGGCAGCACCTTCCACTTCACGTTGCCGATGGAAATCGCGCAACCGCCGCGTTCGCAGCCCACGACGTGTCTCAGCTCAGACTTGAATGGGGTGTCCGTTCTCGTGGTGGACGACAACGCGACGAATCGCGCGATCCTCGTCGGTCTGCTGAAGCAGTCCGGCATGCGACCGATTGCCGTTGAGAGCGGCAAGGCCGCGCTCGGGGCGTTAGCCGAGGCGAACGCACGCCATGAGCCGTTCGCGCTCGTCCTGCTCGATGCGCGCATGCCGGAACTGGACGGCTTCGCAGTGGCCGAACAAATCAGTCACCGGCCGGATCTCTCGAATTCCATGGTGCTGATGCTGACCTCGGACGATCGGACCGGCGACGCCGCGCGCTGCCGTGAGCTCGGCGTCACTCGATATCTGATCAAGCCGATCACTCTTTCGGACCTGTTGGGGGCCTTGCATGGGGCACTTGCCGGAGCGCCTGCGCGCCAGGTGAAGTTCGCGCGATCCGCCGACGCCGACAACAACGGCAAGAGGCTCCGCATCCTGCTCGCCGAGGACAACGTCGTCAATCAGAGACTCGCCGCCGCGTTGCTCGAGCGCGAAGGCCATGCCGTCACGATGGTGGATGATGGCACCGCCGCGGTGGCGATGGCCGCAGGAGACCAGTTCGACGCGATTCTGATGGACGTCCAGATGCCCGGCATGAACGGCTTCGACGCCACAGCCGCCATCCGTGCCTACGAGCGCGAGTACGGCCGGCACACGCTCATTGTGGCGATGACCGCGCACGCCATGCAGGGCGATCGCGAGCGCTGCCTCGATGCAGGCATGGACGGTTACGTCAGCAAGCCAATTGGTCTTGAAGGATTGCGCCGCGTCCTCGCGCAGGTGCGCGAGGGGAACCTCGCAGGAGCGAAGAACTAAGAACCAAGAACGAAGAACGAAGAACCAAAACGAAGAACGAAGAACCAAGACCCAAGACCCAAGACCCACGACCCACGACACACGACCCAAGAACCAGGTTCTGTGGTTCCGTGATTCCGTGCTTCTGTGGCTTCGTTTCCGTGCTTCCGTGCCTCCGTGGCGGCTAGCCGACGACGCGATCGCGTCCGAGCGCCTTTGCTTCGTACAGCGCGCGGTCGGCGGCGCGAATGAGCGCATCCGGGTCGAAACCGGCACTGTCCGTGCTCGCGGCGCCGACGCTCGCCGTCGCGCAGACAACCCGAGATCCGTCCTGCACGGGTTGCGCACGGACGGCGGCTACAACCCGCTCGGCGACATCAGTACCGACTTCCCGCAAGACTGCGTCGCCCGCGGCGTGGCCATACGCATCGTTGATACGTTTGAAGTGATCGAGGTCGGCGAGAAGCACTGCCAACGGACCTTTTTGCCTCGTGCTTCGACTCAATTCGCGCGCGAGCTGGTCGAGAATCGAGCCGCGGTTCCAGAGGCCGGTCAATCGATCGTGAGCGGCTTCGAAGCGCAGCGCTTCGTGCGCGTCGAGCAGGTGCTGCTGGAGCGCAATCACGCGCTCGCCGGAGCGCAGTCGTACGCGGAGCTCCACGGGGTCGCACGGCTTCGTCAGAAAGTCGTCCGCTCCCGCGTCGAGCGCCTGCACCATGTCGTCGCGGCGATCGCGAGACGTGAGCAGAATCGTGTATGTGTAAGGGGCCGGCCGCTGCCGGATCGCGCGGCAGACCTCGAGTCCGTCTACGCCAGGCATCATCCAGTCGAGAATGGCGATGCGTGGGCCATCCGGTGCCAGCAACGTTCGGATGGCTTCCGGACCATCGTCGACCGCGACCACTTCGTGGCCCAGGCGAACGAGCGTCGCGTCGAGCAGGTGCCGCGAAACGGGCTCGTCTTCGGCGATGAGAATTTTCACGGCTGCAGCGGACTGACGAGGTGATCGAGCGCAGTGATGACACGCGGAAGCTCGCGTTGAAGCGCTGCAAACTGCGGCTCCGCATCACTCAGCAGTTCGTGGTGTCCGGCTATTTCGAGTGCCCGGGCTGGTTGCGCAGCGGCGCTTGCATGGAACGTGAGCAGCGACCCGACGAGCCGGTGAGCCGCTCGTTCGAGTGCTGGTGCATCGTTGTTGTCGAGGGCGCGTCTGATTTCCGACAACGTGGTAGGCGCATCGAGCTTGAAGAGGCCAACGAGCACCGCCAGCAGTTCGATATCGCCGCCGACACGCGCGAAGATCTCGTCAACTGGCAATTGGATTGGCGCGTTGTCCCGCAGGCGGAGGTTGACTTCGCTGTTCTGCCACCGTTCTAGTGACGCGCCCGGCATCGGCGATGCCGCATGGTCTGGTGGCATCATGAGACTCCGATAGAAATATCGGATTGTCGCCGCCTGCACTATAGAGTCTTCGTCCCAGGTGTCAGACACCAGGTGTCACATGTGGTTTGCTGTATTAATCGTCGCAGTTGTCGGACTGGCACACACCGCGCCCTTTCCTTTTCTGCTGGAGTCGTTTCGTCCCGCCGGATCGATCTGGCACGTGAAGCAGCCAGCCGGCGCACCGCCAACGCTGTATCTGACGTTCGACGATGGCCCGAATCCGTATTGGACGCCGCCGCTGCTCGACGCCCTGGACGAGACCGGTGTGCGTGCGACGTTTTTTCTCATCGACGAGCACATCACATCCGAAACTGCAGCCATCGTTCGGCGCATTTCAGACGAGCGCCACGCAATCGGCATTCATACGAGGACACGTCTGCCGATGATCCTGCCGCCTGACGAGCTAGTGAAGACACTCGATGGAGCAGCCGCGCATATCGCGGGCATTACGGGACGCGAACCGTGCCGCCTGTTCCGCCCGCACGCCGGGTGGCGCAGCGAGACGATGTATGAAGGACTCGCGAAAGCGGGCTATCGCCTGGCGGGATGGAGCTGGGGGATGTGGGACTGGAACTGGTGGCAGCGTCCGGATGCGGATCGCGTGGCCGCGCGGCTGGCGCAGAACGCATCGGCCGGCGATGTGATCGTGATTCACGATGGGCATCACGTCAACCCGCGAGCGGACCGGCGGCACGCCGCAGAGACTGTCCGGCGGCTCGTCCCATCGCTGCGCTCCCGCGGGTTTGCGTTCGACACGCTGTGTCACTGACCCCTTCCGCCGACGCCGCAGACGTCGCGGCCGCGACGGCGCGACGGCATCTGTTGAACGGAGACGGACACCTTGGTCCGGCGCAACGCGTCGCTTATCTGTTGCTCAACGCTCGTCGCAATCGTTTGCCTTACTCTCACGTCGATTCCGAGTTGACCATCGTCGATTTTCACTGCGCCATGGCTCTCGAACGGTTGGACGAGCTCCCCGGCACGCCAAGCCCGTCGCGCGCACTCTCGGACCTGTTCTGGATGCATCTGCCGTGGCAGCGCATGGTGCGCGAGCTCGGGCCGCTGCATGTGCTGGATCTCGGCTGTGGGTCGGGGCAGTACGGCGAACGACTTCCGCGGTGGAGCGAAGGCCGAATCGTGCGCTACGTCGGCGTCGATCTCGAGGCGCATCGCGATTGGCCGCGGCTCGTGTCCAATCGATCGTCTGTTGAGTTCCACGCGGGCAACATCGAAGACATCGATCGGCTAATGCCCGCTGACACCAATGTGATCGTGAGCCAGTCGGCAATGGAGCATGTTACGAACGACATGCGCGTCTTCGAGCACGTGCACGCGTACGCGCATCGCGCCGGACGGCCACTGCTGCAGATCCACCTGCTCCCCTCGGCCGCGTGCCTGTGGCTCTATTTATGGCACGGGTACCGGCAATACACCCCGCGAAGGCTGACGCCGATCACAACGCTATTTGCGGACTGCTCGCAGCGTCTGCTCGTGCGGCTCGGGGGATCAGCCTGCAACGCGCTTCATCTTCGGTGGATCACGTGGCCGGTGCTGGTCCGCCGGACGGTCGATCCCAGAGATCTGCAAACGACTGAATATCGCCGCGTGCTCGCGAAAGCAATCGCCGAGGACATGCGCAGACCTCAACTCTCGCCTGCCTTCTACGCGCTGCTCGTTCAGTCAAACGTCAAGCACGAGGCGCTGACGACGGCATGGTGGACACCTTAGTGTCGAGCACCGACTTCACCCTCCGAGGCTTCTCGGGTTCATCTGCGACCATCTGCGGCTATCTGCGGCTATCTGCGGTTATCTGCGGCCATCTGCGACCATCTGCGGTTATCTGCGGCCATCTGCGGCCTATCTGCGGGCATCTGCGGCTATCTGCGGCCATCTGCGGCCATCTGCGGGCGATCAGTCTTCGATCGGCACGCCGAGAATCT
>WNGB01008150.1_pt1 | contig 18144 bp, 17 predicted proteins | sample 5400681 | NCBI WGS metagenome assembly WNGB01 (sample SAMN13153367, study PRJNA577476) | soil metagenome | isolation source: 115 cm soil or saprolite under grassland replicate 2 | place: USA:California | collected 2016-06-15 | reverse complement strand
GCAGGAGCGGGTGGCGGTCGAAGGCGAGACCAGGCGGCTGGAGGCGCTGCGGCGGCGCACCCACGAGCAACTCGGGCGGATGTACGGCCACCTGGAGTCGGTCCTAGATGAAGTCCGTCGCGGCATTGGCGGCGCCCAAATGGAGGAAGAGGCCGAGCCCGACCCGGCCGAGCCCGTAACCCCCGAGCCGGCCGCGACCCGGCCGCCAACGCGGTGATCGGCTGCTGGCGGCACGGCCACATTACGGGCCTGCGGTACGGTGGGTTGACCGCCGAGGACGCCCTGGCGTTGGAGCGGCCGGCGATGACCTTGGCGCGCGCATGGCTGCGCGACCGGCTCGCCCGCCAAGTCGGCCGGGCGTACCGGGCAGTGGCGGCGCCCGACCAGCGGACGCCGGCCGGGCGACCAGTTCCTGTACCCGGCTGTCCGCGGTGTCCGCGGCGGAAGCAGCCGTCCGGACACCGGCCGCGGTTCCGCAGCGCCACCAGACAGCGGACACTGCCGCAGTGTCCGGTTCCGCAGCCACTCGGGCACCGCCCGCGTGGCTGCGGTGTCCGCGGTGGGCCGCGGCCGGCTGCCACGGGGCTGCGGCGCACCCGCAGCCCGTGGTCCAGCACTCCGGCAGCCGCCGCGCACTTTGTGCCGCCTACTCGTCCACGCTGGCCAACCGGGACAGGCCGGCGCAGACGGCGGACACCGGCGGTCCGGACACGGGGACAGCGGACACGGCTTGCCAACACCGGCAGTCCGCAACCGCCCGACGCTGCGGACACCCGCCACTGCGGCACGGGCCTGCGGCCACTGCGGCAGCGGCCCCGCTGGACAGCCGGCAGCGGAACCGTCCGCCACCGCACGCGTATCCGGCCGGAACAGCGGCAGCGCTAGACTTGCACTCCGCGCGTGAACGGTGGCGAAGCGGCGAGGGCGCCCCGGAGAGACGCCTCGCCCTGTCCGGCTGGCTTAGCTTAGGAGCTGCTCCGACTCTGCGCCGGAGTCCCAGCGCACCGTGATCAACCGGCCGTCCACGGCCGTAACCACGCCGCTGCGCGTCACGTCGCCGACCTTCTGCGACTCCACGAGTACCCGGTCGCCGACCTCGACCATTGTCGACCTCCTCTGATGGTGGCGGAACCAGGCCGCTCCAAGTGTCCAAAGCCCACCGGCTCGGTTCAAGAGGTGCGGTGGGCACCGCGGGGTGGGACAAGCGGGAGCGTCCTGACGGTTGTGCGTGCCGAAAACCTCGTCCGTGGCGCTGGCCTGCGGCTTCGCAAGGATGGCGGAGGCTCGCGATGATCGCCAGCCATGGCGTTGCAGCTGCTCTACCTGATCTTCTGTCAGCTCATCGGCTGGCTCACCCTGCTCGCCCGCGGGCAGGCATCCAAGAACACCGAGATCCTCGTACTACGGCACGAGGTCGCGGTTCTGCGTCGGCAAGTCGCCCGGCCACGCCCTCCTGGCCAGACCGGGCCGTCCTGTCGGCGCTGGCCCGGCTGCTCCCCAAGCAGCGCCGGGGCCATCGGTTGGTGACCCCGGAGACGGGCCGGCATCGATCCGGCGCCGCGCCGCGCGCAACTGGCCTGGCGGCAGTTCCTGTCCGCCCAGGCCGAGGGCATTCGGGCCTGCGACTTCTTCCATGTCGACACCGTGCTGCTCAAGCGCTTGTACGTGTTGTTCGTCATCGAGCTGGCCACCCGCCGAGTCCACATCCTGGGGACGACGGCGAACCCGAACGAGGCGTGGGTGACCCAGCAGGCCCGCAACCTGCTCATGGACCTCGCAGAGCGCACCGAGCAGTACCAATTCCTGATTCGCGACCGGGACGCGAAGTTCACCGCTGCCTTCGATGCCGTGTTCCTCTTGCGGACGCCGGTGCGGGCGCCGCGCGCGAACGCCCTGGCCGAGCGATGGGTCGGCACCGTCCGTCGTGAACTGCTGAACCGGATGCTGATCATGGGCCGACGACATCTGGAGACAGCGCTGTCGGACTACGCGAGCCACTACAACTAACACCGGCCGCATCGCGCACTCGGTCAAGCGGCGCCACTGGGAGCCGTCCCCGAGCCCGTTCCACTAACCAGCGTCCGGGTCCTGCGGCTTGATCGACTCGGCGGCGTGATCCACGAGTATGCCCAGGTCGCATGAGCCGGATGAGTTATCGGTACCCACAGGGTGGTGTAGTCCTCCAGCTTGGCAGCGCACACTTTGAGGTCTTGGTCGGCCGCGTGGGCGGCGGCAGTTGCGAGCACGTCACGGCCCCGCAGCATCGTCTGGCCGATCGCGACCGCACCCAGCCGGCGCAGCTCCCGCCAGACCGCTACCCGATGCCGGGCCGGCTCGGCCCGCCGCCGGTATCGGCAACTCCCATCCTTGCGCCGTATGCATGGGGTGGCGGGCTGCCGACATGGAGTGTTCCTGGCCGGGCGGACCCAGATGGCGAGGAAACGGGAATGCCGCAGCCCTATTGCGTGAGGTTCTTCAGGGTCGTCGCGTGGGGCCGGTCGCTGGGCTGATCGCTGCCGGCTGCTGCAAGCAACGGCAGCGTGAACGAGAAGGTGCTGCCGTGCCCGAGGGTGCTCTGGACCCAGATCCGGCCGCCGTGCTGCTCGATGATGCTGCGGCAGATCGCCAGCCCAAGGCCGCTGCCGCCCTTGGCGCGCGCGTTCGAGGAGTCGACCTGCTCAAAGCGCCCGAAGATGGCCTCCAGCTTGTCGGGCGGGATGCCCCGGCCCTGGTCTTTGACTTGAAACAGCACGTCGCTGCGCCTCGGCTCGACAGTTGCCCAGACGGTGGCGCCGGGCGGTGAGAACTTGATCGCGTTGCCGAGCAGGTTGGTGAGGGCCTGCACCGCTCGGTAGGGATCGGCGAAGACCGTCGCGTCGGGGCCGGCGACCTGCAGCCGCACCGCCGCCTGTTCGGCCATGGGTCGCATCTCGGTGGCCGCCTGCTCGGCCAGGCCGCGAGCGTGGCGCGCCTGCTTGGCCATGGTGAGCTTGCCAGAGTCCATCTGCTCCAGGTCAAGGATGTCATCCAGCAGCCGCCCCAGCCGCTGGGTGTTCCGCACCGCGATGTCCAGCATCTCCTGGCTGTCGTCGGGCAGGGAGCCGAGCCGGCCGCTGGCGATCAGGCCGAGCGCCCCCCGGATCGACGTCAGCGGCGTGCGCAGCTCGTGGCTGACGAGGGAGACGAACTGGTTGCGCAGCGTCTCGACGCGGTGGTAGCGGGTGATGTCCTCCATCAGGCCGGCCACCCGGGCCAGCACCAGCACAAACAGCACCGCCGAGATGCCGCTGATCATCGGCACGTTGACGGTCTTCCCGTTGGCGCTCTCCAGGATGCCCACTGCCGAGGGGGTGAGCGCGGCCAAGGCCAGCGGCACCAGCCGCCAGCGCTCACCGCGGTCGACTTGGCGGCCGGCGGGATCCGACAGCGTGGTCATCGACGGATGCAGCGCCGCCGCCCCGACAAGGGCCCACGACAGCGCGTACATGGGCAGCGCCGCGCTTTCGAAGGTGAGGGTGCCGTTCAGCACCGTCACCGCGTAGACCACATCGCCGGCAAGCTGCGCCACCAGCCCCAGCGACAGCAGCCAGAACGCCGGCCTGCGCACCCTTGCTGCGACCGCCATGCGCGCCAGGATCCCGACCAGCACGATGTCCACGATCGGGTAGGCGATCGTGGATGCCTGGCCGGCAAGCGACAGGGTGGAGGCCTGCAGCTGCGGCTGGATCAGGTACACCCAGGCCAGCATGCCGATCCCGCTGGCGATGATGGCCGCGTCCAGCAGCCCGGCGCGGTCGCCGCCGGCGCTGCGGCTGCGGAGCAACACCACCAGCCCGACCAGCAGGATCGCATAGCTGGACAGGAACAGGGCGTCGGTGATCGAGGGGTACGGCAGCGTGGTCCTGGTCCACAGCACGTACGGGTACCAGACCCCATTGCCGACGACGAGCACGACATAGCCGGCCACCAGCAAGTACCAACCGAGCGGTCGGGCGGGCCGGTTGCGCCGCACCCCCAGCAGGACGGCCACCAGGCTCAGCCCGCAAAGCGCGACGTAGACCAGCCCCCAGCCGACCGTCGGCCCCACCGCAGGAATGAAGAACACACCGGCGCCAGCCACGGTCAGCGCGAGATACCAACGCCAAAGGCTTCGGTGGCTCGGGGTCGCCGCGTCGTTGGCGAGCCGGCCCGCTCCGATGGTCACCCCTGCCACCCCAGCGCCGGGGCGACCTGAGCGGGCAGGGTTCGGCTCGTGGTCACCCGGACCCTCACAGCTCCCGATGGTCGGCTCGGGAACCCTGGACCGCCAGTAGCGGTGGCCCCGGAGATGCACCTGCGTGCGCTGCCGAAGACCGACGACCAGCACCGCAGCGCCGTGGCGCTGTCGGTACTCGGGCGTGGCATTGCGACCCCCGCGGAGTCCTGGCGGGTACGGCCAGCGCGTTCGTGGAAGGTGCCGTGGCCCGCCATGATCTGCCATGCCAAGTGCCGATGCAACTGCCAAACGCCAAGTGCAGACGTCACCACCCGGCTGCCCACGGTCGGCGACCTGCAACACCCCGAGCGCTCCGGTCCGGGCGACTGCTGCATAGCCGCCGGTCCAGCCCCAGCAGATAACCAAGAACGGTCCTCAGTGTTGGGTTGATGGTCATGGGACCGACAGGCCGGTGTGCCGCAGGAACGAGTAGGTGCGGAGTGCAGCGGACCCCACTCGATGCCACCGATCCCCATGGCGTTACCTTCTGGGAGTTGACGACCGGGCGTTCGCCGCGTCGCCTGCGCGCATCGCCAGGTACCTGAACACGGTCGTCGGTGACCTGGCCCGTTCGTCTGGTCGGTCTGAGCGTCTGCCGCCGGTTTTGTGGTGGGATGCTTGTTCGTGGTAGCGGTTCATGACCGCGTCGGTCCCCCCAGGCCGACACCAAGCCGGCACGTGGCGTCATCCCCCATGTCGTGTGTCGCCGGGTGCCGGGAGGCTCGCCCATGGCAGCTGCACCATAGCCGTTACCTACGCCGCTCCCGTCGACGTCACCCGCTTCCCGTCCGTGCACCCATGAGGTCGGGCCCTGTCAAGAGGCGCAGGAGGGCCCGCCCTGCTCGAGGGCGTGGTTTGGCTGGCTTCTCGTATCGGCTGTGTCCGCCGGCCGCAGCCGGGGGTCAAGGCGCAGCGTCCTGCTGGACGAACGACCTTGACGCCGGCGAGGACCGGCGCAGGATCCTGGAAGAGAAGGCCCGGACGACGTCGCGGAGAGGTCTCGCATGCACCCATTCGGGCCCCAGGCGGGGGTCCGCATGACGGTGGAGTCCGGGCCGGGCTGCTCAGTCAGCTCAACGGCCGTGTTGCAGGCTCATGCAAAGACGCGAGCGCGCCCGGTCTAGCCTTCTCCGGTGCCGGTGCTACCTCCAGCTGGGTCAGGATGTGGAAGGAACGTGCCAGCAGCCGCCGGGCGATCGCCACGGTGGCGATGTTGTTGCCGCGGCGGCGAGCCAGCTGGCCGTAGGTGTCGGCCAACAGTGGGCTCTTCTTGGCCGACTGGGCGGCCTCCTGCAGGATCCAGCGCACCCATGGCGAGCCCTGTTTGGTGATGTGGCCGTGGCGGACCTTGCGGTCGGAGTTGCGTACCTGGGGGGTCAGCCCCGCCCAGGCGCACAGCTTGCGGGCGGTCGGGAAGCGGCCGATGTCGCCGATCTCGGCGAGCAGGGTCATGGCCGTCAGCTTGCCGACGCCAGGCAAGGCCATGAGGGCCTGGACCCTGGGGTCGGGCTTGGCCAGCGCGTTGATCTCCCCCTCCAGGCGGGCGATCGGGGTGGCCAGGGCGTCCAGGACCCCGCAGCAGTCATCGATGATCGCGCGTGGGGTTGGCGGCAGGTCGAGCGCTGCAAGCCACGCCCGGCCCGGCGTCGCCCACAGGCTCGAGCGTGGCGGGATGCCACGGTCGGCGAGCACGGCGTGCACCCGGTTCTTCAGTCCGGTGGCCAGCCGTACCAGGCTGGCCCGATGGCGCAGCAGCGCCCGCAGGTCACGGATCTCCGGTGGGCGATCCAGGCCTCGGGCAGCAGGTCGGCCCGGAGCAGCTGGGCCAGGGTGCGCGCATCGACCTTGTCGTTCTTGAGCCTGGCCGAGGCGATGGCTTTGCAGCGGCTGGATGGACCAGGTGCGGTTCCAGCTCCAGCTCCTCCAGCAACTCCACCAGCCAGCCCCAGCCGTAGGCCGCCTCGAAGGCGACCGGCGTACCCGGCGGCAGCACGCCAAGGATCGGCACCAGCTTGACCGGGTCATTGGGGACGTTGCGGTTGCGCTGCTCGTCACCGGCGGCGTCCAAGACCGCGATCTGGGAGCGGTTGCGATGCACGTCCATCCCGACGTACACATTCATCAGGGCCTCCTTCCCCGAGCTCGACTGGTCCCGAAGCCTAGGCTGTCGGGCTGAGCAGGGGACGGGGGCCCGACCCACATAGCGTCAGCTCTGCCCGGCGCAACGGGAGGATCGCCCGGAACACGCGGGCCCGTCTGACCCGCCCGTCGGTCTGACCCTGAACCAGCGACCCGCCCGGCCTGACCGGGCGCCGCGACTTCGTAGGAGGTTGCCATGGCCGCGCTGTTCCTGCTGCTGGCGATAGCGGCCGCGCTCGGCGTTGTCGTTGGCTTGCTTCTGGTTGCCTCAGCGGGCACGACGAAGACGCGACGCACCCACCGAGTACGGCTGCGCACTGCCGGACGCGACCTGAACAGGCACGTCGCCGAGCTCGAGCGCGAGAACGCCAGGCTGCAGGACGAACTGGCCCGCCGTGACCAGCGTGTACGCCACCCCGGCGAGTTCGCCAGCCCGCACGAGCTCGAATCCACCGCTTCGGCTGCCTCCACGGCTGAGCGCCGGGTCACGGTCCCACCCCACCAGCTGGCGGAACGCCCTTCCGAGCCCTCTACGAAGAGGCCAAACGGGCTGCCCGGCTCCGGAGCGACCCGGACGTGTTCTTCCTGTCCACCGATGACCGGGCACGCACTTGGCAGACCGGCGAGCACGCGCGCATGCCCTCGACGGCATGACCGGAGCTGGAATGGGCAGCGCGGGCAGGGCCGCCTGCGCACCCATCATCCACCGTGGGTCGGCGACCCCCCAACCAGGGGTTGTCGGCCATGACCACGCGTGACCGTGCGGGCGTGGTCATGCCTGCGGGGGTGTGATGATCGGGCCGTCGTTTCCAGCCGTGTTGGCGGCCGCGCAGGGTGGCGATGAGCAGGCGTTCGCCGTGCTGTGGCGCGACCTGCAGCCGGCGGTGCTGCGGTATCTGCGGGTGGCGGCCCCGATCGCGGCCGAGGACCTGGCCGCCGACACCTGGATCTCGGTGATCCGCGGGCTGGCGCGCTTCCGAGGCGACGAGCAGAACTTCCGGGCATGGGTATTCACCGCGGCTCGCCACCGAGCCATCGACTGGCGCCGGCAAGCCGTCCACCGGCCGGTCGGGTCCTTGCCGGTTGTGTTGCTGGCCGAGCGGCCGGCGCCGGATGACCCAGCCGAGGCGGTGCTGGAGGCCCAGTCGACCCGGGCGGCGCTGGCGCTGCTGGCCGAGCTGCCCGCCGACCAGGCGGAGGTGGTGGCGCTGCGGGTGCTTGGCGGCCTGGGGGTCGCCGAGGTAGCTCGGATCACGGGCAAGCGGCCGGGTGCGGTGCGGGTGCTGGCCCACCGGGGGCTGCGGCGGCTCGCGAAGCGGTTGGAGGCAGCCGGGCTGGTAAGGGATGTAACGCGATGAGTGACGAGGACGCTCTTGTCGGCGACATGCATCGACTGCTTGGGTTCCTCGACGCCGCGCCGCCGGTCGCCGACCAGGACACGCTGGAGGAGCGGCTGTTGGCCAGACGGCTGGACCCGGCTGACGCCCCCGCCGGCTACGCCGGGCTGGCCAAGCTGCTGGCGGCGGCGACCGCTCCGGCCGCTGTGGAGGAGCTGGCCGGCGAGCAGGTGGTGATGGCCGAGTTCACCGCCGTGGTGCCGTCGCATCCCCCCACCCTCGTCCCCCGGAGGGCAACCATGCCCAGCAAGTTGTTCAGCGTCAAGGCGGCCGCCGCAGTGCTCGCGGCGGTGCTGTCGATCGGCGGCGTTGCTGCCGCCGCAACCGGGCTGCTTCCCGGCCAAGCGGAGCCGGCGGCCGACCAGGCAGCGTCCACGGCCGGTGCCGGCGCGGCCGGTCACGGTCTCGGCGAGGCCGCGGTCGCCGCTCTCGATGGAGCGGCCAAGACCGGGCTGTGCCGGGCCTGGCAGGCTGGACAGGACGCCGAGGGCGGTCGCCGGGCGGACTCGTCGGCGTTCCGGGCGCTGGCGGTGGCGGCGGGCGGTGCCGACAACGTTGCCACCTACTGCAAGGACGCCGCAGCCGGCGGGTCGGCCGACCGCCAAGGCCGGGCGACCGGGCCGGACGCCATGGCAGCGGCCCGTGCGGGACTGTGCCGGGCCTGGCAAGCCAGCCAGGGTGCCGACAACGGCCGTCGGGCGGACTCGGTGGCGTTCCAGGCCCTGGCCGCCGCAGCCGGCGGGGCTGACAAGATCGCCGACTTCTGCCAGGCCACCACCACCGGCACACGCGCCAACGGGCAGGGGCCAAGCTCGCCACCGAGCGTCTCGGCACCGTCGACCACCGTCTCGCCCCCACCCGGCGGCCCACCCGCAAGCACCGACCCGGGAGGACCGGGGCAGGGCGGACCCCCAACCACCACCGGCTAACCAACCCCATGGTCGGTCACACCGTTGTGGTCTCTTCCCCTGCGTTCTGGTGCGGCACGCTGGTTGGGCCCGCCAACGCGGGACTCGCACGCCAGCAATACAACGCCTGCTGTAGGGAGGCGACGATGGCCGACAGGCCCCAGCCCGACCCGCCCTCCGACGAGTCCGAGGGGACGGACTTCGCCGCGCTGGCCAACGCTCCGGTTTCGGCGTTGGGCCTGCCCAAGCGCGACGCGGACGCCCTCGAGCAGGCGCTTGGCGTCAGGACCGTGCGCGACTTGGCGGAGAACAAGTATGTCCTCCGGGCGCAGGCGATCCTGCACCTTGGCGAACGTCAACAAATGACAGTGATGGGTTGCCTGCCAGTGATCTGAAGCCCGGTCTCGGCCGCGAGCCGGGCCAGCTCGGTCTTCCACGCCCGCACGCGGTAGCCGTTGGATCCGCCCGCGTCGGCACAGACCAGCAGCCGGTCGGCCTGCGGGTAGGCGTGGCTGCCAACCTGCTGCCACCAGCGCCGCAACGTCTGGACGGCGAACGCGGCAGTGTCGTGGTCACAACCCACGCTCACCCAGCCGCTGTTCGCGCCGATGTCATAGACCCCGTAGGGGATGGCCTTGCCGAGGGTCGGATCGGGGAAGTCGTGCACGTTGACCCGCTCGGGCTCGCCCGAGAGCTGCCACTCCCGGCCGCCGTTGGCGAAGCGCCCGACCAGCTCCTTCTTCTTGGTGTCCACGCTCACCACCGGCTGCCCGTCGGCCAGATGAACCTTGGCCTGCTCGTTCAGGTAGCGGAACTGGGCGTCCCGGTCGGGATGCCGGGCGCCCTCCAAGGTCTTGACCGTGCGCTGCAACCGATAGCCCTGCTGCTTGAGCAGCCGCCCGACGGTGTCGTCGCTGACCGGATGCCCGGCCGCGGTAAGCGCCTGGGCCAGCTCCCGGGTGCTCTTGCACGTCCACCGCAACGGGCTCTCGGGATCGCCGCGGGTGTCGGGGTCGACCAGCCGGTCCAACGCCTGCAGCAGGCCCGGGTCGCGCGCACCCTGCCGCTTGGGGCCCTCATGCTGGCGGATGCGCCCCCGCGGGTCGGTGGGCTGGTCGAGCTCGGCCGCGCCACGGCGCACCGTCGGGCGGGACGCCTCGGCTAGGCGCGCCACCCGGCTGACCCCACCGTAGCCCAGCGCTCGGGCCGCCGCGCCAAACAGCAGCCGGCGCTGCTGCTCGGTCAGGTGCGGCGCGACCAGCGAGAAGGTCGCTTCCAGCACCTCATCCAGGTCCACATCGCGAACCTACTTCAACCGCTCAACCTGGCAAAGTCACCATGCGGGGACCCCTTAGCGCAGCGCTCAGACGCCCATAGTCCGCGACTACCTGGAGTAACCGGCTGGCGCCAGCCACCGCGCGGCTCATGGCCCCCTCGGGGGAGTGGCGCGGCCGCGCCGCAAGGAGCGCTTCGCGCGATTGATTCATCGGCGCGGCCGCGTTCTTGGCGTGCCTTCGGCCCGCGCCGCCTGCGGCGGCAGTCAGATGCCGACCGCATCGCCACGCATCGTGCTATCGCCGCAGCCGTTACCGCCGCTTGCGTCTGCGCCTACGGGGTTGCCCCCTCTGGGGGCCTGCGACGCGGCCACGATGCCGGCAAGCAGCGAGGCAGCGATCACCAGCAAGGCGGTTTCTTGAAGATCGGCAACGGATCAACCTCAGCCCACAGCCGTCACCCAGCGCTACATGCCACTTCGCGGCAGCTTCACGAGAACTGGGCCGTGACGATCAAAACTCGCTGGTCCGCCATGGTCGTTCAGTCTCCGCGCTCGCATACGTTCGCCCCATGAGCATGTGCGGGCAGCCTGCCGACTCAGGGGCGGGCCTTCCCGAAGTACATCAACTCCCACAGCGCGTCGTCCGTGTGATGCTCCACCAGCTGCTCGCCCTTGTAGTGCTCGACGCGCAGCTCTCCGGCGAACCGCAGGTAGGCGCCGTCGAACCCGCCGAGCCTGGCCGCCGCCCTCCTGGGCCCCTTGAGGTGGTTGATGAACTTGTCCGAGGCGAGGTCGGAGTGCCGGGTGTAGGTGATGACGTACCGCTCTTCGCCGTCGCTGTAGGTGTAGCGGGTCACGTTGCCCACCGGCTTGCCGGTCGCCGTGTCGCTGTATCGGCCCAGCTCCTCGAAGGTGACCTTACCGCCGTCGTCGGCGACCAGCTCCCCGTCGCGGGCTAGCATGAACACCGGCAGCGCGGCGTACCCGTAGCGCTTCTCCGCGGTGATGTACGAGGCGATCACCGAGTAGGGGCCGGCCGCGCCGCGCGCCCAGTACCAGTGGTGCATGAGGTCCAGCATCGGGGCGTTGCCCCAGTTGTGGTCGTGGTAGCCGACGCCGGTGGTGGTGCGGCTGGTGCCGCCCACACGGTAGGTCGCCTCGACCCTGCCCTGCGGCACCGACGGCAGCCATGCGAAGTAGTGCTCGCCGTCCTCACCGAAGAGCCAGTACCCGGTCTCGGGACGCCAGGCGGGCACCTGCCCGGTCAGCGTGACGTCGACCTCGACCTCCTCCACGCGGGCACGGATGGTGTAGGTGTGCAGGTCGCCCGCGAACACGTTGTCGCCGATCCGGACGTCGCAGGTCTCGGTGGAGGCGGAGAAGGTCTCGGCGGCCAACTCCACGATCTTTTGTACCGAGGTGCCGTCGGGCAGGGTCAGATCGATCCGGATCACCGGGCTGAGCGGCTTCTTGAGGGCGGTGAACTCCTTGGTCAGGAAGACCACGACGAGCTTCGCGCCATCGTCCAGGTGCGCGTCGAAGTACCACCACTCGTAGGTGCCCCGGGAGCCGTCGGTACGCATTGCGTCCTCCCACGGCTTGATCGCGCGGGGTTCGATGCCGATCCGCGCGTAGTCGTCGGGGGTGCTGCCCAGGCGTGCGGGGACGGTGGTAGCGCTGGTTCGGGACATGGGGGTCACACTCCTTTCGACTGCGACACCGGGTGGTAGGATAATTGTCCAGGTGTCTATTTGACAGTACGACGTTCCCACGATTCGAGCAACAGGAGGTGCGACATGGCCCAAGCCGCAACGGCCCAACGGGGGCGGGGGCGCCCACGCGCCGGCGAGGAAATCGATCTGGACCTGCTGCTGCAGGCCGCCCTGGACGCGTTCGCCGAGACCGGCTACGACGGGACGTCGGTGCGCGAGCTGAGCCGGCGCCTGGGCGTGAGCCATGCCCTGCTCACCGCGCGCTTCGGCTCCAAGGAAGGCCTGTGGTTCGCGGCGATGGAGCACGCCCTCGCCCAGGCCGAGCACACCTGGCGCGAGGTCGCCGACTCCCCCGGACTCGACGACCTCCAAGCCCTCCGCCAAGGCGCCGTCCGGCAGGTGATCTTCTCGGCGGCGCACCCTCAGGTGCTGCGGATCATGAGCCACGAGGGAGCGATCGACAGCCCACGCGTGCGCTTCGTCGTCGACCGCTTCGTCAACCCGCTGCGCCCCGGGGTCGAACGCCTCCTCACCCGGCTCGTTGCGGCCGGACGCATCCGCCCCGTCCCCTACGCCACCCTTCACTACCTAGTCACCGCAGGCGGCGGAGCGCTCTTCGCCAACCCCGTCGAAGCGGCGCTCCTCGGCGCGCCCGCGCACCCCGACGCCGAGGACATCCGCGCCCATGCCGAAGCCGTGGCCGACGTGCTCATCGCCGGCATCGCGGTGACACCGCCCGGTCCAGGACCCGACGGAACCGCTGGCCACACCAGTGCACCACCCGGACTGCTGGACGGCCGGGCGAGCTCACCGTGAACCGACCACAGGGTCAGGCCGCCTGGCCGTAGCCCTCAGCAGCGGGCGGTCGGGCTCCGCTCGCTGGCTTCACCGACGCGATTGCCGGCGGCCGGCGTGCACGCGGTTGGGATGCCCGTCCGGCCTTGCCCGCTCGGACGCGGTCGGGCTGTGGTTCATCGGCGCCACGTCGCCAGCTCGGCGGCGACGATCGCGCTGGTGGCCCCAACCTCCGACGACGCCCGCACACGTGACCTGGTCCAGTTCGACCTGGGCCAGGCGACGATGAGCGTCATGCTGGCCGCCGCCGACCTGGGCATCGGCAGCGCCCATGCGGGGGTGCATGACCAGGAGCTCGCGCGGCGCGTGCTGGGCTTTCCCGAGGACCGGTTCTGCGCCTTGCTGATCACCCTCGGCACCCCCGCCGACCGTCCGCTCACGCCGATCCAGCGGCCCAACCGGCGCCCGTTCACCGACGTCGTGCACCGCGGCCACTGGTAGCGGGCCGCACCCTGGTGGTCGGTGCCGTCCGGGCCGGAGACGGGCCGCACCCAGGTGCTGCGGTCCACGCCATTGCGGCCCAGCCGTTGCCAGCCGGCGCCCAATCAAGGCTGCACACTCTGACCTGGAACCTCTGAAGCTGGCGGGCCTGGAGGAGGACCACGGCCCGCGAGCGGGGCTGATTGTCCGATGGCAGGTGGCCCCATCCGTACCGTGGATCGGCGGCTCAGCGCCGTGCTATCCCGCGTCTTCGCAGCTCGCGCGCGACACCGTGCGTGTCGCAGTTATGGGGCCACTTCAGCCCATCGTCTGGATGTCACCATGACGACGCTGCCGGCCCGCTGCGGGCAGCCGGGCAGGGTCCGACCGGGAACGCGGCTGGCGGTCGCGCCGTAACGGCTGGGGATCGCATGGCGTTCTTCGTGCATGGTGGCCCCATCGAGGTGCCTCCCCCGAACCTCGTGCTGCTGCTGCGCCGAAGCGTCCGCTGAGTCCAGCCGCTTTTGGCGTCTGCCTCGGGCGCTGGCCGAAGCCATGGGGATGGGCGGCCAGCCCCGAGGCGCCCCATCGCAGCGCGTCGGCCTGCACGGCCGCAACGCCGCCGGTGCCAGCAGGCCACCTTGCCCGCCCGGCGAGGCGGAGGTCGAGCTAGGACTGCCAGGACTGCTACGACGCCCCTATCGTCGGAGTCACACCAGCGGGACCGGACCCACCCCTCGTCTCGACCTCTCGCCTCGCCCGCATGACCTTACCCAGGGTCGCCGGTGACCAACCTCACGACGTGTGCCTCGTCTGCGCCGAGGCCGGTGGGGTCGCCGCCATGTAGCGGTTCCGCCTGCTCACACACCACTTGGGGCGTTGGCTTCCTCACGTTAGGGGGAACCTCCTGGGGGGTAGGCCGCGCTGCAGCCGGAAGGGTGTGTCCCATGGAGCTGTCGCTGCCTCCCTCCCCGACCCGTCTGGCCGGGCTGCGGCAAGCCGCGCGGGCGTGCCTGCGGGGGGTGGCCAGCGAGACCGCCGACGATGTCGTCCTGGTGCTCAACGAGGTGGCGACCAACGCGATCCTGTACGGATCAGGCGGGGGCCAACCGGTCCAGGTGGTGGTCCACGTCACCAACGACGTGATCGAGGCGTCGGTACTGGATCACGGGCCACAGCCGCCCGCCAGCGCCCGGCTCGTCGGTCTCTGCTTGGCGCCCGGCCGGCGGCTGTGGCTGCTACCCCGGCTGGTGGATGAGGTACGGCTTGAGCGCGTCGGGCTCGGGACCCGCGTCACGCTACGGCGGCAGCTCGGGCCACCGAGGACGCTCGCCCGCTAGCTCCTGGTCACGCCTCGCCGTGAGCGACGACGGCCACGAAACAGCCAGGGCACTTCTCGACAAAGAACGCCGCTTCCCAATCCTGGTCCAGCACCTCAAGCCCACGGCCCTTGATCCCGCAGGCGACCGCGCCAGTCGCGGCGTCCACCGCATGGGTCGCGCCGACCGGGGCGGTCCTGGCCGACCTGAAGACCCCATCAGCACGATGCGCCAAGGACGGGACCTGCTCCACCTGCTCGGCGCCGACCTTATACCGCATGCCCGCCCCTCCATCCGAATCTCGGCAGCATCCTCCCGGGATGCCCCGCGTGTCCATCGCGCCTCCCGGCAGCCCGGGCGCCGCGCAGCAGCTCATCCGGACGGCATCTGTTCGCCTGGTCGTGCTCTCCCACAAGGGGGAGATCGAGTCGGCCACGCCCGGCGTCCAGCGCTGGCTGGCCGCGCTGCCCGACGGCGACTGGGACGCCGGCCGGCTGCCGTCGGCGGTGCTGGCGGTCGCGGGTCGGGCGCTACGGACCGCCGAGCACCCCGACGAGCCAGGGCAGGTCGCGGTCTCGCGGGTGCTGGCACGCTCAGGCACCTGGGTGGTGCTCCACGGCGCCTCCCTGGTCTCCGGCGATACCCGCCGCGTCGCCGTGATCGTCGAGCCCGCCCACCCGGCCCGCATCGCGCCGCTGCTGATGTCGGCCTACGGGCTGACCGAGCGCGAGCAGGAGGTCACGCGGCTGGTCCTGCAGGGCAACTCGACCGCGCAGATCGCCGGGCGGCTGGTGGTCTCGACCCACACCGTCCAGCAGCACCTCAAGAGCGTGTTCGACAAGACCGGGGTGCGCAGCCGCCGCGACCTGGTCGGCAAGGTGTTCTTCGCCCACTACGAACCCCGCCTGCGCGACAACGAACGCCGGGCGATCGGCGACCGGCCGCTGCGCGGCGGGCCGCTGGACAGCCACGCGGCGCGGGGCCGGTAGGCCAGGGACCGACCTCCTACCCGCCACCCGCCGATGCTCGGTCACGTGGGATCCGCTGGAGCCAGTGGCCGAGGCAGACGAGCGCGCCAGCGGCCCGGAAGACGTCCCGGACCCGGTACAGCAGGCCCCGCCAGCGGCGCAGCGACCAGGCATTGGCGAGGTGGCCGATCGCCTGCTCGACCAGCGCACGCAGCCGCCATGAGATGGCCGTCCGCTGCGACGCTGGCCCCAATCCCGTAGCCGAGGCGGCACAGCGCGCCGTGGATGCGGCGGTAGCCCCAGGTCGTGTTCTCCCTGGCCATCCGCAGCACCAGCGACCGGATCGCCGCCGCCACACTGGGGCGGCCGCGGCGGTGCGAATAGGTCCAGCGGCGCCGAACCAGGTCGCGATGCCATCGCAGCAGCGTGGCCGGCTGGACGAACAGGCCGTGCCAGACCCGGAGCACCGCGACCTCGTGCCGCAACACCAGCAGCTCCACGTTCTTGGTCGCTGAGCGCCGCGTCAGCAGCACCAGCCATCCCAGCACCTGGCAGAAGATCAGATAGAGCAGTCGTAACGCCATCCACCGATCATCTGGGTCAGCGCCTCCCTCGGCGAACTCGCAGCTCAGAACCTCTGGCTGACTTTCTGGCACCCACAGGCTGCGGGCCGCGATCGCCGCCACCGATCCCCCACCAGCACACCACCCTGACCATCACCGCCAGCGTCGGGGTGGCCTGGTGCCCGGCCCACGCCGACACCGGCGATGGGCTGCTGCGGGCCGCCGAACAGGCCCTCTACCAGGCCAAGCGCGCCGGGCGCAACCGCACGTGCAGCCCCAACGACGTCCAGTCCCTCCCTGAGCGGGCGTAGCCACCCGGCTGCGGCCCGGCATGCACCGCCGACACGAGAAGCCAGCCACAGCCCTCCAGGGAAGGGCAGCTCCCGCACGCCCCTTGACAGAGCCCGACCTCATGGGTGCTAAGACGCACGATGGCACGCCCGCCTGCACGCGCTGGTGTCATTCTCGGTGTCATTCCACCGGCCGTAACCAGACCGAACCTCTGCTGACTGGCCGCCTGCCCGACGGCGCTCAAGCGACTGCTCAAGGTCACCGCAGCCGCATGCTGCCGCCGGGCTCGGCCGCTGGACTCAGCCGCCGCGGGTGGCGTCCCGGACAGCGGCGGCGACCGCGGCCGGCGAGACGCCCTTGGTCAGGAAGCTGCTCGCCCCGGCCGCCCTAGCCGCCTCCTCGAGGTCCTGGTCGTCGTAGACGCTGAACACCACGACTCGGGTTTCGGGAAGGTCGCGGGTGATGTAGCCGGTGGCGGCGATCCCGTCGAGGATCGGCATGCGAATGTCCATCACCACTACGTCCGGTCGGAGCTCTCGCGCGAGCGTGACACCCTCTGCCCCGTGGCTGGCCTCCCCGACGACGGTGAGCCCGGCGTCCTCGAGCAGGGCCCGTAACTCCGCCCGGATGCTGGAGGTGTCGTCGACCACGAGCACTCGGGAGGCCGGCCGTGACACATCGGCTGGCCGGCCAGCTGACGTGGCCGGTGCGGGTATGGCGCCGCTGGCGAGGCGGGCGGCCTCGTCGCGGCCCTCAGGGCCGCTGGTCTGCTCGGTGTTGTCGGGTCGGTCCAGCAGGCTCAAGCTCACGTGGGGCTCCCGGTTGATGGTGGATTGCGCGAATAGGCCTACGGGAAGGAAGACGCGAACTGCGGGGCTAGGTCGACGTGGATCGTGGTCCCCTGGCCGGGCAGGGAGTCGAGTTCCCAGCGGCCGCCGCCGAGTTCGACCCGTTCCCGCATGCCGGTCAGGCCGTAGTGGCCGTTTTCGAGCAGCTGGGCGGCCTCGGTCGGGTCGAAGCCGATCCCGTCGTCGCGGATGGTGAGGTTCACGCGATGATGGTCAGCGGTCAGGCGGATCGAGACGTTGTTGGCTTGGGCGTGCTTAGCCACGTTGGTCAAGGCCTCCTGCACCACCCGGTAGACGATCGTCTCCATCTCCGGCGCCGGGCGCTCGTCGACCTGGGCATCGACGTTGACGTTGATCTTGGCCTGCCGGGCGAAGCCCTCCCCGTGGAGCTTGAGGGCACCGGCCAGGCCGTACTGGTCGAGGGCGGGTGGGCGCAGCTCGGCGAGCAGGTTGCGCAGGGTGCGGGTCACGGCGGTCAGCGCCTCCCGCTGCTGACCGAGCAGCTCACTCGCGGCGTCGAGGGTCTGGGGTTTGAGCCGGCGGCTGACCCGCTCCATCCCGTAGCTCATGGCGGTGAGCTCCTGCACAGGCCCGTCGTGGAGGTCGGCAGCCAACCGGATGCGCTCCTGCTGGGTCGCCTCCAGCACTTTGGTCAGGGCGCGCTCGCGTTCCTGTTGGCGGGCGGCCTGGCCGGCCAGGCCGGTCATGCGGGCGGTCAGCAGGACAAACAGCACCACCGTGCCGGCTGCGTTGACCCCGATGTCGATCGGCTGATGGCGGGCGGCCTGGATCACCAGCATGGCCGGGGCCATCAGGGTCGCCGCGGTCAGCAGGGTGCGGCGCTGCCAGGTCAGCCGGGGCGGCGGGGGCGCTGTCGGCTCCGACAGCGACCGCATCGACGGGTGCAGCGCGGCCGCGCCCAGCGCGAGGAAGAAGACGATCCAGATGAGGTCCAAGGCGCCGCCGGGGACCCAGCCGACCGTGAGCTGGCTCAGCCCGTACACCGTGTCCACGATCAGCAGGGCCGCCAGGCCGGCGGTGAGCAGCCGCAACGCAGCGGTGCTCTTATTGCCGGCCCGCCACAGGTGCACGGCCACCGCCAGCAGAAGGACGTCCTCGACGGGGTAGGCGATCGAGACCAGCCGCTGGAGAAGCGTCAGGTCGGGCGCCCGAACATAGGGGACGATCAGGAA
>WNGB01016476.1_pt1 | contig 18146 bp, 12 predicted proteins | sample 5400681 | NCBI WGS metagenome assembly WNGB01 (sample SAMN13153367, study PRJNA577476) | soil metagenome | isolation source: 115 cm soil or saprolite under grassland replicate 2 | place: USA:California | collected 2016-06-15 | reverse complement strand
GCAGGAGTCATTAGCCTGAAAGAGGGCGAACATCGGTCCGATATCGAACTTCGATTGCCGCCGCCGCTTTCCGAATACAGCGTGCAAGGCTTCGTCGTATGGTCGGATGGGCGCCCGGCGCCTAATGAATACATCTACCTGGGGCTTCTGGAAGAAGGAGAGACGGCTGCGCTCAAAATTCTCCGGGCCGATGATCGCGGACATTTTACCTTGAAGGTTTACGAATGGCTTTATTACAAGGTGAGCGCATACCCACGTGGCGCGAGCGGAGACGCTCCGCAAAGTCCGTGGGTAGAAGTCCCGCAAACGCCGGGCGCCAAACCAATCAAACTTGTCCTGCCCATCATCAAAAAATAGCAAACTCCTTTCATTGAAAAAACACCCCCGTTCAGGACGACGCCATCAGCAGACCTAACGCGAGCTTTCGGCGCGCCGGAACGACAATGGGCGCCGGCGCATCGATAGCTCAGGATCAAGCCAGCTTTTGTGTCTGCTGTTGATGTTTCCCTGCTCCTCAGGTTGCGAAGTAAACAATTTGACTTTGGCAAGGCGGCATGGCCCCTTTCGGCATCTTCATTTGGCCCCACCTTCTGACTAAATAAGCAGCAAAATTGTACAGCGGTCTCTGTGTGTGCCCCCATCGCGCACATGGATTAACCAGTGGGTAATTCCCCAACTGGTATCCATCATTTCAAGGTCCATCGCACGAGAGTCTACGACAGGCCGAGCCGGATCACTTGCGGCGGCCGGCCGTCCACGTCGATGGGTGAATAAATTAGTTCGTGAGCTTGCAGTAAGCCGTCTTAACATTTTTATGATAAAAATCCAGACAACTCGCTGAAACCTCACGTTAGCTACGAGAGTCATTTCGGAGGAACTGGTCGCAGTCATTCGTGTCGGAGATCCTGCAGCGGATCAACCTTCGTCGCGCGACGCGCCGGAATATAGCTCGCAATCAGGGCGACACTGACAAGTAGCAAGGCGATCAGCGTGAAGGTCGCCGGATCGGTCGCGCTCACGTTGAAGAGCAGATTTTTCATTTCCCCGCCTGATCACCATCCACAGTACGTCGCTCGTCTGCGCGCCAAGGACCATCCGGATGCCGATCTCATGCGTGCGTTGGCTGACTATATACGAGATGACGCCGTAAATTCCGACTGTCGCGATGACCAGCGCCACAGCGGCAAAGAGGCCGAAGAGCTGCATCTGAAAACGCCGCGACGCGATCGATTCGGCCAGGCGCTGCTCCATCGAGATCACGTCCACGACAGGCAGGTTTGGGTCGATCGCCCAGACCTGCTGACGTACAGCAGGCGCCAGATTCAAAGGATTGCCGGCAGCGCGTACCACCAGATTTATATCTCCCTCCCTTGAATCCTGGAGAACCGAGATATATTCCTCCGAATCCTGCTTTCCGGACTGCAGCCCAAAACGTTTCACATCAGCCACGACGCCGACTATAGTCGACTCATGTTTACTATCATATCCGCCAAAGACGCGTTTCCCGATTGGATCTTCTCCGGCGAATTCGCGATGCGCCCTGGATTCGTTGATGACAACAGCGGTCGGCGCATTTTCATTATCCTGCTCGGTGAAGCTTCGACCCGCACGCAACTGTATGCCCATTGCACGAAAGTAATCAGCGCTGACTTCAAAGCAGCAAGTCTCACCCCAGACTTCACTCGTACGGTCGATGGTCTCCCTCATCTCGAGTGGAAGAGGCCCGATCGCCGCAACCTTCACACCGGGCAGGGCGTTGACGCGCGTGAGCAGGTCCTGGTGATCAGCAATCCGGCGCCGGCAAGCAGCGCCAGCGTCAACGCCAATTCGCCGATCACCAGGGCCGGCGAAACGCGCCGCGCGCCTTTGCGCGTTGAGAAGGCGCCGGCGCCTTCTTTTAAGTTCTCGTTGAGATCAATCTTCGAGGCTTGCAACGCAGGGATGACGCCTACAACAAGGCCTGTAAGCAGCGCGGCGAGAGAGGTGAAGCCAAGCGCCGTTGCGTCAACGCCTATATTTTTGAGATGCGCTAGGTCATCAGGGATGAGCGGGATCAATGCCTTATTGCCCAGCATCGCCAACAAAAATCCGGCCGCGCCGCCCAATACGGATAGCAACAGGCTCTCGGTCAGCATCTGCCTGATTAGCCGCCCGCGACCGGCGCCCAGTGCGGCGCGGATCGCCAGCTCTTTCTGTCGCGCACGCGCGCGCGCCAGAAGCAGATTCGCTACGTTGGCACAGGCGATCAGCAAAATGAACGCCACCGCGCCGAACAACACAAGCAATCCCAGCCGCAGATCGCCGGCCAGCCTTTCGCCCAACGGCGTCACCAAGGCACGGTGGCTGTAATATCGTCTCGGATTAGCCTCTCGGATACGCCGCAAAATTGTGTCCAAATCCGATCGCGCCTGCACAGGCGTAACGCCGAGCTTAAGCCTCCCCAAAATAAAGCCTACGTCCTCCCCCCCCTTATTCGCCAGTATCCGTTGTACATTGAGCGCGCGCGGCAGCAGAACGTCGGCCTTGCTAAGGAACTTAAACCCGGCGGGCATCACACCTATAACCTGCCGGCTCCTTCCGTCAAGCGTCAACGATTGACCGATAATGGCTGGATCGCCGCCGAAGCGCCGGCGCCAATACGCATAACTCAGGATCGCCACAAGGGCGCCTCCGGGCCGATCCTCATCCGGCGTGAATGCACGCCCCAACTGTGGCGTGACGCCGAGCGCCGGAAACAGATTGGCTGTCACCTTGACGGCATCAAGTTGTTCCGGTTCGCCTCTCCCCGTCAGATATGTCTGCCCGGTCGTGTATGCGACCAGATGGTCAAAAGTCTGTGACTGCTCCCGCCAGTGAATGTAATCAGCGGCGCCGGAATACTCATATCCACTCCTCCCTTTTCCATCCTCTTTGTCAACTACCCATCCCGTTACGTGGACCAGCCGCTGCGGATCATAGTAAGGAAGAGATCTCAGCAACATCGCATTCACAACGCTGAAGATCGCCGTATTTGCCCCGATGCCCAAACTGAGAGTGAGCACAGCCACGAAAGTGAAGCCGGGATTTCTCCTCAGCATCCACAGTCCATACCGTATGTCCTGATAGAATGTATCGATAATTTTGATTCTACGCATTTCGTGATTCACCTCCTGCAGCAATGTGACAGCGCACCGAAAGCCCATATTCAAGTAGCAACATTGACCTAAGGCCGCACGCCAGATTGCGTATCCTGAGTGGAACACTGGCGTCAGGCTATCTTGCCTTCGGTCTCAATGCCTGTCTACCACCATCCATAGACACATCCCGGAATGAGCCGAAGCGGCAATCAGGCTTGGGAGGCCGTCACTAACTCTGGTCGAACTCTGTCGACTGCAAATCGACAGAAGAGCCCCAGCTCTTATTATTTGCCATCAAGTCGCAGGGAGGAAGGATGTCCAGGGCGCCGCAGGCGTCGGGTCAGCGAGTGCAGCCCCTGGACATCCTCCGCAGTGAAGGCTACGGCAGCCTACCGCGCCTTTTTCTTGCCGGCTATCGTCCGTTTGAATCGATAACTGTCAGAGCCCGTCTCTATAATCGTGGCCCTGTCAGTAACGCGATCCAAGAGCGCCTTGCACAGCCGGGCGTTGGGAAAGACTTGTGTCCATTCCGAGAATGGCAGATTGGTGGTAATGACCAGGGTCGCTCGCTCGGCTCGTTCGCTGATGACTTGAAACATCAACTCCGCGCCGACTTGAGCGAAGGGGACATAGCCCATCTCATCAATGGCGATCAGATCGTAGCGTGTCCATCGCTGCAGAGCGCGTCCGAGTTGGTTATGGTGTTGCGCTTCAACCAACTCGTTGACCAATCCGGCGGCTGTGATAAAGCGGACTCGTTTCTTCTGCCGGCAGGCAGCCAAACAGAGCCCTGTCGCTAAATGCGTTTTGCCGGTCCCCGAATCTCCGATAAAGATGATCGGCTCGGCGCGGTTGATATATCCGCCTTCGGCCAGTTCGCGAATCTGTGGGGCTGAAACCAACGGGGCGGCGCTGAAATCGAAATCTTCCAGCGTCTTGATGCGCGGCAGACGCGCTTCCTTGATCCGGCGCTCGATGGTGTGACGCTCACGCTCATCGACCTCCGCACTCAGCAGTTCGGCCAAATAGGTCAGATATGGTTGCTGCTGCTGTACGGCATCCTTGGCCAATCGCTGGCATTGAGCCGCGATCGTCGGCAATCGTAGTAAGCGGCAGTGTTGGACAACGGGCACGATTCGCACAAAATCCGCCAAAATTCTAATGGTTTACTTGCCAAGATTACTCGCGGCAATTACGCAAGGCTCGTCATTCGTTGACAATAGGCGACTTATAGAGGCGTCGTTAAGTAGCCGTTATTTCGAGTAATCTGGCGAAATGGATTGATCTGACTTTCTCACTGCTCCAAGCATTGGTTGCTAACTCTACCTGGTGCAGCCACTTGAAAAACTTATGGCGGATTTTGTGCGAATCGTTCTCGACGTCCTTGTACCAAAGATTGCTGTCCGCCAGGCAAGTCATCTTGTAATCGTCCGGTTGCTGGGCGCTGTAGGGCGCCCACACAACCAGCACGTTCCAGGTCTCAAAGGTCGCGCGCCAGAGAAAAGTCACCAGCAGGTGTTTATCATCGCCTTCGATGGTCTCCGTAAGAGGCGTCCCACGCTGTTCGACCTCCCGCCAAAACTTTTCCAGCGCAGTCTTGTCGCCCGCCGCAAGCTCTTTGCGCAGCGCGGTCAACCGCGGGCTGTGATACTTCTCGTCGGGGACGATCTTCAGCCGCTCCGCCATCGGTTGAACCTGTTCAATGCGCAGTTGGTATTGTCCGGCGGCATTGCCATCCGCGGCTTTCAGCTCCAAGCGATAATTCCCGGGCGCTTCCGCCACGAACCGGAAGTTTTTCGGCCCGTTCGGCGGACCGCTGAAAGAACGGATCTTCGAGCCGTCCGGGAAGAGTCCTCTGACATTAATGGCAACGCCGCGCTGATCAACCGTCCCACGCACGAACTCGCCGGCGCCGAGATGGATTTGATAAAGGTGAACCTCGCCGCCCTTGATTTCGCGTTCGACCGGCTTGCCAACCTCTAGAGTGGGCAGGGTGGGCGCCTTCTGATGAGGGATGTTTACGGAGTTTTCCTTCGCTTGAGCAATCACGCCTTGCGCTGCGCCAAGGATCGCCGTATTCGCGCCGATGCCGAGCGCCAGCGTCAGCGCCGCAATCAACGTGAAGCCGGGCTGACTTAATAACATTCACGCGCCGTAGCGCAGGTCTTGCCAGAGTGTTTGCATTTCAGTTCCTCCTATTCACATCTTAAAGCAATCATCGGATCAACCTTCGTCGCCCGTCGCGCCGGTATCCAACAGGCCGCAAACGCCACCAGCGTCAGCAAGAGCGCAATCAATCCAAATGTCAGCGGGTCAGTCGCGCTCACGCCGAACAGCAAAGTCTTCATAAGCCGCGTCAACGCGAACGACGCGAGCAAGCCAACGAGCACACCCGCCAACACCAATCGCATGCCTTGGCCGACCACTAGGCGCAACACATCGCCCGCCTGCGCTCCCAATGCCATCCGGATGCCGATCTCGTGCGTCCGCTGCGCCACGTTGTAGCTCAACACCCCGACTATCCCAACCATCGCCAAGACGAGCGCCAGTCCGGCGAACAAGCCGAGCAGCGTGGTGTATAACCGCGGCTCATCCAGTTTTTCGCCCAGCAACTCCTCAGCGGTTCGCAGCTTGGAAACGGCCTGTTTTGGATCGATCGCCCATAACGCCTGCTGCACGGCACGACTCGCAGCAGTTGGGGAAGTGCGCGCCCGCACGACTAACGAAGCGCCGAACCAAGTCTGCTGGGTGAATGGTACGTAGAGTTGCGGCGCCAATCTCACCAACTCACCCTGGCTCATATCACGCACGACGCCGGCGATGCGTCGCTGTTGCGGTCTCCCGAGGTAATTAAGAGTGACGTTTTTATCGATCGGGTCTTCGTCGGCGAAATATTTTCGCGCCAGCCTTTCATTGATGATCGCGACGGGCTCGGTTGTTGGGGTATCCTGTGCGCTGAAATAACGCCCTTTGACCAGCGCGCCGCGCAAGACCGCAAAATAGTTCGGGCTGATAACGTCATACATTACAGGTTCATCTACCGGCAGCGGCTTGTCCGTGCGGTTCAATTGGAAATTGAGGTAGGGGAAGATGTTATAGCCTGTGGCCACGGCGACGGCTTCGACATCGGGCACATTGGCTACAGCCTCTTGCAATTGGCCGATGAACCGCGCTTTCTCGGCCTGTGCCATTCTCCACGGTACACTCAGGTTTACGGCGAAGACATTCTGCGGATCGAAGCCCAACTGCACCCGCTGTAACCGCAGGAAGCTGTTGATGAGCAGCCCCGCGCCAACAAGCAAGACGAGCGCTAGCGAGACCTCAGCCACGACAAGCATGCTGCGCACGCGCTGCGTCTGGGCGCTTTCCGTCCCACGTTGACCATCCTTCAGAAACTCGCCGGCATCTGGTCGTGACACTTGCCAGGCTGGCAACGGGCCGAAGAGCAGTCCCGTCACCATCGTCACGCTCAAGGTAAACGCCAGAACGCGCCAATCGAGTTGCAAATGATCTTCCAATTGCAAGTACGAATAGGTCTTGGGCAAAAGCTGCAACAGTCCCTCGCGCGCCCACACGGCAAGCAGCATTCCCAACGCGGTGCTTGCGACCGCCAGCAACAAACTCTCGCTCAAGATTTGCCGAACAAGCCGCCAGCGGCTGGCGCCCAACGCCGCGCGTATCGCCAGCTCCTTCCGCCGAGCCACCGCCCGCATCAGCAGCAGGTTGGCGACGTTGGCACATACGATCAACAACACAAATCCAACCGCACCGAGCAAGACCAGCAGTGAAGTGCGCACATCACGCGTCAACCGGTCACGAAACGGCGTCAGCGCGAAACCGAGGTTCTTATTCTCTTTCGGAAACTCTTTCTCAAACCGCGCGGCAATGAACTGCAATTCTGCGCGCGCCTGCTCGAAGGTCACGCCCGGTTTCAGCAAACCGTAAACATAGAAGTAGCGACTGGCCCGGTCTTGTGCTTGCAACTCGTTCCATAGTGGCTGCCAGACCTCACTATTTGCCGGATACCTGAAATCGGGCGGCATGACGCCGATCACCTGAATGCCACTTTCCGCCAGTGTCCTGCCAACGATCTTCGGATCGCCGCCGAACCGCCGCATCCACAGGCGATGGCTCAACACCATCACTCCCGGGCAGCCGTTGCACGTGTCGCGCTCCTCTATCGTCCGTCCCAGCAAAGGCCGCGCGCGTAATGCTTGAAAGAAACTCGGCGGCACCATGACGCCAGGCACGGTCTCCGGATTTTCTTTATCCTTAAAGCTGTAGCCTGAACCCATGAAACCAACAAATTCTTCAAAGCTCTGGATCGTTTTGCGCATGTCCCAGTAGTTGCCTGGCGCGATGCCACCCATCTGCTCTGCACCCTTCGTGCGATCGCCCGATTCGATGACAACGAACCGCTCGGCATCGAGATAGGGCAACGGCCGCAGCAACACCGCATTCACTACGCTGAAGATCGCCGTGTTTGCGCCAATGCCGAGCGCCAGCGTAAGGACGGCAATCAACGTGAAGCCAGGTTTCTTTAACAACATTCGCGCGCCGTAGCGCAGGTCTTGCCATAAGTTCTGCATAGTTCCCTCCTTGAGGAGCGAGGATTGAGGGTCGAGGATCGCAATCTTCTATCCTCGATCCTTATTCGCAGCGGAGAGCCACCATCGGATCAACCTTCGTCGCCCGCCGCGCCGGAATCCAGCAGGCCAACAGCGCCACCGCAGCCAGCGTTGCTGCCACGCCAGTAAAGGTGATTGGATCAGTCGCGCTCACGCCGTAAAGCAAACTATTCATCACTCGTGTCAGCGCCAGCGCGCCAATTAGCCCGATCATCACGCCGACGATCACCAGCTTCATGCCTTGTCTGACGATCAGCCTCAGCACATCGCGCGCCTGTGCGCCCAGCGCCAGCCGAATCCCGATCTCATTCGTCCTTTGCGCGACGGAGTAAGACATCACGCCGTAAATACCGACGGCGGCCAGGATCAAGGCCAGCGCGGCAAACGCGCCAAGCAACTCGACGATGATCCGCACTCCGGCCAGGTCATCAAAGAAAAGTTGCTTCATCGTGGCAACTTCGTAGACTGGCAGATTCCTGTCTATCGTCCATACACTGCCGCGCACCGCCGCAGCCGTGCTGAGTGGGTCGCCTGCTGTGCGCACGATGAGTGACATCTCGCGGAGAGGATTCTGCGCGTGTGGGAGGTAAAGCTGCGGCAGCGGCGGTGCGTCCACATCATCGTTGCGCACATCGCCAACCACGCCGACGATGGTGATCCACCGATCACTCGCTTCAGCGCTTTCCAGCCGGATGCGTTTGCCGAGCGGATCATCGCCTGACCAGTATTTGCGCGCCATCGTGTCGCTGATCACGGACACGCGCGGCGCATCAGTGGAATCCTGCAAGGACAACTGACGGCCCCGGTGCAGAGGAATGCCGATGGCCTCGAAGTAACTGGGGCTGACGGTGAGCTCAACTGCCCAGGGTTTGTCGTTGGCGCCTGGCGCTGGCCGCCCTTCGATAGTAATTGAACGGTTGGGATTGCGACGGCTTCCCGCGAGCGGCAGGCGGCTGATAGCGCCGACGGATTTCACTCCGGGCTGCGCGGCGATTTGCGGAATCGCCTGCTGAAAGAAATCGCGCGTCTTTTGCTCCGTGTCATAGTCGCGCTCCGGCAACGAAACGCGCATCGACAGCAGGTTGTCAGGATCGAAGCCCGGCTCGATCATCTCGAACGCGATGATGGTGCGGATCATCAAACCGGCCACGACCAGTAACACCAGCGCCAGTGAAATCTCCGCCACCACCAGCGCACTGCGCGTGCGCGCGCCGCGACGGCTGACGGCGCCGCTGCGACCACCTTCCTTCAGCGCTTCGTGCAGGTCAGACCGCGAAGCCCGAAGCGCGGGCGCTAGCCCGAAGATCAAGGTTGACAGCAGCGCCAGCAGCATCGTGAAGCCGAGAACACGGCCATTAATCACTACGTCATTCAATGTCGGGATCGCGCTGGCGTATCGGGCATGCACCAGACTCATCCCCCACATCGCCAGCAGTATTCCGCCTGCCCCGCCGAGCAAAGCCAACAGCAGATTTTCCGTGAGCAGTTGCCGGATCAGCCGCAGACGGCCCGCTCCGAGCGCCAGACGGACGGCGATCTCTTTCTGCCGCGAGGCTGCGCGCGCGAACTGAAGGTTGGCCACATTGGCGCAGGCAATCAGCAGCACCGCGAACACCACGCCCATCAGTAACGCCATCGCCAGTCTGCCTTCGCTGCTGATGTATACGTAGCGCGCTAACACGGGACGCGCGCCCCAACCCGTATTCGTCTCAGGAAACTGCTCGGCGATGCGGCTGGCGATGGTTTCCATTTCGGCGCCTGCCTGCTCGATGGTCACGTCCGGTTTGAGCCGTCCGAAGACGGTCAGAAAACGGCGATTGCGATCCGGTCGTTTCATATCGAGCGAGAATGGTTCCCACAGATCGGCGCCATAGATAAACCTGAAATCGGCGGGCGCAACTCCGACGACTGTGTAACGCTCACCGTCGAGCGTGATCGTCTGCTGAAACACAGTCGGATCGCCGCCGAAATGTCGCTGCCAGAATCCGTGACTCAGCACGGCGACGCGACTCGCGCCCACACTATCTTCGTTCGCCAGAAACGCGCGCCCGAATGCAGGCCTGACGCCGAGAAGTTGAAAGAAATTTGCCGAGACCATCGAACTAGACACTCTTTCCGGCTCACCCGCGTCGGTAAGAGTGCGCGTTGCTGGAGCGATGGCGCACATTGCCTCGAAGCTCTGCGCCTGTTCGCGCCAGTCAATGAAATCAGGCGCAGAGACCGGATTCTCGTTGTTGCTGCGCGCGCGGTTCTCTGACCAGATGAAGGCCACCCGATCAGGCTCGGCGAAAGTCAGCACTCGAAACTGAATCGTGTCGATGTAAGTGAAGATCGCCGTGTTGACCCCTATGCCCAGAGCCAACGCGATCACTGCCACCGCCGTGAATCCGGGCTGCTTCAGCAACATTCGCGCGCCGTAGCGCAGGTCTTGCAGTAAGCTGTTCATCGCATTTCCTTCCTTTCGCGATTCACTCACAGCGCAGAGCGATCATCGGGTCTACCTTTGTCGCCCGCTTCGCCGGAATCCAGCAGGCCAACAGTGACACGCCGGTCAGCAACAATGAGATCAGGATGAACGTCACCAGGTCGGTCGCGCTCACGCCGAAAAGCAAAGTCCTCATCAACCGCGTGAGCGCCAATGCGCCGCCGAGGCCCGTCAGCACGCCGACCAAAGTCAGTTTCATTCCGTGGCTTATCACCAACCGCAGCACATCACGCGTCTGTGCGCCCAGCGCCAGGCGAATGCCGATCTCGTGCGTGCGTTGCGCAACCGAGTAAGAAATTACGCCATACAAGCCGACGGCGGCCAGAACAAGCGCCATGGCCGCAAAGATTCCGAGCAACAGCATGGTGAAAAGCCTTTGCGCCGTGGAGTCGGCGACCATCTGTTCCATGGTCGTGACTTTGAAAACCGGCAGTTCTGGATCAATCCTTTGAATCGCTCCGCGCACGGCCGAGGTCAGATTCGACGGCTCGGAAACAGTACGGACAACCAGGAACACCCGTGGAATCACAATCTGGCGATGCGGAACGTAGTATTGTACCGGCGACTCGCCGGCCAATCCCTTGTGCTTGACGTGACCAACGATACCGACGATCTCGCGCCAGCTCAGATTACCTTGTGGATCCCTTTCCCCGATGCTGATTCGTTTGCCCAGCGGATCTTCATCCGGCCAGTATTTGCGCCCCAGGGTTTCATCAATGATCGCCACGCCCGGCCCATCCGAGACATCCCGATCCGTGAAGTAGCGCCCCTTGCGTAGAGGAATCTCCATGGTCTGAAAGTAAGTGGAGCCTGCGAACCAGAGATTTCCCCAGGGCATCATTTGTCCCGGCGGCGTCTCTCGCCCATCGATCCAGAAGCTACTGCCCGAAATAACTCCACTCATCGGTATGCTGGTGGAAAGGCCGGCTGACTTTACTCCCGGAAGAGTGTGGATTTGTTGCAGCGCCTGCTGGAAGAAGCTGTCTCGTTGCCGCGGTTCGCGGTACTTTGAATCCGGCAACGAGAGCTGCATCACCAGAAGGTTTTGCGGTCTGAAACCGGGATTGACTTCCTGAAGACGCAGAAAGCTTCTGATCAGCAATCCGGCTCCGATCAGCAAAACCAGTTGAAGCATAAAGCGCGGGCACGAGGCCAAAGAGCACTCCGGTCAGTAACGCAGCGCCAAAGGTAAAGGCCATCGCGCGGGTATCGAGTCCGATCTCGTGCGCGCGTGGAATGTTATCCTGATTGAGCGTGACGAGAGCTTCGACTCCCCAGAAAGCAAGGAGCAAACCGAAGCCGCTGCCGACCAAAGCCAGCAGTACGCTTTCCGTTAACAATTGACGGATGACACGAATCCGGCTTGCTCCAAGAGCCACGCGAATTGCCATCTCCTTTCGTCTCGCCGATGCGCGCACCAGCAGCAGGTTCGCCACGTTCGCGCAGGCAATCAGCAACACCAGACCGACCGCGGCCATCAGCAGTAGCAAGGCAGGTCGAATGTCACCGACCACCAACTCGTGCAAACCACGAAGCAATAATCCCCAGCTTCTCGGATCAGCCCCTCCAGGACCGAAATATTGCCGACGCACATTTGCAGCAATCGTGTCCATCTCGGCCTGGGCCTGTGGTAAGGTCACGCCCGGTTTGAGCCGCGCAATCACATTGAAGCGCTCATTGCGCCATTGCGTCGTCTGCAACTGACTTTGTGTGAACGCGAGCGGTGACCACAGGTCTATCGCCTGACCGAACTCGCGCCCGAATTGAAAGCCCGGCGGCATAATGCCGATGACCGTGTAGCTTGCGCCGTCGAGCGTCAGTGTTTGGCCAATCAGTTGCGGATCAGCGCCGAAGCGCCGCCGCCACAACCCATCGCTGACCACCACTACATTGTTACGCCCTTGCTGATCTTCTCCCGGCAAAAAGGCGCGCCCCTGTGCGACATCCACTCCCAAAGTCGGGAAGAAAGTGGCAGTGACCGCCGCGCCTTGCAACCGCTCAGGATCGCCCACGCTAGTCAGGTTGACCGGCCAATCGGTAAACGCAGCGATGTTCTCGAAAGATTTGTTCGTGTCGCGGTAATGCGTGTAGCCGATGGCCGAAACGGAGGATTTGAGGTCGAGCTTCGGGTAGTAATGAGATATCACGACCAACCGCTCTGGGTCTTTGTAAGCCAGCGGGTGCAGCAGCACCGCGTTGACTACGCTGAAGATCGCTGTGTTCGCGCCGATGCCGAGGCTGAGCGTCAGCACGGCTATCAATGTGAAACCGGGTTGCTTCAGCAACATTCGCGCGCCGTAGCGCAGGTCTTGCCATACTTGCATAAGTCCCCCCAAAGACTGATGACGCGTTTTCAGCGCGTAAATTCCAGCGGATGGCTTCAGTGAGACACGAGTTCTTAATCATCCGAAGAGTCAAACTCCGTGCCATCACCGCGGCCAAGCTAAGTGGCTGAATTGCTTGGCTTAGTATGGGCAGATTGCGGATGCGCAGCCTTCCTGGCGTGCGCTTCTGGGATTGTGTCGTCCCAGGAGCGGGAAATTTCTCAGTGGTTCAACTCCACTCCCACCTTCAAATGTTCCGGCCGGCGAGATGCCGTGCGCGATCTCATTCTTCAAGCGGTCCGGGCGCCGAATTGCGCGGTAGACCTGGCGCGGTCCGATCATTCCTCTCCCCTCCCATTTCAGTGTGACGGTCAATTGGAGCGAACTCGCCGCCGCGCGCTAGAAAACAGAAGCGGGCGGCAATGCGCGCGCACGTTGGCGGGCATCCGACAATCCAGCGCCCAACGTTGATGGCGCGGCATAGTGAGAACACAAGGCTTACAGGCTTCAATAAATGCTACGGCATCGATCAGCAGTAATCTCGATAAGGCTTTTCCTTTCAATACGAATCATGGAAAACCGTTGATTTCTGTCCTCCTGCTAAACAAACCCCTATCTTCATAGTCGAAGCGAATTTTGATGAACTTTTGTCTGAAATTTTCCGCAATGCGTGAACGGCTCATCGGAAAATTTCCTCCATCCGGTATGTGAGCCGTCTGGCAGCGGGCCACCCAGCCTCGACAAACGTGTCCAGAATTTCGATCAGCGCCCGGCGGCATTCTTCGTTTTCCTGAAGGCGCTGCCGGTACTCAGCAATGAACCGCTCTACCAGCCTGACGATCAGATCGATCGCCAGTGACTCATACTGATAGCCCCCCTCTCTCCCTTTTTTTATCACTCGGCCAACCAGCAAAAAAACAGCGTCCGGCTCGAAAGTGATCAGATATTCTAGTGTTTCCAGCAGATGATGAGTCAGGCTTGGATAACCAAATTCAGACAAGAAATCGAGGGTCGGGCGTGATTCATGCCAGAAGCGTGTCCGCTCCGGGACTCCGCGCGGAACTTTTTCTTCGCTGTCGTTATGCTGATAAGCGCCCGATGCAAAATAAACCTGCGTACAGACAGAATCGGCCAATTGCGCCAGGTCACGGCCTTTTTCCTGATCCGCTTCGCTCCACGAATAGAATGGTATCTTTGAATGGCTTTGTTGCGCGGATTTAAAATCACGAAGTTTTTCTCGTTTTTGCCGGAGGATCTTCAATACATGAAAACGTGCTTTATAATAGAGAAAAGAAGTCTTCACCTTAATAAGTAAATTCGCGCAACCACGCCTCTTTGAGTACTTCGCCTCAAGCTCTTTTGTCTGGCGCAAGACTGACGAAAGTATGCGGTAGAGCAGGTCGAAGGATTTGCGCCTGACCTCATCCTGCTCAGCGTTAGGAGGATCAACGGGACCTAGGTTGAGCAAGGAACGCAGATCGAAAACTATCTGGTGCGCTTCGGTGTTGTAGCTGGCCGGATCATTAGCGATCATTTCAACTGTTTCTCGACAAAGCGGCTGATCCTGCCATATATACAATCCCGCCAGAATACTGGCGCAATGTTGCCTCACTTTATCCGCTCCGGCGCCTTCTCGAACGCGATCGAAGATGACGCGTATGATCTTCGCCACTTGAGTTGGATGGTGACCGGCTAATCGTTGCAGCGAGCGTACAACCAGAAATTGCAGCACGCCTCGGCTCTCTTCTTTGCGGCTGAATCGCTCCAACAATTTCCACATAAACTCCGGCGCAGTGTGATAAAGCACAACCAGCAGAGAGGCGATTTGAAAGCGGACCGGCGGGGCAGGATCGTTCGACAATCTCTCAATGGCCTCAATCAATCCTTTATCAAGACACGACGGCTTGTTTGCCATGTACATGATGCCTTCTGCTGCCTCAATTCGCGCGGTAGGGCTGCTCCAAGTCGGATGTCGATCAAAGTTCTGGAAATTTTCTGTCGGGTGCGGATTAGGATAGTTGGAAGCTTCAAACAAAGTTGATTTGACGAAATTAGCCTCGGCAATCTCGCAGTTGAAATCTTTGCATTTAGCAACTGACTCACAGGCATGAGCAAGATAGTCCCAGGCCAGATCCCGTGTTTGCTTGTGAGCATCTTCGCCATCTGATTCTGTCAATGCCGTGTGCAATGCTTGCAATGCAGGGATGATTTCCAGCGCTTGCGTCAGTGAAGGGCTGCTATTTACAAATTTGCCGGCAAAAGATTTGGCTGGCTCCATTAGTGAGAGAAGGCGGCGATTAGGTTCTTTCTCCACTGGAACCCCTCTCCCCATCAGATCTTCTGCATCTGTAGGTAATTCTACCGACGTGACAACTGGCGGCTGAAAACGTGGTTCATTGGGCGGCACGCTATCTGATTTTCTAAGTCCAGACAGAATATTTCGCGCTTCGGCGGTGACGAGTGATTCAAAATCAAGGCAGCCTAACAGTTGGTTTCGCTGGCTTTCGGCATAATTATGCTCTTCATCTTCGGCCAGTTCGTATATTGAAAGAATTGCTTTCTCGATTCGCTGGCGCTCTTCGCTTGTGAGGAGTTGAAAGAGCGCTTTGAGCAATTCACCAGCGGGCTGAGAGGTATCGTCGCAAGTCAATACCGGCAGCGCCCAACATAGGGGCCGGATTTCGATACCAAGTGTTTGAGGATGTTTAGTCGCGACTTTCAGCAATATTCGCCAAAGCGCGGCAGTGTGATTCTCTTCAACGATCAAATCGATCAGGCGTCTCCTCTCAGCGGCCTTCGTCTCATCACTGCTGACCTGTTCGAGGTAATGCCGGAACTTGTTCAGCATTCGCAATGGCTCTTCGTTATTGCCATAGCCATCCTCATTCTCCCAGACTTCACTTCGGTCTGCTTTGAGGCGCGCTTGTCGCCCGTTGAAGTCAAATGATTCTTCGGAGCCAGTTTCAGTGTGCCAGTATGAGCAGCGACCTTCCGGATAAACTTTTATCGCTGCGATCAGGGCGCGCAGCGCGTGGATGGGCGATTGATTCAAGAACTCATCGTATTCACTCGCCAATTTGTAGCGCGCCGCTTGAAACTCTTGCCTGCGCGTGGAAGATAATGCAAGAATTTTGCCCATGCCCATATCGGTCCGTTCTTCACTGTTGTCCATCAACGTGAAGGCTGCCCGATATATTTCTTCAACTATCGCAGGATCAATTGAGGCCAACCGCTTCACTTCATTGGCGAACCGGTAAAGTTCTTCGTATCCGTTTCGCTGAGAGGCTGGGCGACTCGTTCCTTCCAATAAAGATCGAGAAGTTCTATTTGTGTCCTGATGGGTGTTAAATGCTCAACCGCAATCCCGCACCCCAACAGATCAGCCATCAACCTCACATTGAATGGTATGAGCAACAGTTCTCGTAACTTTGCGTCCGCCGCAACGAAGAGCCTGCCGAGTTCCGGCGACTGAGAGACAATTTGAAGCCATTCCTCTCCGCTTAATCGCGTAACATTCAAATGGCACAGGAATGGGAATTCGTCTGAGTGGAACTGGCTCGGCGGCTGGCCTTTGAAAAGTGGCTGAAGCTTTGTATTGTGGCGAAGGTCGTATTGCCTAATCGAAGCGATCACCCGCCAGCGCGGTGCTTCCAGCCGAATCAGGGTCAGCAGATCATAAAACGTTTGCGCTGTCGTCGGAGACCTCGCAGCGTCCAGAGCGTCTATCACCAGAATACCCGACTCTGTGCCCGGCCAGTTCTGAAGAACCTTATAAATATCGTGATTGAGATCAAGTTCTTCTCGCAATTCTCCCAGACTGTGCGCATCTAGTCTGTCTACGGCCATGAAAACTACGTCGTGATATTCCTTGCTCAATTGTTCAACCAGGTCGTGTAAGACGCCTGACTTGCCCGATCCAGGCTCGCCTACTACGACTATCGAATGCTGCTCAGCAGCTTCCCGCAGAGCCCGGCTGACGGGTCTTTGTATTTTGATTTCTCTACCGTCCATTTCAATCAAAGAGAGAGGACGGAGGAGCGCAAAGGTGCGCTCGGAATGTTCTTTCAGTCGTTCAATATCCTCGTGGTAACTGCGTGGCGCTTTCAGTGCGATTCCGACTTGTAATATCGCCCGTTGTAAATCCTCACGCGCGCCGCCGTTTCTCTGAGATGCCCAAAGAGCGCAGGTTTGGATCAGCGTGTCCCAGGCGGTATCAGCCTGCTCAGGGTTCTGAAGAACGCTTGTACGTAAGAGGGCCTTTGCTTCGCGCTCTTGATCGCCTTCCGCGTCGACGTCTAGTACTTGGATTCGAATGAGACGAAGCAGATTGATAATTTCCTGTTCGGTTGGCCTTGACCCTGTGACGGTAGTCCAGGATCGTTGAAGGTGTTGCTTTACCTTGTCAAGAACCCCATTTTCAGATTGTGTCTTCGCCACATCGTCCAGTCCCTGCCCCGGAAGACGGGTGCGAACTCTATCAAGGACAACAGGCAAGTCATTTCTCACGGGAGCGGAACTCTTTGGGCTTGTAGCCAGCACAAAGCGATCAAGATGGGCGTCGAGAGGGCGCTCCCAAGGACGTTTACCCGTGGCTTGATTCGTACTCGCCACAAATTGCCTGGCGAATTGCGAAAGCGCAGAGGCAAAATCCGAATCCTCGGACTGGCTGGCGGTAACCGTATGCTTGGCATTTATGAAGGCAAGACCATGGTGAGATGCGCCCGCTAGGACATCATCAACCGGCTGCTCCGTCTCGCAGCAAATAAACTCAAGCGTTGAATTGGCGGGCCATCCCCAAAGTGGAGGAGCTTCCTGTTCGGCCAAAATTCGGACGCACATCCAAGCAGCGACACGATCCTGATAGTTAATGCCAGAATGAGTAGCAGCCCCGCTCATCGCTATTGATCACGCCTCCGTGATGATTGTCAGCCCGGGCAGAAAATCGAAGTGGTTGGCATTATGCGTGACCAGCTCTGCGTTGTAGAGCATCGCCGTCGCCGCGATCCAGGCGTCGGCGACATCAATCTGTCGACCGAGACGCTTGGCTTGACCTCGAACCTCGGCCCACATCGCGCAGAGCGCTTCGTTCGAGTCGACGGTTACAAAGCCGTCTTCGACAAACGCGCTGAGTTCATCGCGCTTCGCCGGCCCCCAGTTATGCAGGACGGCCCATTGCTCGAGTTCGGCCCGAGTCATAAAGCTGATGGCTGGCAACGTATCGCCCTCAATATGCGGCGCGTACAGGTCGCCGCGCGTGTCCCCTTTGAAGAGGAATGAGGCGACGTTGGTATCCACGATTACGACGCGCATCAGTCAATCCTGCTTTCCGGCGCGCTGTCGCGTCTCGACTCTTCGAGAAACGCCAGGAAGTCATCAATGCTCTCATCCTCGGGCCAGACGCCCCTGGCTCGCTCGGCCGCGGCCTTCCAGTCTCCGGGCTTAATCCCCTGCTCTTCGGCGAGTTGCTCGATCGTCTTCGGCGGATTGAGCAGCCTCACGAGCCGTTGCTGATCGGCGATCGGCAAGCGCTTCGCCAGTTCGAGAACTTCATCAAGTGTTGGTGTCGTCATTTCGTTACCCCTTTCAAGTTGCT
>WNGB01014936.1_pt1 | contig 18146 bp, 21 predicted proteins | sample 5400681 | NCBI WGS metagenome assembly WNGB01 (sample SAMN13153367, study PRJNA577476) | soil metagenome | isolation source: 115 cm soil or saprolite under grassland replicate 2 | place: USA:California | collected 2016-06-15 | reverse complement strand
ATTGCCAACGAGCTCGCGAAGCTGAAGGCGCTCGTCGAGAGCAGCGGCCGATAACGCCGACGGTCCCGCGTCTCATCCAGCGGGGAGCCGTTCGTGCCCATCGCGGCCCTGAAGGTCGTGAAGCACAAAGATCCGGTATGTGTGCCGTTTCTGCCGCGAGCACGCACGACCCTGAGTCGCCGGAGTCGGGCAGCGCTGGACAACACCCCCACCGCGAATTTCGCGGGCGTCTGCGTGGGCCGAGATCGATGCTTCCGCACCAGTCTGGATCGTTGCCGCGACAGGTGAGACATATGTCGCACACATCATCGGCTCGACCAATGGCAAGAACAACTGGTTCGCGTACCCAGCGAAGTTCGTGCGTTGCCACACTCCTCAGGAGGTTCGCGACCAGCAGATTGCTCCCGGTTCACCGACCGAGAGTCCGCGACCCGATGGGACCCGGGGATAGGAGGCGGCTGGCGATGACGCCACCCGAGTCTTCGGTTCCTGTGATGCGAGAGTTGCTCGCATGACCTACTTCCGCTTGGGGATCTGGGCGCGAGTGGCCTTGAGCCTGGCCCTGACCGTGGCGATGCTGTTCGGCACCGATCTAGCGGCCGGCTTCAGCTGCGCGCCGCGCGACCCGCGCGCGGCCCCGACTGAAGCGATGGCATCGGGCACATGGAAAGTCGTCGAGGGCGTGATCGAAGCTGAGTCGCTCTTCGGGATCCGCTTCCAGGTCGAGCGCACGTATGAGCGAACGTATGCCGCGGAGGTGGCGCGCACGATCACGTTGCCCGGGCAGTCGAATGCCAATCGCGTCGGTCAGCCGTGGACCTTCTACGTGCGGCGCACTCCGATCGCCTACGACTACACCGACTGCGGCGGTAGCCATCCGGGGTTGCTCACGCCGGAGGAGCGCAGCATCCTCGGCACAGGCAACGCTCCTCGACCGGACGAACAAGGCCTTGGGCCAACCGGAAACCTGGCCGCAGCTGGAGGTCTGCTCGTGGCGCTGCTCTTCTGGCTTTCTCGCCGTAACCGCCGCCGTCCTCCCCTGAGGGCGGTCGGCGCGCACCCGTAGGTCGAAGGTGAGTGAGAAGCGGCTGGCGACCGTCGTCTTCGTCCTGATCGGAACCGCATTGCTGCTGATCGCTGTCGTGTTGGGAGTGCTGGGCTCATTCGCCTTCATCGCGATCGCTGCAGTTGGCTGCTTCTTCATCGCCGCGGCGCTCGTCGCTGGCGCCAGCCGCGCGCCAGCGGAGCGGGTCGCCGCCGTGATCTCGGTCGTGGGGATCGCGCTCGTGGTGTTCGGCCTCGTGGCATCGCCGCTCTTCTACTTGGGCTGGGCGTGTCTCGGCGCAGGACTCATCGGATTCGCGGCGAGCATGGTGGCGATGCGCCGCGAACGGATCCCAACGTCGCGGCACGACACGCGATGACCAGGCGCGTTGCCACCATCGCCGGCCTTGGGCTCGTGACCGTTGTCCTTCTACTCGCGTTCATGTCGACGTTGCAGACGACTCCCGGAAGCTCCACCGCGTCCGCCCCCATCTCCGCAACGCCAACGCCAGTCCTGACCGCATCCGCTCAGGCAAGTGCAGCCACGGCGCCGACAGCAGCTGCAACGTTCCGTCCGCTTACGCGGCCTGGGCTCGTAAGTCGGCGCGGCCAGGACGTGGTCCTTCGCGCCGAGTCCGATCCCGCCGCGATCCGTACGCTGCCGGGAGGCGTCTTCTCCGCTGACAGTGCGCGCATCGCCTATTGGACGGACAACGGGGGCGCCGCCTCACTCCATGTGCTCGAGTTTCCCAGCAACGACGTCGTCGTCAGCAGCTTCCCCAATCTCCGTGGCGGTGGGATCGCCTGGTCGGTTGATGGCAGCGGGCTCCTGGTCAGCCTCGCGGAGCCCGATCCCCAGTTCTTCATTCCGCGAATCGTGATGGCAGTCGAGCTCGGTCCGCGCAAAGCCCGAGAGGTTTACCGAGGGATCGGGCCCAGCGGCGCGTCGGTCATGCCTCTCATCTGGCGTGGCCCACCCGAGCTCTTCGTGATGTATGAGACCGGCCCCGGAGGCTTCCGCTTCGGCTACACCGTCGTGCGTCCTGGCTCACCGCCCGTTCGCACCGAGCCCGACGGTCGCGTGAGCGGCATGCAAGCCTCGAGTAACGGAACGCTGGTGCAGGGGTATTGGCTCGACGAGAAGGCGATCCGCATCTGGCAGGCCGAAGAACTCTCGCGCAAGACCGCCGAGCTCACGATCGCGCCGGACACGATGTCGCAGCCGCGGTGGTGGCCTGGACGGCGCGAGGTCGTCTACGCCCGAGGGCTGCAGGACGGCGGCTCCTTCAAGGTCCAGCGGATCGAGCGCTGGGATCCGGCGACCGCCGCGCGATCGACGGTGCTCACGATGCCAACGAGTCCGCAGCTGACGGCTTACTTTCTCCGCGCCGACGGCTCTGGCGTTCTGACGCAGACGGGCATCGGCACCTGGGAAGTCACAGATCTCCGTACGAACGCCAAGTCACCGGTGCCGTTGCAGCCGGGAGAAGTCATCCTCTCGACCGTCATGGTTCCCTGAGGTGGATGTGAGGTGGGTCGCCTGGTGATATGGCATACGGTGGTTGTGCTCTCGATCGTGTTCGCGTGCGCCTGCGGGACCGCCGGTCCCTCGCTGTCGGCGGGATCACGGTCGCCGGCACCCACGGATAGTGCAGGTTCGACCGAAGCCACCTGCAGCGATCCGGTGAAATGCTCAACGCCGCCACCCGGATACACGCCCTATCTCGGGCCGCCATGCGACGCGCCTCTTTCAACGTCCGTCGAGATTCGGACCGCGGCCGCGGGCATGCACGTTGCCCCAGGCCAAACCGCGCCGCCCGGAGGCCTCGCCGCGTATGGAGAACCTGTGCTCGTCCACGCGATGCGCACAGGTGACCCTGATGAGTGGCTGGTGCCCAGGACCGACGGCGCGCAGGGCGCCTCGGAGGTCGTCGCCGTCGGGGTGCGCGCCAACGGGCGCGGCTGCGCGGGAATGTCCCAGGGGTGGTGGGGACCCTTCCCGCGGATCTCGCTCGATGCGGCGCGCCGCCGCACGGCCGGGCCGAACGATTCCGTCGCGTCGATCGAAGCCGTGTACATGCCATTCAACAGGAGCCTCCCTGTCTCGTCAGGGGCAAACATGGTGTGGCGCGCGTTGCGTCAGAGCGGCCACGAGATATTCCTCTTCGACTCGGGATCGATCCATGAGGGGAGCCGGATCCGCGAGATGCTCGGTGGCGATCTCCGTGGAGATCCTGCCGGTGCGATGCCGAGGCCTTCACCAAGTTTCCCATCGCGTTATCCCGCCGCGACCGCCGACCAGGTACTAGTGGGTCTGCGCACAGACCCGTTCTTCATCGCCCAGCTGCGATACCTGCGGGCGGAGACCGGCGAGCCTCATCTACCTGTGCTGGATCCGCAGCCCGCTCAACCGCTACGCGCTATCGGTCTTCACAAGCCATACACGGTCGACCTGTGGATCGTGCCCGTTCGAGACCGTTCCAGCACCGTGGTGTCGATCATCGCCGTCTCCATCGGTGAGGACGGGCTCGGATCTGCGGTCGAAGCACGCGGCTGGTTCGGCGCCTTCCCGCGGATTGGTTCGGACGAGGCCAGGCGGCTCGGCTCGCTTCCGAATTCTCCCGCTATGACCGCCGAGCTCGGATGGGCCGAGGAGTACTACATGTCGCCGGGCGGTCCGACGGCGCCGAGCTGGCTCGTGACGAGGCAGAGCGGAGAGCGCGTAGTCGTCACCGAGGAGGGCGGCGTGCTCCCGCTGCCGAAGTGGTGACCGCTCGCTCCGATCGGGCGGGTTGGCGGTTCTGTACAGCCACGTGTACAGCCAACGGGTCGATATGAGCCGGGACACGCGGGATGAGCCGGGACGACAAACGCGCCGATCGTGCGAGAACACTCGAAATTGCTGGGGTCCGCGAAGGCCCACCGCCATCTTGAAAACCGCTGAAGTCGCAAGGCTTCCGTGAGTTCGAATCTCACCCCCTCCGCACTTTGGTGGCGTTTCCACGTGATTCGCGGTCGAGGATCCCGAGCTCCCGGTCCCTGTACAGCCACACGTACAGCCACCGGGTCGGGACGAGGCGGGACAAACCGGGACGGATTCACATGCTCCGCTCCGTCTGCCTTCTTCGGGAGTCGCCGCTAGGCGGCTTTCGAGCCCGCCAGTTCGCCCAGCAGCTTCTCGAGGCGGTCCAGGCTGGCAGTGTTCCCCTTGGTCGCGTACGGCATCTTCACGAAGCCGTCGCGGTCCTCGATCGAGGCGAACACCGTCGTGGTGGTCATCGTCGTCTTGCCGCCCTTCTCCTCGAGCGTCGTGCTGACGACAGACTCCTGGAACGGCAGCTGCGCCGACCGGGACGTGTAGACGAGGCGCTCGGGCGGGGTGACCTCGCGGTAGACGCCCGTGGACACGAACTCCCCCCACTGGCTCTTGTTTGCGAATCGGTGGCTGCCGCCCGGCCGCAGGTCCACTTCGTAGGTCGATTCGTTCTCGGGCGGGCCGTACCAGCGCTTGAGGTACTCCGGCTTGGTCATCGCGTCCCACACCAGGCGGCGCGGCGCGTCGAACAGACGGGTCATCACGATCGTGGGCTTCGCCGGGTCGAACACATAGTCAGTCTTTTCGCTTGGCATCCCTCTTCTCCTTGTCGGTCAGTTCGACGAGCAGCACATCGAGCCGCTCGTAGCTCTTGTCCCAATGGGCACGGTAGGCGTCGATCCACTCGGAGGCTTCACGCAGCCGTGAGGTCTCCAGCCGGCAGGGTCGTCGCTGGGCGGAACGGTGCCGGGAGATCAGCCCCGCCTCCTCCAGCACCTTGAGGTGCTTGGAGATTGCCGGCTGGCTCATCGCGAAGGGCTTCGTCAGCTGGGCCACGGAGGCCTCACCGTTCGTCAGGCGGCGCAGGATCGCGCGGCGCGTGGGGTCCGCGAGCGCGGCGAACGTGGCGTTCAGCTGATCCCGTGACATGCGCTTCTTCCACTACCTCCGAGTTATATAACTATATAGTTATTACCACCACCGCCCCTGGTCGTCAAGCGGCACCGCCCGGGCGAGCATCAGAGGGCCTCGCGCTCGAGACTCGCCCCCTCAGCCGACGCGATGCACCTCGAAGACGATTCGACCGCGGGCGGCCTCGACGGGATCTTCCACGATCTGTTCCAAACCTCGCACGAACCATCGCGCGAGACGGTCAGTGCGCACGTACGGATTGAGGATCTCTCGGAAGAATCGGATGGTCTGCGCACGGTCGAGCTCGGTCGCGCTCGGTCGCGCTCGGTCGCGCTCGGTCGCGCTCACCTCTTCTGTGTGACGCCCGCTCGTCAGCGTCGCGCGACCCGCGGCGCGCAGGTTGCGCGGCCAGTCGACCTCACCCCACGGGCTGACCAGCCAGAGGCGCCCGTCGATCTCGGCCACCGCCACGGGTGTCGAGCGCGGCAGCCCGCTCTTCCGAGCGCGCACGTGAGGAGCAGATCGGGATCCATCGGCACGCCGGCGGCAGGAGGGCCTTGAAGACCGGGTTGAGGAAGCGGATCCACCGCGGGACGCGCCTCACGTCCGTGGCGCTGTCATTCTGCAAGTACAGGAAGTCGGAGATGTTGCCGACGGCTCCCACGAATCGGAGGACCGTCGGCACCGCGCGCCGCTCCTCGTCGTGGACGAGGCGCGGCCGCGTCATGTGGTACGAGCGACCTCGCGTGATGAGCGTGGATTCCCGCGATCTTCGGCATCGTCATCGTCGCTTTCGGGCTCGTGCCAGGGAACGCGTTCTCCTCGGCTGCGCGCTTCTCGCAATCGCCCAGGGGTGCGCGCGAGCGAAATGTGGACTTGTCGCGGCGCGCTCGCGGCTACGGGATGAGCCCCATGACGTTACCGTCAGCGTCTCCTACACCTTGCGATCAGTCCTCAGCTCGCCGCCTTCTTCACGAGCGCGCCGATCCTTGCCTCTCCGGCGGCGGTCAGTTCCTTCAGCGCGAAGGCGACCGGCCAGAGGGCGCCTTCGTCGAGGTTCGCTGCGTCTTGGAAGCCAAACGTCGCGTACCTTGTCTTGAACTTCTGCGCGCTTTGGAAGAAGCAGACGATCTTGCCGTCCTTGGCGTACGCGGGCATCCCGTACCAGGTCTTCGGCGCGAGGGCTGGCGCGCTGGCTTTGATGACGGCATGGAGCCGCTTGGCCATGGCGCGATCCGGTTCCTTCATCTCGGCGATGCTCGCGAGCACGGCGCTTGCCTCCTCCTCCTTGCTCGCGGCCGCCTTCCGCTCTTTGACGAGCTCCTTCATCGCGGCTCGTTCCTCGTCCGTGAGTAACGTGCGCTTCTTGCTGGTCGCGGTGGTGCTCTTGGCGGACTTCTGCGTGGTCTTCGTTGGGCTCATGGAAGAACCTCCTCAGTAGGTCGTTGATTGGCTACTCCGCGTAGGGCTGATCGCTGCCTTGCGCGCTGTACCCGACCCTCCAGACGTAACCGTCGGGATCTGCGAACGAACCGCCGTAGCCGCCCCACTGCAGCTTCGCCGCGGGCTTCAGGATCTTGGCGCCGGCCTTCTTTGCTTCGTCCATCACCTCGTCGACCCGCGCCTCGCTGCGAACGATGTAGTTCAAGGCCAAGCCGGAGAAGCCACTGCCCTGCGGGCTGACGCCGACATCGGCCGCGAGACCCTCGCGCCCGTAGAAGCCCACGAGGGACCCGCCGTGCGGGACGAAGAACACCGAGATCTTGTAGTCGTTCTGGATCTTCCAGCCGAGGCCTTCCGTGTAGAAGCGCTTGGACTTCTCCATGTCGTTGACGCCGAGAAGGATCGCGCTTACGTGCGCATTCATTCCGCGCCTCCCCATATAGATATTGGGTCGCTAACCCAGCCTACTTGTGAGACGCTCGCGCGCTCGTCACGTACGCGGCGAGCGAGTCGAGTGTCTGCCGCGCTCCCTGGGCGGCGTAATACTTCGCCACTTTCTCATCGCGCTCTTCCTTGGTGCCGTAGAGCATCCGCAGCGTCACCTCGGTCGCGGCGCCGCGCTCGACGAGCGTGACGGTCGTGGAAACGGCGTGCGGATCGTCCTTCTTCAACGAGTACATCCAGACGATGCGCTCCGGCGGCACGATCTCCTTCCACACCCAGTGGTTCGGATAGGCGCGACCGTCGGGGCCCTGGATCGTGGAGTCCCACAGGCCGCCAGGCTTGAAGTCGAACGCGTGCGTGATGATCTTGCCGCCCGTCGGGGCACACCACTGGGCGAGGTGGGTGGCGCTGGTGAATGCGTCGAAGACGAGTCGCCGGGGGCCCTCGATGATGCGCGAGACGACGATCTCCCGGTCGGCCTCGTTGCTAGCGTCGGCTGCCATCTGCGTGCTCCTTCTCCTGAAGTCTCTTCACGTACTCGTTCAGCCGGTCGAAGCTCTCGTTCCAGTACTGCTCGAAGCCGATGACCCACTCGTGCACCGGCTGGAGGCCGCGCGCGTCGAGGCCATAGAGTCGCTGCTGCCCGGCCTCGCGGACCCGTACGAGTCCCACTTCGCGAAGCACGCGCAGGTGCTTCGACGTACGCGGCTGGGTGATGCGCAGTGCGCGTGCAAGCTCATTGACCGGACGCTCGCGTCCCTTGAGAAGGACGAGGATCCGCCGCCGCTGCGGCTCGGCAACTGCGTTGAACGCATCAGAAGTCGTGGGGGCTCGTGCCATGCGACGAATATATGTCCATATCGGCATATGTCAAGATCGAAAGCGCGGGATTCCTGCCCCGGCCGACGCAGAACGGCAAGACGCCCCCGGTCTACGGCGCGAGAACCTCATCTCGTGGGCTGTTCAAGTTAGAAGGCCATCTTGAAAACCGCTGAAGCCGCAAGGCTTCCGTGGGTTCGAGTCCCACCCCCTCCGCCGATCCGGGAATCTGGACTGACGCCACCAGCGTCCAGGTACTTGCTCAACGAGAGCCTTCGAGCAATCCCTTCAGGTTGCGCAGGATCATTCGCCAACTTCCCTCGGCGTGCACGAGCTCCCGTTTCGAGAAGTTGTTGTCCTCAGTGACCGAGATCCGCGTCTGCCTTCCCTCATCGGAAAGCTTGATGGTTACCCGGTGATGGAGCTTGGGCGGACTAGCCGCCGGTCGTGAACCGAACAAAGGGCGTGAGTAGCCGTATTCAAGCGTGCGTTGGGGATCGAGCCTCAGGATCGTGCCCCGCACCTCGATCGCTTTGCCCTGCCACAGGCTTTTCCAGACGATCGGGCTGCCCTCTCGCCATTCGGAAGCGACACTCGTGACGAACATGTACTGCTCGATCATCCCCGGATTTACCAAGCCCTCCCACACCTTGGCTCTGGGAGCGTCGATCGTGACTACCGCGTTCGCGACGCGCGCCTCCGCCATCTGGCCCTCCATCTCGCGCTTCCTTTCTAAGGAGCCCGGCCCTCGTCCGAACCGAATCGCTCGGCCAGCCTCTTGACCGAATCCGCAGCGGCGAGCGCGATCCCGCGGTTGGATGACCCGATCAGCGACTTAAGTCGATCGAGCGCCGCCCGATCCCCGACGATGCCGAGCGACTCGATCGCCTGGTACTGGACGAGATACTCGGGATCCTCGATCGCGCCGAGGAGCGCACGAACGGTGTCGCCGCCGGGTAAGTGCCGCAGGGTCCGCGCAGCGCTGAGGCGGACCCATGCGCCCTGGTTCCCCGCGAGAACGGCGATCAGCGTGCGCTTGGCTGCGGGAAGCCGCGTATATCCAAGGCCCATGACGATCTCGTCGTGCTCGAGCCACTGCGTGGAGTTGAAGATCGCCAGGTACTCCTTTGGGTATCGACCGGCGAGCCAACACGAGACGCTCCTGGTGTTATCCAGCTGCCCGCGCGGATCCGGAGCGTCGGGGAGTTGGATGTCTCGAGCGCCAGCCATGTAGTCGCGGAAGTGATGCACGGCGAGGGCTCCGACGCGGCCGTAGGCTTCGAAGCTGGGATCGGAACCATCGACGATGGCCACTCTCAGCAAGCCGTCGAGCGATTCGTGAGCCGCCATCGCGTCAGCCGGCGGCCGGCCGCATGGCGACTTCGGTCTCCCGTGTCGCAAGGTCATGCTCGTTGCCGGGATCCAGCATCGGTCCGGCGATCATCTCTGGCTCTCCCTTCTACGCGGTCGTCGTGATGGAAGTGCTCCGCCGTCTCGAGCCATTTTGCGTGTCGCGCCGTGGAGTGGGACGCGCTCCGCAACTGGAAGGTGAGCAGGCGGTCGGCCGCGGCTAGAATCGCCGCGGCCCTGTGCCGCCTGCCCGCTTCCTCCCATGGCGGTGACCCGCGTGCCGGTGTGAGCGCATGCACTGAGGAGGTGCGTTGCCCAACACGCGCGCAGCGTCAGTTGATTTAGGGAGGAGATTTCATGACAGCACGTGCGGCCGCCAGACCGGGCGGCCAGGACTGGATCGAGCGGCAATTCAAAGTCCGCGCGGCCGGGTCCACGATCGGCACAGAGATCCGAGGTGGCGTCACGACCTACCTCGTGATGTCCTACATCCTCGTCGTCAATGCCGTGATCCTTTCGAGCGCCGGTGTTCCGTTCCCCGCGGTCGTCGCGGCGACGGCCCTGATGGCCGCGCTCTTTTGCGCGGGCATGGCGCTCTACGCGAACTACCCGTACGCCGGCGCGGCGGGTCTTGGCATCAACGCCGTCGTCGCGTTCGGTCTCGTGAAGGGCGCCGGTCTGTCGTGGCAGGGCGCGATGGGCGTGGTGGCCCTCGAAGGTCTCGCCATCTGCATCGCGATGGCGCTCGGCGTGCGTCGGACGCTGCTTGATGCTGTGCCTGTTCCGATCAAGCTGGGCATCGGCGCCGGCATCGGCGCTTTCATCTTCGCCATCGGTTTCTTCAACGGCGGCCTCGCCGTCGGCACGGGCAATCCGTCCGACCCGGTCGCCCTCGGCAATCTCAACAGCGGCACGGCGATCGTGACGATCGGCGGACTGCTGCTCACCTCGTTCCTGTACTCGCGCAACATCAAGGGCGCGCTCATCCTGGGATCATCGGTGCGACCCTTATCGGTGTCCTGGTGAACATGGGCACCGGCGGCGCGACCTACAGCAGCCTCCCGGGTGTCGCGGTCATGCCGAAGGACCTGTTCGCCACGCCCGACTTCTCGACGATCGGCGCCGTGTTCACGAGCGGCGCGAATGGCATCGCACTCCTCGAGGTCTTCCGGCTCGGCTTCTTCGTCGCGATACTCACGATCTTCTCCCTCATGCTGTCGGACTTCTTCGACACCGCCGGCACCGTCGTATCGGTGGCATCGGAGGGCGGCTGGCTGAAGAAGGACGGCACGATCGAGCGCGCCGACGGCGTCTTCTGGGTCGACTCGCTCGGGGCCTTGTTCGGTGGCCTCTTCGGCACGTCGAGCAACACCACGTACATCGAATCGGGCGCGGGCGTTGCGGAGGGCGCCAAGACGGGGCTCGCGAGCCTCGTCACCGCGGCGCTCTTCCTTGTGTCGATCTTCCTCGCACCGATCGCGGGCATCGTTCCGCCGCAGGCGACGGCGCCAGCGCTCATGCTCGTCGGCTGGTTCATGTTCAAGCCGATCCTGGATCTCAACAAGATCGGCAATATCGACTTCGCGACCGGCTTCGCCGTGCTCCTCACGCTGTTCGTGATGCCGCTCACGTACTCGATCACGAACGGTGTTGGCGCCGGTTTCATCGCGTATTCGCTGCTCAAGGTCGCAGGCGGCAAGAGCAAGGACGTCAGCATCCCGATGTGGGTGGCAAGCGCGGCGTTCGCGATCTACTTCGCGGACCCGTGGCTACGCCAGTTCATTCCCAAGTGATCTGATCAGTCCGGCACCTTTCGGACATGACAGGAGCCCCGCAGGCGGCGGGGCTCCTGTCTGCTTTGTCGCAGGGGGCGCCGCCCCTCCACCCCGGCGTCATCGCAGCGACTCCGCTTCCGTCCTCGCGAGGGCGCGCACCCCGCGAACGAGGCCGAAGCAGCCCGACAGCATCATCGCGCCGTACGGTGCCGCGAAGTACCAACCGAGCGGTGCAGCCATCGCGCGATTCGGTCCGGTCACGGCGACGAACGAGAACGGGCCCGCGGCGCGATAGCGCTCGCCGAGCACGAGGGCGCCATGGCCATCATCGTCAAACACCTCGTCGTGGGTGATCTTTCCGGTGACCAGGCGCGCGATGAGCCGGTCCAGCTTGCTCGTGTCCATCGACTCGGTGTGGTGCTCCATCACGCCGAAGAGCTCTTCGCCGCGGACAAGGAGACCGAGCGTGTGCTGGTTGCCAACGTTGACGATGCATGCACCAAGCTGCGAGGCCTGACCAACGAGGTCGTCGTCGAGCGCCCCCAGCACGGCTGCGGGTCCGGTGTCGGCGACTATCGCGCCAGGCGCGTCGACCTGGATCGCGCGCAGGCGGGTCATGTAGTTCGGCGGCTCGTGCCAGATGTGATCGAGAAGGGTGCTGCCGGGCGTGAGAAAACGGCGCCAGTGCTCGAAACGGAACAGCCGGTTCGAGTGCTTCGGTGAGAAGCCATGATCCTGGGCGGCGACGGCGACCGTCGGCGGCAGCGTGACGTCATACGGCGCGAGCACGGCCGCGAGACGGGCGAGATCGAGATCATGCAGCTCGATCGGCACAGCCGAGTCGGGCGCCTCATCGGTGATGACGATGCCGCGGCTGCGCAGCAGATCGAGGTCGTCGTGGACGGTGCCGGCCGCGAGCTCGGTCGCGTAGACGCGGAGGCCGGCCTCCAGGTGCCGCCAGACCGCGTTCGTCGTGTGGTAGCCGCCCATGAGATTGCCGTGCAGGAAGACGTCGCGGCCGGCCTCGCGCGCCGCCGCGATCTTCCTGCCCGCGATCGCGGTGGCGGAGGGCAGGACGAGCTGGACGGCGTTCTCCATGGGCTGCGCGGGGTCGTAGAGGAGGACGTCCATCGTTCCCGCGCCGATGTCGATCGCGAGGATGCGATCGTCGGACATGAAGGCGATGCTAGCGAGCGGCTGAGCGAATAGACTTGTCTCGTCACCACCCCGGGGAGGTCGCATAGTGGCTGAGTGCCCAGGTTTGCTAAACCTGTAAGGATGCCGTAAGGCGCCTTCGAGGGTTCGAATCCCTCCCTCCCCGCCGTCCGTCAGTTCTAGACTCCCTCCCCGCCGCGTCAAGCCCCGGCCGATCGCTAACTAGGTGGAAGCGCGCTCCGACCAAGACATCGCCTGGGCCGCGGGCTTCTTCGATGCCGAAGGAACGGCTTGCTCATCACAGCGCCGTGATCGTCCGAGCCGCGAGCGTCAGATGGCGGTCTATCAGGGCGGACGCGATGCGATCCCGGAAGCGCTTCTCCGTTTTCAACGGGCAGTGGGCGGGAGAGGGAACATCACCGGTCCGTATCGCGATCGACTCTTCCACTGGACTACGAAGAAACACTCAGCGTTCGACGATGTGATGACCCTGCTCTGGCCGTCGCTGAGCGAACTGAAACGCGCGCAGCTTCAGAAGGCTACCGAGGGCGCGGGTCGAGCGGTGCCAACCGCTTGCCGCATTGCGATACCTCCGCTGAGCCGATCGACCGAGTTGGCCTGGATCGCCGGATTCTTCGACGGGGAGGGATATATCGGCGCGGGAGGCGCACCCGGCAAGCGGACGATCGAAATGTCCATTGCTCAGGCAACGACGGGTTGTGAGGTGCCCGCGACGCTCTCGCGCGTGGCGCTTGCGCTGGGAGTAGGTTCGTTGCGAGGCCCGCGGATGCTGCCCAACTCCTGGTCGAAGTTGCCTCAATACGTGTGGTGCGCAAGGGCTTACGAGGACGTGCAGTTTGCCACCGCGGTCTTGTGGCGTTGGCTTGGGCCGGTGAAGCGCGCGCAGGCCCGTGAAGCGTTACTGCGTTTCCGGGCGTTAGGCCGGGGGCTTTAGGAACCTCACCCACGTCCAGCCGGTAACGTCATTCGCATGCGCCGCATCGATCCGTGGTTTGCCGTCGGCCTCGTCGCGTTCTTCGCGCTCCTTTTCGTCGCGCTATTCGGCGAGCGCATCGCGCCCTACGAGGCGATCTACTTCGTCGTCGATCGCGGCGACCTGCGGCGCCCGTTCGCGCCGGGCGAGGTCTTTCCTCTCGGCTCCGACGTCCTCGGGCGCGATCTCCTCAGCCTCGTCCTCGCGGGTGCGCGCGCGACGCTGATCATCGCTGTCGTCGCGGGGCTGCTGCGCGTCCTCGCCGGTCTCGCGATCGCAGTTGCGGCGAGCTGGTGGCTTCCGCTGCGCAGCTTCGCCGATTCACTCGCGGAGATCGTTTCCGCGGTTCCCGCCACGCTCGTCGCCGTCCTCATCGTCCTGATCTTCGTCCGCGGCGACACGCAGATCCTCACGTTCGTCGGCGCTCTTCTCGTCACCGGTTGGGCGGGTCCGTACCGTGTCGCACGGACGGAGATCGAACGTCTTCGCGCGAGTCCGTTCACCGAGAGCGCAATGGCGCTCGGTGTTCGTCGGTCGCCGCTCTTCGCCCGCCACCATCTACCACACCTCGTCCCGATCCTGGCCGTCTCGAGTGGGCAGCAGGCCGTCGCGTCGCTCGTCGCTGTTGCGGAGCTCGGCGTGCTCGGCATCTTCGTCGGCGCGACGAAATTCGTGAACGTGAGCGAGTCCGTCGGCGCGTTCCGCATCACCGACGTCGGTGCGCTGACGATCTCTGAGATCCCGGAATGGGGCGGCCTTCTCGCGAACGGCCGCGGGATACAGAACCTCTGGACGACGCGGTGGGTGATCCTCGTACCTGGTGTCGCATTCGCCGCGGCCGCGGTGGCGATGTCCGCCGTCGGACTCGGGATCGCGCGCCAGTATCAGCGCCGCAATGCGCTTTACGACCTCGGCTCGCGTGGCGCCGCGACGCTCGCTGTGATCTGTGCCGCAATGGTCCTCGTCTCGGCCTTCGTGCCCGAGCGATACGCCGAAGCGCGCGAGTGGGCGGACCGCGCACGGGCGCGCGTCACGGTGGGCGCGCCGCTGGAGCAGGCATTCGCCGAAGGCGGCCTGCGGCCGATCGGCGCGCGCTTCGCCGTCGAGCGGACGGTCAGCCTCATTAAGCAGACCGCACCCGCGAGCATCAATGTCGCGGGTGCCGGAGAGGTGAGCGAAAAGGCCGACGGCCCGACCGACATCCTGCCGGTGCTCTACTTCGCGTCGGGCGGAGCCGCGCTCGATGCGCCGATCGTCTTCGCAGGCTGGGGCCTTTCGCCGTCGGACCACCCCGAAGCCGCGCCCACGGTCGGCCAGTTCCCGCCGCCCAACCTCGGCGTGGTCGTCAAGACATGGGCCGACGATTACCGCGCCATCGACGTGCGTGGCAAGGTCGCCGTCATGCTGCGCATGCCGAACATCCAAACCGGCGCGCGTGGCATCACGCAAGGCCAGGACTTCGAAACGGCCGTAGGGAACGCGCTCAAACGCGGCGCGGTCGCCGTTGCGTACGTCGATCCCCTGCTGCCGACGCTGCCGGTCACGACGTTCACCGGGTCGCGCATCAATCCATACCGCCGACTCGGAGAGACCGTCCCACTACAGCGCCCTGACGGTCCGCCGGTGTTCGTGCTGAGCGTACGTGCCGCGGAGCGACTCCTAGGACCGCTCGGCGTTTCTCCCACGGCGATCTTCGAGAAGCTCGGCACGAACCCGATCCCCAGCCTCACGTTCGGGCAAATGCTCATCCAGAGCGACGATCCGATCTCGTGGCAGTCCCTTGCGCGTGACCTCGGGACGACCGCGCACGTCGATCTTCCGATCGCGCGTGTCACCGCGACGCCGAGGAGTCTCCTGGGCGTCACGCCCGGTGAACCGGCGCGGGTCTTGGTCTGGGTGGTCATGCCCGCGACGCGCGGCAGTGCACGTCCCGCGATCGACGCGCTCGCGGCGTTCATCCGCTCACTCGCAGGGCGCACCGGCGTGGGCCTCGCGGTCGTCGCGTTCGACAGGACGGCGGATGCGATCGGCAACGCGCGCGCCGTCGCCGACCTCCTCGGTCGAACGCGGTGGGACACCATCGTCGTCCTCGATGATCTCGAGGGCGATCGCCTCCGCTTCGACACGATCTACGGCGACCTCATCCCGATGTTCGACGAGTACGCGAGCCGCTCCGGGGCTCGCGCAGCGATCACACGCCGGATCTCGAACCCCGAGTCGTGGTCGTGGCCGGGCATGGAGGCGTTCCCCAAGTCGCGATCGACGATCATCCGTGCGACCGGCGAGAGCGGCGACGTGCGCGGCGATGTCGCCGCGCTCCTCGGCTACCTCGCGGGACGTGACGCGCTCGAAGCGCCGGAGCTGCGCCGATGAGCCTGGCTCTCCGTGCCGCCCGCGTACCGGCGGTAGCTCTCGTGCTCTGGGCGGCACTTGCGGTCCTTGCGCCCATGGCGATGGCGCGCTACGACCCTTACCTGATCACGGGCGGTCCGAGCGCCGCTTGTCCACGCGGGTCGACGCCCATCATCGGAATGCCACGCAACACCTGCGGACTGCCGCTTACCGATCTCTATGACAAGCCCCTGGCTTTGGTCATCGCCGACGCCGGCATGCGAAGCGCCGTCCTGTTGGTGGGCGCCGCGATCATCGCCCTGACGCTTGGCACCTTCATCGGGGCAGCGGCCGGGGTCGTGCGACGGCGGGCGATCGCGAGCGGCGCCGTCCTCGCGGCAACGGGTCTCACCGCGTCGATCCCATCGTTCTTCGTCGCCTACTTCCTGCAGATCGCGGTCATCGTGTTCGGAGCCAACCAGACCACCGGTACGCGCTTCCTCCCGGTGTACGGCTTTGGCTACGACGAGCATGTCGTGCTGCCACTTCTTGCCGTCGCGATACCGGCCGTCGCGGTGACCGCTCAGCTCACCGCGGCGCGCGTCAGCGACGTGCTGGATGCCGAGTTCATCACCACGGCGAACGCGAAGGGCCTGCTGCAGAGCTGGATCATGCGCATCCACGTGCTGCCGCATGCCTTGCCCGTCGCGCTCGAGGGGCTCGGGTCCGGACTGCGCATCTCGGTCGCCAGCCTTCCGATCGTCGAGTACATCTTCCAGTGGAACGGCATCGGCTACGTCGCGCTCCAGTCGATCGCGAACGGCGACCCCGCGGCGCTCACGGCGAGCGCGCTCGTGCTGGTGACGCTCTTCGCGCTCTTGAGCTTCATCGCCGACGTCGGCCGCCCGCGCCTCGCGTACCGCTGACGCGTTAGGGCTCGAGCGTTCGGATCACCAGCCCTGCCGGCACTTTCGGATAGAAGTACGTCGTCTTCTGTGGCAGGCGTTCCCCCGCGTCGGCGATCCGCCGGAGCGTCGGCGGATCCACCGCGCGCAGGAGGATCGCCGTTCCCGCGGCGATCGCGCGCTCGACATCGTGCTCGTAGGCGATCTCCGCTCCGGCCTGTTGCGCGGGCTTCACGAGGAGCTCTTCGGCGAGCGCGACCGGCAGCGTCCGCCACGCTGCTGGAAGCGCGGAAACATCCGTCGTCGAGCGAAGCGCGAGCGTGCGGTACCGTCCGTCGCGCGCGACGACGATGCCGGGCTGGATGTCGCCGAGCGCGCCGCGGTCGATCTCGCCGACGTCGAACGACCGTGCGATCGCGGACTCGAGCGCGGCCTCGGCGCCACGGACGATGCGATGCGTCGCCAGGATGCGCAGGCCCGGATCGTCGAGCGCGCTGAGGAACGCCAGCGTGTATCGCTCGGGCGCCTTCGGTCCGACACCCGCGTATTCGGCCAGATAGTTGAGCGCCGTCTCATAGCGGTGATGACCGTCGGCGATGTACACGCGCCGGTCGCGCAGCGCGGACACGATGCGATCGACCGTCGCGGCGTCCTCGATGCGCTCGAGCCGGTGACGCTCGGTGCCGATGGTGGCTTCGCCGGCCGGCTCGCGCGCCGGTTCGTCCAGTGAGCGCATGAGCCCACCGTCGTCGGCGAACATACCGAACACCGGACTGGTGTTCGCGCGCGTCGCGCGCAGCAGCTCGAGGCGATCTGCCTTCGCCTTCGGAAAGGTCAGCTCGTGCGGCAGCACGACACCTTCGCTCTGCGGATAGAGGCGTAGCGCGCCGAAGATGCCGCGGCGCACAAGTCGTCGTCCCGCGATTTCGAACTCGTGCTCGTGGAGATAGAACGAATCGCGCCCTTCGCGATGCAGGATGTGCTCCCGCGCGATCCAGTGCGCAAGGTCGTTCGCAGCCCTCACGTACTTGTCGTCTGCGCCCTCCTTCGGAAACTCGATGCGGACGAAGTTGTAAGGACTGCGCGCGTACAGCCGGTCGCGCTCCGCGTCGTCGATCACGTCGTACGGCGGGCAGACGAGGTCCGAGAGCGCACCGGCGATGGACGCGTCATAGCGGAATCCGCGGAAGGGGATGAACTCGGCCACGTCTCGATTCTGGGGCCGCGCTCACAATGACGTGGTGGAGCGGGACCGCCGCGCTCTCGTCATCGGGTCCGGTTACGCGGGTACGAAGCATGCCGAGGCGCTCGGCGAGCTCGGCATCCGGTTCACCGGTCCGCTGAGCGCCCGTCACGCGATGGAGGATCCGCGCGCGCTTGAGGACCCAGTCGTGAGCGTCGTGCACGTTTGCGCGCCGAACGATCTCCACGTCGCGCTGGCCGCACGCGCGCTTCGCGCGGGGAAGGACGTGGTCTGTGAGAAACCGCTCGCCGTCGACGTCCACGGCGCGGAGGAGCTCGCGGCCCTCGCGCGAACGACCGGACGCGTCGCGGTGCTCGCGTACAACTACCGCTTCCACCCGCTGGTCGTTGAGCTGGCGGCGCGCGTCGCCTATCTCGGTCCGCTCCACACGGCACGTGGTTCTTTCCTTCAGGACTGGCTGCTGCTCGCGACCGACGCGAACTGGCGCGTCGAGGAGGCGCGCGGCGGCGCCTCGCGGGCGATCGCCGACATCGGCGCGCACTGGCTCGACCTCGCCGAGCTCGTCAGCGGTCAGCGTATCGTCGCGGTCGCCGCGCAGCTCGGCCGGCTGCACGGGCGCAGTACCGAGGACCACGCCGGTCTGCTGCTGCGCTTCTCTGACGGGATGACCGGCACGCTGATGCTCTCGCAGGCCGCGGCGGGTCACCACAATGACATGGAGCTCTCGCTCGACGGC
>WNGB01005930.1_pt1 | contig 18150 bp, 16 predicted proteins | sample 5400681 | NCBI WGS metagenome assembly WNGB01 (sample SAMN13153367, study PRJNA577476) | soil metagenome | isolation source: 115 cm soil or saprolite under grassland replicate 2 | place: USA:California | collected 2016-06-15 | reverse complement strand
AGCCTCGTCGAGGCTATGTTGATGGTGGTGCATATGCAGCGAGGTCACCGACATGATCAGCACCATCACCACCTGCCCGGTGACCATGGCGGCCAGCGCCACCTGCGCCGCCGGCAGGCGCATGATCTGGCGCAGCCGGCGCGACGGCCCGCTGGCCTGATGCGTGTCGGGATGCGCTGCGGCGATTGCCCACGCCAGATCGCGCGGATCGGGCCGCAGCAGTGTAACGATCAGCAGGCCCGCCAAGCCAAACAGCAGCGCCCCGATCCACATTGGCCCGGCGAGTGGGGGCAGGCCCAGCCCGCCCAGCAGATTGCCGCTTGGTCCTACCAACTTTGGCCCGGCGACTGCGCCGATCGCGCCGGCAAAGACGACCGTGCTGATCGCCCGTGCGCGCCGCTCGGGGAGTTGTGCATCAGCGGCGGCGTAGCGGCTCTGATCGACTGCGCCACGCGCCGCGCCAATCAGCAGCAATCCGAGCAGAAAGAGTGGCAGGCTGTGGACGACGATCGACGTGCCGACGATGATCATGCCCAGCGAGCCAATGCAGAAGCCCAGCGCCAGGCCCCAGCGCCGCCCGACGCGCTGCATCAGCCGACCGGCTGGCTGGGCCGCGCTGGCCGCACCCAATAGCAGTAGCGTGCCGGGCAGACCAGCCAGGGCATCGCTACCGCTCAGATCAGCACCGACGATCGGATTGACAATCGTGTTGGCGATGAGCGCCGCCGAGCCGAGGGCCTGGGCCACAAACAAAGTCCCAGTGATCTGGTGCGCGGCGCGCGTCGAATAGTGTTGTGCTTTCATCGTCTCTGTCTCCGTTCTTGCTTCATTTGTCAGCAGCGCGTGCCCGATAGATCGTGTGAATGATGACACTGCGTTGATTCCTCGTGGTGATTGTGTGTATGCTTCGGTCATCCTTCGTGCGACATGGCGCTTTGGTTTGTGGGCGTGGCGGGCCGCGTGGGCTGGCCGTGCCACATCTCGTCATCGCGCGGGCAGCGGCACGAACCCCAAGGTCATATGTTCTGTGACCGTAGTATGCTCGCGCCCGGCCCGTTGCTGGAAGGCGCGACGCGCTGCCGCATCCCCCTGGATAGCCCGCCGCCACAGTTCTACAATGTCGTTGCGTGTGTCGACTGCCACCGATCCGTTGTGCGTAGCACGATTGTTCACGATGGTTCTCCTTCCAGCATGGGGCTGGTGTTGTATGTATTTGATAGTGGCGACAGCGCCGCCGTCGGTCGTTTTTCGCTGTTCGTAGTTGATCGTCACATTAGCTCCTGCCTGGTGCGGTCGTCCGCACCGGCGAACACCAGATCGTTGGAGAAATCAGCTGCTACGACACCAGCAGCGCCGGGATGATGTTCAACGGGCTGCGCCAATCACAATGGATTGCTGTGTCGAGTGGCATACGCGACCCGAGCGATGTGGGGCGCTTCTGCTGCTCATGGCTGTATTCACGAGTCATTGCATTCACTCCTTTGGTGGGGGGCGCGCGGTGTTCCGCCGGTGCCCCGAGCGATAGCTTACGGAAAGACTGTCTCGCAGCGCTTCAGTACCTCGCCGAAGAAGCACTCGTCGATACCCTTGCCACCGTCAAGCGAGTCGGTGCCAGAGGGCCCGATGTTCTGAATGTCACCCCCGAGAAAGTCATTGCCATCACCACCCTTGATCGTGTCGTTTCCCAGGTCTCCATCAAGAGCGTCATTGCCAGTACCACCATCAATGATGTCATCGTTCCTGCCAGAGAAAGTGTCGAAACCGTCGCCGAAGTCGCCGTGAATATTATCGTCGCCAGCCTGGCCCCTGACGGTGTCGTTCCCATCACCGGCAAGAATGGTGTCGTCGCCCGCACCACCGTTGATCACATCGTCGCCTGAGAAGCTACAGATCCGATCGTTGCCGCCGCCGCCGTCGATTGTGTCGTCCTCCCGCGATCCGACAATCACGTCGTCGCCTGGTGTGCCGTGAATTGTGCCCGAGCCGGTGATAGTGGCCGGAACCCCGTTACACGGCGGCGCATCCACCAGCGTGGCGGCGTGAGTTGCGCGCGGAACCACTGCCAGTAGGGCCAGGGCCACGAGTGCCAGGAGCCCCAGTCCAATAATCGAGTGTCCGAGCCGTCGTGTGGTTGCGTTCATAGTGATGTGTTCCTTTCGATCATTACAAACATATCGTTCGTCGGCGCCCCTCGCCTGCTTGGTCCGGTCGCGCCGACCGATGGCAACAGTCTAGGGCCGGAGCGTCTACGCACCGTTCCCTCAGGCGTTCCTTCATGTGTTCCCTCAAACATCGTGTCGATATGGCGCCGACGCTCGACATAACCGTGGTGTGCGCTAGGAGGTCCTGACCGGACGTACGCAGTTAATAGCGATTGAACCATGCGGATCAACACGTATCGGGCGCCATGCGCTGATCGATCGCCGAAGTCCTGGCCCTGACAGGTGTATAATGCCCTACATGACATACCATCGGAGCGCATCGAGAGGAGTCGTGATAGCGCAGCTCAAGCTATATGTGTTCGGCCCGCCGCGCCTGGAATACGGCGGCCAGCTGATCGCGCTCAACCTGCGCAAGGCGCTGGCGCTGCTGGTATACCTGGCAGTCAGCGGCCAGCCCCAGAGCCGCGACGCGCTGGCGACCCTGCTCTGGCCGGACTGCGACCAGAGTGAAGGTCGCACGCACCTGCGCCGTGTGCTCCACCGCCTCCAGCAGGCGCTGGGCAATGCGATCCTCGAGGCCAGTCCCGAGACCATCCGCCTGCATCCCGCCGCTGCGCTCTGGCTCGACAGCGCCGCGTTCCGCCAGCATGTGACGGCTGGTCTGCCGGCTGCGCCAGACGCAGCCCTGGTGCCAGACCAACTTACGCACCTCCAAGCGGCGATCGATCTGTACACCGACGACTTTCTGGCCGGCTTCACCCTACCCGACAGCCCGGCCTTCGACGAGTGGCAGTTCTTTGTGCGTGAGAGCCTGCGCCAGCTGTATGGACAGGTGCTAGAGCAGCTGATCGCGGCGCACCGTGCGGCGCAGTCCTGGGAGACGGCAATTGGGTATGCGCGACGCTGGGTGTCGCTCGATGGGCTGCACGAGCCGGCCCAGCGTACGCTGATCCAGCTCTACGCCTGGGCCGGGCAGCTAGCGGCTGCCGCGCGCCAATACCAGGAGTGCGTGCGCCTCCTCGATGCTGAGCTGGGCGCTGCTCCGGAGGAGCAGACCACCGCACTCTACGAGGCCATCCGCACACGACAGTTCACCCCGCCAGAGACAGCGGATCGCCCGCCCACCCCGCCGCTGGTACCCGAACCAGATCCCCACGAGCGATTTGTGCCTCAGGAACTGCTGGCGATGGGTGGCCAGGGCGCGGTGTACCGCGGCCACGATCGCGCCACCGGCCAGCCCGTCGCAATCAAACGACTCAAGCCCGATATGGTCGACCGCCATCCCGACGCTCTGGCCCGCTTTGTGCGCGAAGGCGCGATCTTGCGCCAGCTGCAGCATCCCAATATCGTGGGCGTGCTGGCCGCTTTCGAGCACGCCGGCCAGTACAGCATCGTGATGGAGTACATGCCGGGCGGGTCCTTGCGCACGCCGCTGGAACGTGAGCCCCAATTGCCACTGGATCGGGTTTTGACAATTGGCCTGGAGCTGGCCGATGCACTCAGCCGCGCCCATCACCTCGGAATCATCCACCGCGACCTCAAGCCGGAGAATGTGCTGGTGGCGGCCGATGGCACGCCACGGCTGAGCGATTTTGGCATGGCATGCCTGGAAGCGGGCGCGACCAGCTTGACCCAGAGTGGCACACTCTTTGGCAGCCCAACCTACATGAGTCCCGAAGCGCTGCGTGGCGAAGAGATGGACGCCCGCACCGACATCTGGTCGCTAGGGGTGCTGCTCTACGAGTTGCTGGCCGGGCAGCGACCGTTCGCGGGAGCGCAGATTACGCCGGTGGTGGCCAGTATTTTGCAAGACCCGGTTCCGGATCTTGAGCAGTTCCGGGCAGATGTCCCAGCGCCGCTGGTCGATCTGCTGCGGCGGATGCTTGTAAAGGAGCGGGCGCAGCGGATGGCCAGCATGCGGCAGGTGGCCGCCGAGCTGGAAGCCATTCGGGCCGGAGGTACAGCGCAAGACCGATCATCTCCCCAACCTGGGCAGGCGCACGCGGTTGGAAGCAGCGCGCCAGGTGTACCGGCACAGCCGCCCACCTCTCCGGGTGAGCCGATGCAGCCCGCCCCCTTCGTCAGCCGCCACCAGGAACAGCAGATCCGCTTCTGCACCGTCCCGGACGGCGTCCAGATCGCCTACGCCACGGTCGGTGCAGGGCCGGTGCTGGTCAAGGCGGCCAACTGGCTCAGCCATCTGGAGTTCGACTGGAACAGCCCAGTCTGGCGGCATTGGCTGACCGGTTTGTCTGCGCACCATACGCTGGTGCGCTACGACGAGCGCGGCTGTGGCCTCTCAGATTGGGAGGTCGACGATTTCTCGCTGGAAGCGTGGGTGCGCGACTTGGAGACGGTGGTGGACATGCTGGGGCTAGAGCGCTTTCCGCTGCTAGGCATCTCGCAGGGTGGGCCGGTGGCAATCGCCTACGCTGTGCGGCACCCCGAGAAGGTCAGCCACCTGATCCTCTACGGCAGCTACGCCTGTGGCTTGCTGAGGAAGCGCAGCCCAACCGCAGCGCAGTTAGAAGAGCTGGAGACACTGCTCCAGTTAATAAAAGTCGGCTGGGGACAGGATAATCCTGCGTTCCGGCAAGTATTTACAACATTTTTCATGCCCGAAGCAACGGCGGAGCAGATGCATTGGTTTAACGATCTCCAGCGGATGTCGACCTCGCCTGGGAATGCAGTGAAGTTCCGAACCGCGTTCTCTCAACTCGATGTGCGGGATCTCGCGACAAGAGTAACAACGCCAACGCTTGTGCTCCATGCACGCGATGATGCCGCTGAACCCTTTGAGGAAGGCCGCAGGCTGGCGGCCCTGATCCCCGGCGCGCGCTTTATTCCCCTTGAAGGCAAGAACCATCTGTTGCTCGAGAGCGAGCCGGCCTGGCAACGATTTCTCGTCGAAGTCGATCGCTTCCTCGGTGGACCGGCGACCGCGGAGTCGGCCAGGGCCGAGCGGCTCCTGGCCCAGGCGAAGCCGATCGCCGACGCCCGCCCCAGCGCTGCAGCACAGGGCGCAGGAGCCGCCAACTCCGCGCAGATCGACCAATCACCGGCAGGCGACCGGCTGCCGCTGAACCTGCTGGCAACCAAGCTCTTCGTGCCGCGCCCGCGGCCGAATGCGGTGCGCCGCGCACGGCTGCTGGTGCGCCTGGACGCCGCACTGCATACCCCGCTGACCCTGGTGGCCGCGCCGGCCGGCTTCGGCAAGACCACAGTGCTGGCCGACTGGCTCGCCGCGCGGAGTTTTGAGTTACGAGTTAAGAGTTCTGAGTTAGCTCAGACTGAAGATACTCAAAACTCAAAGCTCATAACTCATAACTCGACGGTAGCGTGGCTTTCGCTCGACGACGGCGACAACGACCCAGGCACGTTCCTGCGCTACCTGATCGCCGCATTCCAGACGATCGCGCCCACGGTTGGCGGCACCACGTTGGCGCTGCTCTCGGCGCCGCAGCCGCCAGGGCCAGAGACGCTGCTGCGTCTGCTGCTCAACGACCTCGCCGCGCTCGCGCAGGAGAGCCTGCTGGTGTTGGATGACTATCACCTGATCACCACGCCGGCCATCCACACAGCCATGACTGTGCTGCTGGATCATCTGCCGCCGACGCTGCACCTGGTGATCGCCACACGCGCCGACCCACCACTACCCATGGCGCGGCTGCGCGCGCGCGGCCAATTGGTCGAACTGCGCGCGGCGGACTTACGCTTCACCATTGACGAAGCGGCGGCGTTTCTCACCGAGGTGATGGTTCTGCCGTTGACGGCGGTGGACGTGGCGGCGCTCGAAGCGCGCACCGAGGGTTGGATCGCCGGCTTGCAGCTGGCGGCGCTGGCCATGCAGGATCATCGGGATCTTTCGGGCTTTATCCGCGCCTTCACGGGCAGCAACCGCTTCGTGGTTGATTACCTGGCCGCCGAAGTCTTCGCGCGCCAGCCGGCGCATGTCCAGACATTTCTGCTGCACACCGCCATCCTGGATCGGCTGTGCGGCCCGCTCTGCGATGCGGTGATGGGTGTGGCGGAGCAGGTGGTGCGTGATCGGGATCGTCAGGTCGCGTCGGCAACGCCGCATCCGCGCGCCGCCTACACGCAAGCGCTGCTGGAAGCGCTCGAACGGGCCAATCTGTTTCTCGTGCCGCTGGATGACCAGCGCCGCTGGTATCGCTACCATCATCTGTTTGGCGAGGTGCTGCGCGAGCGGTTGCTCAGCGGTGCGGCGGCGGCGGATGTGGCAGCATTGCATCAGCGTGCAAGCGCCTGGTTTGCGCAGCAAGGGTTCGTCGAGGAGGCGATCCAGCACGCCCTTGCCGCAGGCGCGCCGGCTCAGGCCGCGCACCTGGTTGAGCAGCACGCCGAAGCGATGATCATGCGCAGCCAGATCACCACGCTGCAGCGCTGGATTGAGGCATTACCGGAGGAGGTGGTTTACAGCCGCCATCGCCTGGCTATCGCGGCGGCCGGCGTGCAGATGACGGTTGGCAATTTCCCAGCCGTCGAGCCGCTCATCCAAGCGGCCGAGCGCGCACAGAGCGCCCGCGTGATCGTGGGGCCGCAAGAGATGGCAACACCACCAGTGCCGGCTGGTGATCTGGGCTGGCTCGACGATGTAGCCGGTACGGCTGGCACGCTGCGGAGTTTTGTGGCGCGCGCCCAGAACGATCTGCCGCGCGCTATCGCGCTCGCCCGCACAGCACTCGACCAGTTACCCAAACAGTTTCTCTTTCTGCGCTCCTCCGTCGCCTGGCTCCTGGGCGCGGCATATTCGACCAGCGGCGACTTGGCCGCTGCTGGGGAGGCGTTTGTCGAGGTCTGGGCCGACAGTCGCTCCCCCGAGCAGTTGCATAGCCGCATTATGGCGGCGTCCAGCCTCGGGCAGATCCGAATCATCCAGGGCCGGCTGCGGGAGGCCGCGCAGCTCTATCGCCAAAGCCTCCAGGAGAGTATGGCTGCCACTGTGCCGGTTCCATCGGTGGGCATGATCCATGTCGGCCTGGGCGAAGTGCTCCGCGAATGGAACAATCTGGACGGAGCAACACGGCACCTGACCGAAGGGATCGTGCTTGGCAAGCTGTTTGGCAGCGCAGACGTCCTTGTGGCCACCTACACCACGTTAGCGCGGGTCAAGCAGGCGCAAGGCGACCACACGGCCGCGAGTGAATTGCTGGCGCAGGCGCACCAGTTCACGCCGGGTCTTGTACATACCCTGGACTCGTCGCAGCGTATCCGCGCGTTGCTCGCTCATGGCGATAGCTCGGCAGTCGCAGACTGGGTGACGCGCAATGGCATCGATAGTAACACGCCCATCAGCTACCAGCACGAAACCGAGCAGATCATCTTGACACGCGTCCTTGTGAGGCGCGCAGCGTATGCGGAGGCGTTGGGCTTGCTTGAGCGACTGGCCGCGGCCACCGAAGCCGGAGGTCGCATCGGCACGCTGATCGAGGTGCTGGTGCTTCAAGCACTGGCCTACCGCGCCCTCGGCGATCGCCACCGCGCGCTGACGGCACTGGAGCAGGCGCTCACCCTCGCCGAAGGGGAAGGGTATGTGCGCATCTTCGTGGACGAGGGCGCGCCAATAGCTGAGCTGCTAGCGCAGAGCGCAGCGCGCACAACGCCCGACGACATACGTCACAGCTACATCGCGCGCCTGCTTTCCGCGTTTCCCGAACAGCAGCGCGCAGCATGGCACTCTCGGAGCAGTATCGTTCCTGTTCCCGCCTCTGCGCCCGAACGCTCGAACGCTTTGGTGGAACCACTCAACGAGCGCGAACGCGAGGTGTTGCGCTTGTTCGCCGCCGCGCTCTCGAACCAGGCGATCGCCGACCGGCTCGTGGTGGCGCGCAGTACCGTCAAGTGGCATATCAATAACCTCTACAGCAAGCTTGGCGTCAGCAGCCGCGCCGAAGCCCTCGCCCGCGCGAAGGAGTTAGGCTTGCTCTAACGGTTGCTTCAAGGTATCCTACACGGCAGCAGCGCGCATCCGCGCTGCTTTTTTGTTATCCACAAAAAATACCCACCCCCCTGCCCACCCCCCTGGCCAGTGACTACCCACCCCCTGGCTGCTAGAGTTGTCCCAACACACAACTGCGCGGCCGTTCAAGCCGCCGCATGTAAAAGGATCACCGGCAATGCCAGACATCTACCAGATTCGGGTCAAAGGCCACCTCGATAGCCATTGGTCGGCGTGGTTCGACGGCATGACGATCACCAACCAGCCAGATGGAAAAACCGTGCTGACCGGGCCGCTGGTCGATCAAGCGGCGCTGCACGGCCTGCTGATCAAAATCCGCGACCTCGGCTTACCACTGCTGGCTGTCGCGCAGCAGCACGGCGAGGATGAGTAGCAGAACGCATATTTGAAGGAGGGGCTATGAACGTTGGACAAGTCATTGAATCGGTTCGGGAATGGGTCGATCGACATGGGATGCACATCGATGGCTTTCGAGCAGCGCATCTGATGGGCGGGATCCTCACGCTCCCGCACGATGCGCCGTTTCCAGCCTACCGCGATGTCGATCTCAATATTGTGTGCGACGGTGTCGAGGAGACGACGACGCACGATGATACCTACAACGGTCTGATTGTGGAATATAGCCTGATCAGCGTCGACAAATATCGCACGCCGGAGGATGTCCTGGCGAACCCCGAACTGGCCGCGAATCTGGCGCGAGATAGCATCCTGGCCGATCCGCACGGTCTGCTCGGGCCGCTCCAGCAGGTGGTCGCCTCGCAGTATGCCGAACGGCGCTGGGTCGCAGCGCGGGTTGGTTACGAGCAACAGATGGTGCTGCGGATTCTGGCTGGATTACACCATGAAGCCGCGCCAGCGAAAGCCTTCTGGCTGCTGACCAGCGCGACCCTGTTTCTCTCCGGCCTGCTGGCCGAGGCCAACCTGCAGGCGCTAACGCATCGCCGGAGCCTGGTGCTGATGCGTGAAGTACTCCACGCGCAGGGATATGCTCATCTGCATGAGGCGGTACTGCGCCTGCTTGGCTGGGCCCGGTTGGAGCGGCAGGGTGTCGAGCAGTACCTGGACGACTGTGCAGCGGCGTTTGATTGCGCCGCGGTGGTGACACGTACACCGGTGCCGTTCCAGGCCAAGTTGCAGCCGCATGTGCGGCCCTACCTCGTCGACGGCGCGCGCGAAATGATCGACCAAGGGTATCACCACGAAGCCATGTTCTGGATCAGCGGCTTTCTGCTGTTCGCCAACACAGCCATTCAATGCGATGCACCAGCAGCAGACAAGCCGCGTTTTCAGGCCATGTTTGATCGACTCATCGCCGAAATGGGACTCTCCACGCCAGCCGATGTCGCGGCACGGGCGCGAGAAGCGCAGGCCCTTGCCGACGCGCTCTTCGCTGTCGCGGATACGCTCGTTCTGCATGGTGCAGCATAAAAGGATTTTACTATGCGAATCATTTTCTTGAGCAGTGCTTACTCGGGCTACGTGCATATATACGCATTCGAGGCACACACCTGGGATGATGGAGACGGGAGCGTCGCGGCCAGGGAACGGCACCGCGAGCGTGTGCCAACGATGCGTGCTGAGCGGCGGACACTGCGAAAGCGCGCCGTCGCGATCTTGAAGCGACTGGCCGCGCGGTGCGGCGGACGTGGCGAGGAGCGCTCATGCTGATCATGCGTTTATTACATATCCTGAGTAGCATCTGGTTCATCAGCGGTCTGCTGGGGCGGTGGTTGGCCTACGCGCAGGCGCAGCGTGCCAGCGATGTCCACACTGCTGATGCGTTGCTCCGGCTCAGCGATCGCTTCGATCGCTGGATGGTCGTCCCGGGGAGCCAGGCGGTGCTGGCGTTCGGTCTGCTCAGCGCCTGGCTACAGGGCCAACCGCTGCTCGGTACATTCGGGGGCGCACATTCAAATTGGCTGCTTATTTCGCTACTGCTCTTCGCACTCCCGATACCGATCGTCATGGGGGTGCTGATCCCGCGACGGAAGGTCCGGATGGCCGCCCTCGACACCGCGCTAACACTTGGCACGATTACGCCCGAGCTGCGAGGAGCGCTCGCCGACAAGGTGGTGACACGGAGTCGCATGGTTGAGCTGCTGATCGTGGTCGTCATTCTTGTCTTGATGATTCTCAAGCCGTTCTAAATGGAGATAAAGATGAACCAGCCAGAACTTCACCCGGACGTCCGCATCGGCCATGTCCACCTGCGCGTCGCCGATCTTGAGCGAGCGACTGGGTTCTACCGCGACGTGCTCGGCTTCACTGTCACGATCGATGGGCGCACGTTTGGCCTCCAGGCGGTCTTTTTGGCCGTCGGCGACTATCACCACCATATCGCCTTGAATACCTGGCTAAGTGCCGGCGGCACATCCCCACCCGACGGCCATACCGGGTTACACCACCTTGCGCTGCTGTACCCAGACCGGCACGAGCTGGCGCGCGCAGTCCGGCGGCTGGTCGATTGCGACTACCCGATCGATGAAGCCCGCGATCATGGCGGCACGGTCTCGGTGTATCTGCGCGACCCCGAGGGCAACGGGATCGAGCTGTACTACGACCGACCACGTGAGGAGTGGTTCGATGCCCAGGGACACTGGATCCTCAAGGCCGAGCCGTTCGATCTGCAGGACTTGCTCACTGACCTCGCCAGCAGTGCAGATCACGCCGGGTAGCCAGGAGAGCTTTATGACCACATGGCAAACATGCTGACAAAAGGCGCCATTCGAGCGCTGACCCTGCTATGCTCTGCCACAAGTGATACACCACAAAATAGATTATTCGACAAAACCATCAAATACATCGAAAGGAACATATCACCATGAAAACCTTCATACGACGGATCGAACCGTCGATCGTACGATTAGGCATACTAGCGCTCCTGGCGCTCACGGCGCTCTGGCCACCCGGTTCCTACCACACATTGGCCCTGGCGGCGGACGACCCGGGTGCGCCCACCCTGCAGCAAAGCGGCCAGATCTTCCTGCCGCTCGTCCGAGGCAGTGGCGTGGTCCCCGACCTGCGCTTCACGCCGGACAGCGTGAACCTAACCCCCGGCGCGGAAGCCAGGGTGACAGTACGCGTCGAGCCTCAAGCCGACCTAGGCGGCGCGACGTTTGAGTTGCCGGGCGTGCAGGCCGGCGTGAGCAGCCGCTTCGAGGCCGCCGCCGACGGCGCGAGCGGGACGCTGACGCTCGCGGCTAGCACCACACTGGAAGCAGACGACCGCGCGCTGACAGTGCAGGGGCGCAGCGGCGTAGGCACCGGCACCTGGGTTGGTGCGTTGAAGGTCACGACTACCGGCACGCTGACCGCGAAAACCATCTTTGTGGATGCGGTGAACGGCAAGGATAGCAACGATGGCACGCAGACTAAGCCCTTCAAGACGCTCAAAAAGGCGCTCACCAAGGTAGTGGCAGGCGATACGGTGAAGCTGCTGCCGGGCAACTACAGCAAACAGGGCAGCGGCGACACCTTCCCCGTGCTGGTGCCCGCCGGGGTGACGATTGTGGGCACAGTTGCGTCGAACGGCGCGAAGCAGAGCTTCCTCTCGGCGTCATCGAGCACGGCGAGCGAAACCGGCCTGACCTTTGCAGGCGACGCGACCGTGAGAGACCTGGAATTGGACGTGTTCGGCACGGCGCTCTCGGCCAGCACGAGCAAGCTGACCCTCAGCAACCTCAACTTCATCCTGAACCGCGTCAACGTCGATCTGAAAGGCGCGGCGCAGGCCACGCTGACGAAGGGCAACGTGTTCATGGGCAGCGGGAGTATCGGCGCACGACTGATTGAGCAGGCACGGCTCACGATGGACGGCGGGAAGATCAACGGCAGCGGCCCGAACTGCGAGCAGAGCGGGGGCGGCATTGCGGCAAGCAATGCCGCACAGGTGACGCTGAAGAACGGCGCGATCTTGGAGAACATCCCTGGTGTGGCACTGTCGCTGAAAGATACCGCCAAGGCGGCGCTCGAATTGGCGACCATCACGCGGACGAACCCGGCTGGCTGTGCGCCCAAGCCCAGCATTCAAGGTGTTGGCTCAACCACGCTGACTCTAGCAGGGGCGCATCTCTCGATGACGGGTGGCGTGTTCAACACTAGCATCGGCATTGATTGGCAGAGCGATGCGCCGCTTACGGTGAATGGCAGTAGCTTGATCGAAGGTCATACCGCTGCGGGTATCAAGCTGACCGAACGCTCGGCCACCAGCAACACGACCTTTTTTATGACTGGTTCCAGTATCAATTCAAACCAAACCGGTATTGATGCGCGCTTCCTCTCGGATAAGCCGAATGCCTCGATAACCGTCACTACATCGGACTTGGTCGGAAATCAGACGGCTATTACCGCGCGTACACTCAGGCTTCGTTTGGTCAAGGTGGCGAACAACAGCACTGGGATCATCCTTAGCGGTCACAGTGCCGACTTAGGCACGGCTGCCGAACCAGGCCAGAACCTTTTCGATAACGTCAATCAAGGCGTGGTGATTGACAATAGTGGAAATGGAAACCTTGTGAGTGCTGTCGGCAATACCTGGAAAGCGGACACGCAGGGCGCGGACAGCAACGGGCACTATGCGCCGCGCACAACGTTCGATGGCACGAGTCCGCTCCGCAACGGCCTCAACTTCACGCTCGTTCGTGAAAACAGCAAAATCCAGTTCTAACCCACTCGCGCCCCTCAACCCTCACCACGCGAGGGGGCGCTGCACCGGGGGCGTGGCGAAACATGGCGCGCCCCTCACTCGTCAACACTGGCAGCCGCTGGGTTGAACAAGCGGCTCATTGATAAGGAACACTCCAATGGTTCGCACAATCATATTCACCGGTCGCGCCCGGTTCATCCTGTGCGCGATTCTGCTCATGGCCACCCTCGCGGCCTGCGGCGGTGGCTCGGCGGGCAGCGCGGATACCGCAGCGCCGCCCGCCCCGTCGCCCGCCAGCCCCAGCGCAAGCACCGACGCGGGCGGCCCTGGCATCGACCAGACCAAACTCGATGTCTGCGCTCTGCTCCCGCGCGACCAGGTCGAAGCCGCGATCGGTGCGCTGGCCGCTATGGAGGCGTCATGGTACCTTGACAGCGCCGAGAGCACGTCCAAGATCGGTGACAGCGACATCGCAGAAGCACCCGCCATCGGGGCGTGGTAGGGCGGCGATACCGTGACCGGTAGCTGTCGCGTTGTGACGGCGACAGCTGGGCCTTGTCATCGGTCGGCTGCCCAGCCGACAGCAGTTACGCGCGAGGAAGATTCGGCGCTCATTAAAAGGATGCCCCAGGAGACGGAGCGTGGACAGCTCTACTCTAAAGGGAGAACACGATCAACCAGCTGAAAGAACATCTGCAGCAGCACCCTTGCGGCCGGATCATCGACACAATTACACACTGAGGCATGGTTCAAACCATTCAATCTCAGGAGGTCTCCCATGGCACTTCGATTAGGCGATCTCGCGCCTGACTTTACCGCCGACACCACTCACGGTTCGATTGAGTTCTACACCTGGAAAGGCGACTCTTGGGCCGTCCTCTTCTCGCATCCGCGCGACTTTACCCCGGTCTGCACGACCGAGTTGGGCACCGTCGCCGGACTCAAAGCGGCATTCGAGCAGCGCAACACCAAAGTGATCGGTCTCAGCGTCGATCCGCTCGATGCGCATCAGCGCTGGGAAAGCGATATCCAGGATGTGACCGGGAACATAGTCAACTTCCCAATGATCGCCGACCCCGATCGTACCGTCGCGATGCTCTACGACATGATCCACCCCAACGTCAGTGAGACGGCCACGGTGCGCTCGGTGTTCATCATTGGCCCCGACCACAAAGTCAAGCTGACCTTGACCTACCCGGCCAGCACCGGACGCAACTTCCAGGAAGTACTGCGCGTGCTGGACTCACTCCAGCTCACCGCGCAGTACGCGGTCGCCACTCCCGCCAATTGGCAGGACGGGGACGATGTGATTGTGCTTCCGAGCGTGTCCGACGACGAGGCTCGCACGCGGTTTCCGAAGGGCTTCGCGAAGCACAAGCCATATTTACGAGTCACTCCGCAACCTAACAAGTAAAGCGGATCTTATTTGTTCCGCGGCTCACGCATGATAATAATGTGCGCTATAGAGCGTCAGGCTTCAGTAATGCCCCAACGATCGCCTGCTCCAGGGACATGCCTCGCCCAGAATCCCAGGCAGCGTCGAAGTCCGCCGTGCCTAGCTGTGCACGCGCGGCCGCCAGCGCCCGCTCGTAAGTCGTGCGCGCAGCGGGTGCCGGTCGGCAACCGATCGCCTGTCGCAGCCGTTCGGCGGCACCCCACAGACGCGCGGCACGCCCGGGCTTCTCGGCCAATGCCGCCACGCTGCCCAGCCCGGCCAGGCACCAGGCGATGTATGGCTGCTCGTTTAGCGTTTGCCCCCGCCAGCCCTTGTGCCAGCCAGCGCGCGGCCTCCTTCAGACGCCCGAGTCCAAGTGTCGTTTCGCCCATGCTCTGATAGAACAAGAGATTCCCTGCTGAGGGCGCGCATGAAGGTCGCCCGCTGTGCAGCCGCCCGGAAGCTGTTGCAGCCCGCCTGGGCTATTGCAACCAAACGCCAGATCTTTAATCTGACCCATGGCCAGGTGCGCCCCAGTCCCTTATGCGCTGGCCGCCACCTCCACGCCCTGCCTACCTGCATCGCGACACGTCAGGGCGACCTATGACCAGCCCATCTGATCAGAGGCTGACACCGGCCGTGACGGCGTCCCGCACCCGGGCAACATCGCGCATCGGCGGGGCGCCGAAGAGCCGCTTATAGTCGCGGGTAAAGTACGAGGCATCGTCATACCCGACGCGGAAGCCGGCGCTCGCCGCATCAAGGTGCTCGCCAAGCAGCAGCCGGCGGGCCTCCTGGAGCCGCAGCTGCTTCTGGAACTGCCCGGGGCTCATCGCCGTGACCGCCTTGAAGTGGTAGTGGAAGCCTGACACGCTCATCCCCACCGCCTGCGCGAGCTCCTCGATGCGCAGCGGCTGGTTGAAGTCGTTCCGAATCCGCTCGATCGCCTCGGCGATGCGCTGCGTGGCGCCCCCCAGGACCGCGATCTGGCGCAGCCGGTCGCCCTGCGCACCCATGAGGAGCCGGTAGATGATCTCCCGCGTGATCAGCGGCGCCAGGAACCGTGCGTCAGCCGGCGTATCCAGCTGTCGGACGAGCCGCACCACATCATCCAGCAGGCTGGCGTCCAGCGGGCTCACGGCGAGCGCGCGCACGGCGGCATGGCTTCGCGGCGCGGGGTGCCTGGCCTCGACCATGACCGAGCCGACCAGGGTCGGGTCGAACTGAAGGCGGAGGCTCAGATAGGGTCGCTCTGGCGACGCGTCGATGATCTCACCGGTGACGGGGATCTCCGCCGTGGCGAGCAGGTAGTGGCCCGGGTCGTACCGGAGGCGTTGGTCGCCCACCAGCATCACCTTGCTGCCCTGGGCAATCACGCAGAAGGCCGGGTCGGACACCCCATACACCGGTTCCGTCGACGCGGAGACACGCTGGAGGTACAGCCCCTTCAGCGGCTCCACCATCCCATCGTGCGGGACGGCCCGCGCGATCCGCTCGACCAGTTCGTCACGGTTCGCCTGCGCCCGCTGCGCCTCGCGTGCTGCTTGCAGGTGGTTCAGCGTCTCCATGGATTCCCTTTCACATGTGCCTGGAGCCCCCGCTCCAGGTTGTGGAGAATTATCCAATAATCCTGGATAATTATTCTACCATGGTCGGCAGCAGATGTCATATACTACTCATTGGAGCGAGGAAGCACACACGATAGGCTTCCCAGCACCGTGGACCATTCTCCAAGAACAAATCCGGCACATGTCCGAGAACAGATCCGGCACATGTCCGCCAACACAACAAACGGCGCCCGGCACCGCGTGTGCAGATGCGTCAAGGAGGTTCCATGAGTAAGAAGAAGGTTTGGTTTATCACTGGCGCTGGGCGGGGCATGGGCGTGGACATCGCTAAGGCTGCCCTCGCCGCCGGCAACGCGGTCGTCGCCACTGGCCGCAACACCGACGCCGTGAGCAAGGCGGTCGGCCAGGCGGACGATCTGCTGGTCGTGAAACTCGACGTCACCAGCCCCGCCAGCGCCCAGGCCGCCGTCGACGCCGCCGTCGAGCGCTTCGGCCGCATCGACGTGCTCGTCAACAACGCGGGCAACTTCTTCGCCGGGTTCTTCGAGGAGATCACCCGGGAGCAGTTCCGGGCGCAGCTCGAGACCAACCTGTTCGGCCCGCTGAACGTCACCCGCGCCGTGCTGCCAGTCATGCGCCGGCAGCGCTCGGGGCTGGTGGTGACCACCAGCTCCACCGCGGGCCTTGTCGGGCAGGCGTTCGTCTCCGCCTACGCCGCGTCGAAGTTCGCCCTGGAGGGCTGGATGGAGTCACTAGCCCCCGAGGTCGCCCCGTTCGGCATCCGCACGATGCTCGTCGAGCCCGGCTTCTTCCGCACCGACCTGCTGGAGGACACCTCCACGACCTGGCCGACGCCGACGATCGACGACTACGCCGAGAGCACCGAGCAGACCGTCGCCGCGTGGCAGGGGATGAGCGGCACGCAGGGCGGCGACCCGGCTAAGCTCGCCAGGGCGCTGGCCCAGCTCGCCGGCCAGGACGAGCCGCCGCTGCGCTGGGTCGCCGGCGCCGACGCCGTGGCCACCGCCGAGCAGAAGGCCCACGACCTGCTCGCCCAGGTGGATGCCCACCGGGTGCTGTCCTCGTCGCTCGCGCACGACGACACGAACGCCTGACCCAACACGACCCCAGTGGGCACCAGGCGTGAGCCGGCCGCTGCCTCGACACCGGGCGTGCGATCGCCTGGAACGACAGAAACTAAGAAAAGGAGCTATCTCATGAAACACGTCTCTCTGGGTGGACTGGACGTCTCCCGGATCGGTCTGGGCGCCATGTCGATGTCCGGCTACTACAACATCGGGGCAGGCAGCGATGCCGAGTCCATCCGCACCATTCACCGGGCGCTCGACCTGGGCGTCACCCTCCTCGACACCGCCGAGATCTACGGTCCCTACACCAACGAGGAATTGGTCGGCCGGGCCATCAAGGACCGCCGCGACCAGGTGGTGTTGGCGACGAAGTTCGGCTTCGTCTCGCACTTCGGCGGCGGCCCCAGGGTAATCGACAGCAGCCCGGCGAACATCCGCGTTGCGGTCGAGGGCTCCCTGAAGCGGCTGGGCACCGACCACATCGACCTGTACTACCAGCACCGGGTCGACCCGAACACCCCCATCGAGGAGACCGTCGGCGCCCTGGCCGAGCTGGTCGCCGAGGGCAAGGTTCGCTACATCGGCCTGTCCGAGGCCAGCCCCGCCACGATCCGCCGCGCCCACGCCGTGCATCCGGTCGCCGCGCTGCAGACGGAGTACTCCCTGTGGACCCGTGACCCGGAGGCCGAACTGCTGCCGCTGCTGCGCGATCTGGGCATCGGCTTCGTTCCCTACTCGCCGCTCGGCCACGGCTTCCTCACCGGCGAGATCCGCTCGCCCGAGCAGCTCGCCGACGACGACTGGCGCAAGACCAACCCGCGCTTCACTGGCGAGAACTTCCAGCGCAACCTGCGCATCGTCGACGAAGTCCAGGCCGTTGCCGCCGAGGCGGGTGCGACGCCGGCACAGGTGGCCCTGGCCTGGCTGCTCGCGCAGGGCGACGACATCGCCCCGATCCCCGGCACCAAGCGGGTCGCCCGCGTCGAGGAGAACACCGCCGCCGACCGCCTCGAGCTGAGCGCCGAGCAGATCGAACGGCTGAACAACCTCACGCCGGCCGCCGGCGAGCGCCACGAAGAGGGGGTCATGAACCTCATCGACCGCTGACCACGCCACGGGGCGCGCCGCCGTGCCCACGCCGCCGCTCACGCCGATACGGCGGGGCATGGCCGTCACTCCAGACATTCGGGCTTCGGCGGGCACAACACGCGCCTCGCCACTCGCCGCTGGGACGGCTGACCCGGAGCGGGTGAATATCGCGGCAGGTCGAAA
>WNGB01005928.1_pt1 | contig 18150 bp, 15 predicted proteins | sample 5400681 | NCBI WGS metagenome assembly WNGB01 (sample SAMN13153367, study PRJNA577476) | soil metagenome | isolation source: 115 cm soil or saprolite under grassland replicate 2 | place: USA:California | collected 2016-06-15 | reverse complement strand
CGATCGCCCTGCAAACCGGCAAAGATTATCTGCCGCAACTGCGCTCCTTTTTCAAACAACGCGGGCGCCGGCTTGGTGTTCGATGAGGGGGGTCGCAGGAGTGATGGAGTAATGAAATGAGTTCGCTTGCCAATATTCCACTACTCCACAACTCCATTACTCCATTGCTGTTGGCTGAGAAGTTCCACGATATCGCGCCGCCGATCGACTATTCGCTGATCTCGCCGTGGTTAATATTTCTCGGAGTGTTTGTCTCGCTCACGGTCATCGGTCTCATCATATGGTTTGTTGCGAAGTCTTTTCGGCGCCCAACGCCGCCGCAACCACCACGCGAGCGCGCACTGGCGTTGCTCGAGCAAATACGAACGCAGATCACAGCGATTGATCCATATCGCTTCAGCATTCGCGTGTCCGACATTCTCAGGCGTTACGTAACAGAGCAGTTTGGGTTACCCGTTACCCGACAAACCTCCGTTGAGTTTCTGAATGGACTTAGAGGTTCGTCGCCGTTCTCCGAAGACGATAAGTCGCTGCTCGAAGATTTCTTAAACCGCTGCGACCTGATCAAGTTTGCACGGTACGAGGCAACAACGTCGGACAGCGAACTGTTACTGGAAGAAGCGATCCGTTTTGTGAAAGGAGGTCAACCATGTTTGATTGGTTCACAGGAAACAATGCGTTGACCTTCGCGCATCCATGGCTGCTCCTACTGCTCCTGGCAGTTCCGTTGCTCGCGTACTTGCGCGGAAAACGAGGACCAGCCGCTGCGCTGACTTTTTCATCCACGGCGAGCCTTCGGGCGATCGGAAAACAAAGCGCCGCGCGCGCAGGGAAAATTTTGCGATCGCTATTGCTGGCTTCGATTGCGGTCTTCGTGATCGCACTCGCGCGTCCGCAACTGGGCAAAAGTCTTACTCAGATCGAAGCCAGCGGAATCGACATTATCCTCGCGCTGGACGTCTCCGGATCGATGCTGACCAAGGATTTTGCAATCGGCGGACAAGAAGCGACGCGTGTCGATGCGATTCGCGAAGTCACACGCAAATTCATCGAAGGCCGGCCAAACGATCGAATAGGCATCATCGCATTCGCAGGTCGTCCGTATGTCGTTAGCCCAATGACACTGGATCACGATTGGCTTTTGCAAAACCTGGATCGCGTGCGGATCGGGCTCGTCGAAGATGGCACTGCCATCGGGTCGGCCGTGGCAGCAGCGGCCAACCGCCTAAACGACAAACGTTCAAAGAGCCACGTGCTTGTCCTCTTAACCGACGGAGAAAATAATGCCGGTAAGATTCCACCAAACACTGCGGCCGAGGCAGTGAAAGCTTTAAAGATTCACCTTTACGCCATCGGCGCAGGAATTAATGGCGTCGCCCCTGCACCCATCTTCACTCCCAGAGGTCCGTTGACCGACGCTCTGGGTAATATTCTCTACGAAAACCAGCGCGTGGAATTTAATGAAGCCGGCCTAAGAGAAGTGGCTAAAATTGCGGAAGGAAAATTCTTCCGAGCGACCGATACACAATCGCTGGAGCAAATTTACAACGACATAGACAAACTGGAGAAATCGACGGTTAGCGTGAAAAAATATCAACAATACCGGGACCTGTTTCCGTTGTGCCTGATGAGCGGTTGCGGGCTTCTGATTGCTCAATTGATCTTATCACAGACCGTATGGAAAAAGTTACCATGAATGCCTTCTGTTCAACGATTTAGCGATTCAACAGTTTAACGAATTCCATGACTTTCGGCATGCCACAATGGCTTTGGGGATTGCTTCTGATCCCGCTTCTGATCGCGTTATTTGTTCGCTCAGAGCGGCGCGGGCTCAAACGATTGCAGGAGTTCGTTTCGGCGCGGCTGCTGCCCCAGCTTGCTGGAACGGTGAATCGGCCCAGGCGGATGATAAGATTTGCGCTGCAGCTGCTTGGCCTTGCTTTGGCCATTGTCAGTCTGGCCCAACCGCGCTGGGGTTACACGTTTGAAGATGTAAAACGTAAGGGACTCGACTTGCTGATCGCGGTGGACACATCGCGCAGCATGCTGTCCAATGACGTCCAACCGAACCGACTCGATCGCGTCAAGCTCGCGATTCAGGATTTAATCGATCAATTGCAAGGCGATCGTGTTGGTCTGATTGCTTTTGCCGGTCGCGCGTTTTTGCAGGCGCCTCTGACGATTGATTACGATGCCGTCGTTGAGGCTCTGAGCGATTTGGATACCAAGACGATTCCCGAGGGCGGCACCAATATCTCCAGCGCAATCACGCTTGCCACGCAGAGTTTCGGTAAGAGCGCGATGGGAAATCGCGCGCTGGTTGTCTTCACCGATGGCGAGGAATTGAGCGGCGATGCCGTGAAAACGGCAAAAGAAGCGGCTGACGCCGGTGTTCGGATTTTCACTGTGGGCGTGGGAACGCCACAGGGCTCGCTGATTCCAGTGACGGGCGACGATGGTCAAACCAGCTTCGTCAAAGATTCGTCTGGTCAGGTCGTTAAATCGAAGCTGGATGATAAACGTTTGCGCGAAATCGCTCAGGCTACTGGCGGATTTTATCTTCACTTGGAAAACGGACCCCGCTCGATGCAGCAAATTCAGAATGAAGGCTTGGCAAAGATGCAGGCTGCCGAAATGGACGTGCGTTTGTCGCGTCGGCCGATTGAACGTTACGAGTGGCCGCTCGGAGCTGCGCTAATCGCTCTCGCCTTGTCGGTCCTGATTCCCGAACGTAAACGGGCAAGACAACGAGCTTTTGCTGCGGCGCCTGCCCGTAAGGCGGCGCATGGCGTTGCGAGCGGACCTGCTGGGGCCACAGCTACTGTCGCACTTCTCATGATGTTCCTCTCTTCATCTGTGTTTGCCACCGCACCGGGCCTCGACGCGTATCGCAGCGGAAAGTTCGAAGACGCCTACGGCCAGTTCCAACAGACCTTAAAGACGCATCCAGAATCGCGAGCAGAGGACAAGCTCCAGTTCGATTCAGGCGCAGCCGCTTACAAACTAAAAGATTACAGCAAGGCGATGGAATCATTTAGCCAGGCACTGCTCTCGCGGGATATCGGCCTGCAAAGCAAAGGGCATTATAACCTGGGGAACACGCTTTATCAGCGCGGCGAAGCACAAAAGAGTGACGACAAAAAGCTCAGCGACTGGACAAATGCTCTCGATCACTATGAACAAACTCTGAAGCTCGACCCGCAAAACAAAGAGGCGAAAGACAATTACGATTACGTAAAAAAGAAAATCGAAGAACTAAAAAACAAGAAACAAGATCAGCCCTCCCCTTCCCCGTCGCCGCAGCAAAAGAACAACCAGGACAAACAGGACAAACAGGACAAACAGGACAAACAAAATAAACAGGAGCAGCAACAAAACGAAAAAGAACAGCAACAGCAGCAACAACAGAACCAGCAGCAACAACAAGGCCAGGGTCAGCAGCAGCAAAAAGATCAAAAGCAATCACAAGATCAGCAGTCACAAAGCCAGTCCGGGAATCAGAAAGACCAACAGGCGAAGAACGAGCCGCAAAAAAAACAGCAGACGCAACAACAGCCTGGCGAGACCCCTTCCCCCTCTCCAGGCGCCGACAAGCAACAAGGCCAACAGCCTTCACCATCGCCAGGGGAACGGCAGGCCGGAGAATCACCCAGTCCCGGCGAAGGAGAAAATGAAACCCCCTCGCCATCACCAGGAGAAGGTGACGAGCAGAACGCAGCACCTTCCGCCACTCCAGCGGAATCCAAGAAATTTGCCGGTGACGTGAAGGGAGCCGGGGAAGACAAATCACAGAAGCCGCCTGACAAGAACGCGCAGGTTGCCGAAGCCGAACCGGAAAAAGAAGGCCAGATGAGCCAACGTCAGGCCGAAGCGCTTTTGGAATCGATGAAGGACGAGGAGGCGCGGGTTCAACTTGATGAACGCAGAGCAACGCGCCATGTCTATAAGGACTGGTAAGGGAAGGTTTGTCATGTCGAGCGAAGTCGAGACATCCCGTGAATTCGAGCGTGTGTTACGCCACGGGATTCCTCGACTCCGCCAGGAATGACGCTTGCAAGATGCACTTTAGGATGTCGACGCCCGGACGAATTTTTATCGCCGTCTTCGGAATAATCGCAAGCGCGCAGTTTGCGCATGCCGATTCGCCGAGCGTGACAGCGGTTTTGAATAGTTCTGAAGCTACGCTCGGCGAAACGGTGCACTTGGAAATTCGAGTCACCGGAGTACGTGGCGCAGACGCGCCGGAGAATATCATGGTGGACGGTCTCGAAATTCGGCGAACGGGAACGTCACAACGCATCGAAATGAACAATCTCAGCTTAACCTCCAGTGCGATATACGACTATACTGTGATGCCGTTGAGACCGGGAAGATTCACCATCCCGCCTCAAACTATTCGCATCGGAAACAATTCGCTGCGCACCCCGGCGTTGACATTAAACGTCGCGGATTCGTCCGGCCGTTCGTCTGGCGCCCGGCCTGGACGTGATACACAGGCAGCCGGCGCAAACAATCTGGTTTTCGCAGAGTTGATCGTACCAAGCAAGACCGCGTACGTGGGCGAGATTGTTCCTGTTCAGATTCGGATGGGATTTGATCCGCGTGTTCGCCCACGACTCATCGAGCCGCCGGAGATCACGGGACAGGGATTTACGGCGCAGAAGTTGCAGCAGGCCGCCGAAAATACTGAAACGATCAGCGGCAGACTTTATGAGGTGGTAACGTACAAAACTGCAATTGCTGCGGCACGCGCGGGCAAATTTGAAATCGGTCCGGTAAAAGCGAAGGCCCAAGTTGTCGTTCCTCGCAGGCAGAGCGCGCCACGCTCGCGCCCACGTTCGCCTTTCGACCTGTTTGATCAAGATGACCCCTTCTCCGATCCGTTCTTCTCGAATCCATTCAGTCAATCTGGCGAACGCCGCGAGGTGGAGATCAAGAGCGAGCCCGTGGCACTTGAGGTAAAGCCGTTGCCGCCAAATGCGCCGCCCAGTTTTTCCGGCGCAATTGGAAATTTCACAATGGCAACCGATGCAAAACCCAAGACCGTGCAGGTCGGTGATCCCATCACCGTCACGAATACAATTTCTGGCCGCGGCAATTTTGACCGCGTTAATGCGCCAGTCATTGAAGACGAGCGCGGCTGGCACAAATATCCGCCGTCATCCAAGTTCAAGCAGGACGATGAGGTCGGCCTCAGTGGCACCAAGACTTTCGAGATGGTGCTTTCGCCCAACGAGAAAAAGCAAGGGCTCCCGCTGCTCGCGTTCTCGTACTTCGACCCAGTGAAGGAACAATATGTGACCCTGCGCAGCGAGCCGATTCCGATCAATGTGGAGGGAGGCGCAGCGGTAGCATCGAGTGCAGGTGGTGCGCCGCCGGGGTCAGCGACCCCGGCTACAGCAGCGCGCGCAGCATCACCGGCCGCGACTGCAAACAAGCCACAGGATATTTTGTATCAGCTGACGGAGCTACCGAACAAAGCGGAATCCTTTGCACCGATTTATACACGAAACGTTTTCTGGGCAGCGCAGGTGTTTCCGTTACTGGCGTTAATCGGATTTGCAGGTTGGAAGATTCGCCGGGCGAGAATCGATAATCGCGAAGCGCAACGTATCGCCGCGCTGCAACATGAAGCGACTGATCTGATGCACAAGCTGCATCGTCACGATGTATCGCCCCGGGAATATTATGCTGAAGCATCCAGAGTTGTTCGTGTAAAAGCCGCTCTGGCGTCGGGCAATCCCCGCATCGATCCAAACATGGTAGATGTGGAGACTGCCGCAGAGACTTTCAAGCTTGATAGCGATTCACGCGACCGGCTCCGCCGGTTATTCGAGCAAAGCGACGAATGGCAATACAGCGGCGCCCATAACGGTCCCGGAAGAGTCTCTGCTGAAAGCCAGCGCGAAGTACTGGAGCTGATTCAGAATTTGAAATGACGAAGGTCATGTCGAAAAGTCGCCGAAAACTCGAATCCCGCTTCGAGGGCAAAACCTGTAGCCGCCTCTCTGTGAGAGGCGCGATCAACGCCCGGCATTCAGGCTCAGTGCGACGCTTCGCACAACGAAATGGCTACAGCCCGATTTTCTTGAGCGTGACTATCTGGTTATTCGTCGCTACCTCGGCGTTTGCGCAGACGGATTTTGACAAGGCAAACCAGGAGTATGCGCAGGGTCATTTCACGGAAGCGATTTCCGGTTACGAGGCACTCGTTGGTGCAGGACAATGGAGCGCAAATCTATTTTACGATCTCGGCAACACTTATTTCAGGACAGGCGATTTTGGCCACGCGATTTTGAATTATGAGCGGGCGCTCGCCTTGGAGCGACATCATCCGGAAGCCACGGCCAATTTGCAGATCGCCCGCGACGAGGCGCACGCGCTTGAGCTGCAGCAAAGCTGGCCAGAGCGCTACTTGCAATTTGCGAGCGTCAATCAGTACTGCATCGCAGCGGCCATCGCATTTTGGCTCGCAATGTTTGCGATTTTCGTGCTGATCTTTGGTCGTCGCAGATCGGCCACGTTGATTGCCGCCTTGATCTTTTGCCTGCTGGTCGGCGCCGGAGCGATCTACGCTGTGTATACACTGGAGCGTGGGGCCAATGGAAGTGCTCTGGCTATAGTAACGGGCAAGGACGTCCAAGCGCGTCTTGCAACCGCGGACACTGCAAATAGCGTCCTGGCGTTGCCGCCTGGCAGTGAAGTCAAAATCTTGAGCACTCGCGGAGATTGGATCTACGCGGCACTTCCGAATACCTTGCACGGTTGGATCCCGGCCAAGAACGCGGAGCAAGTGCGTCTGTAAATCGCACTCGAGCACACAGCATCTCCTTCGACTCCTGCGCAATATTTGCGCATGAGATAATGAAAGCGATGCGAAGACGCATCGCACTCCACAAAGCACTTCGTACAAAACCTTCCTGGTACGTACTGCTGCGTTTCGCGATAGCTTTCGGAGTGCGTGCGCGTCCCCGCGTCGCTTTGTCAATGGTCAAAGTCCACGGATAGTCTTACCTAACACCTTAAATCGAATGAAAGTGGCGGCCGCTCAGATTTCTTGTTCGCTCGGTGATCCAAAAGCCAATCTGCTCAAGGTTCGGGATTTTTCTCGCGAGGCCAGGGACGCCGGCGTGGAGCTGATTGTTTTTCCGGAAATGACCGACACGGGCTATTCGATGTCCGTAATCGATGCGCACGCCAATGCGTGGACCAGTGGCTTTGTTCCGGGACTTCAGGAAATCGCGGCGAAGCTTTCCATTGCGATTATCTGCGGCGTATCGGAACGGGATGGCACTTCAATTTACAATTCCCTGGTTTTTGTCGATCAAAAGGGCCAAATCGGTGCCAAATATCGAAAGGCCCACTTGTATGCAGTCGCGCCCATTGAAGAACAGAAGTGTTTTGCTTCAGGCGACGCTTTCGCAAGTTTTGCCCTTGGCGACCTGCGCTTTGGCTTCAGTATCTGCTACGATCTCCGGTTTCCGGAGATGTACAGAAAACTGGCCGTCGAACAGAACGTAGGTGCCTTTATCGTTTCTTCCGCCTGGCCGTTCCCGCGCATTGAGCATTTCCGAACGCTTGCCCTTGCGCGCGCGATCGAAAATCAGAGTTATGTGATTGCATCAAATCGCGTCGGCAAAGATGAAGACTTATGGTTTTGTGGTAGCTCAGCGATTATCGATCCTCGCGGAGTCGCGGTTGCATCCGCATCCGCGGATCGTGAAGAACTTATTCAGGCTGATTTGTCTGAAGATCTCGTGCTATCAGTCCGGAGCCGGGTAGAGTCGCTCGTTCATCGTCGGCAAGATTTATACTAATAACTGTCAGGACACGGCGCTGAGCGGCACAAATTCGCTTTCGTGCAGAACGACGCGCTTCGTTCCGCGCAGTAATTGCCACCATTGCCTCGCCGATCCCAGAACGATGAGGAGCACGAGGACAAGAAAGGAAACAGCTACAAACGCGTCGAATCGCCAGATTGTTGCCTGCCGCGCCAAATTAGCCGCCTTGATTGGATCAGTAATCGCTGCGGCCTGACTTAAAAACGATTGGGCGCCGCTCAGAAAACCGAGCCTTGGATCGGGTGAGAAAACTTTCAGATAACCAGCCGAAAATGTGACCGCACACATGAAGCAAAGTGGAACCAGAGTTACAAAGAGGTACCTGCTCTTTCCCATTTTGATCAAAAGCGTTGTGCCAAGACAGAGTGCGACTACCGACAGCAATTGATTGGCAAGACCGAACAGCGGCCAAAGTGAGTTGATGCCGCCAAGAGGATCGATCACGCCCTCATATAAAAACCAGCCCCACGCCGCAACGAGCAAAACGCTGGAGAAAAAATTCGCAGTCCACGAACGCGTATTTCCCAGTGGACGCCAAAGATTGCCGAGAAAATCCTGGAGTAAAAATCGCCCTACACGCGTTCCCGCATCAATCGTTGTAAGAATGAACAAGGCTTCAAACATGATGGCGAAGTGATACCACAGCGCCAGCGCAGTTGGCTTGGTAGAAACTCGCGCAAACATGTGGGCCATACCGACGGCGAAAGTCGGCGCTCCGCCGGCGCGGTTAAACATCGTGGATTCGCCCAGGTTTGTAGCGAGCTTGTGCATTCCTGCTTCCGTTACCGGAAAACCAGCCGCGGAAACTTTTGCGACGACTTCAGTCGGCGCGCCTTTTGTGTTAATGGCGAAATACTCTCCCGGTTGAAGCACACACGCTGCGATCATCGCCATCAGGGCAACCATCATTTCGGTCACCATCGCCCCATAGCCGATGCTGCGTATACGCGATTCGCGTCTGATCATTTTCGGCGTCGTACCAGAAGCAATTAGAGAATGAAACCCGGAGACTGCGCCGCAGGCGATGGTGATGCATACAAAGGGAAATACCGGACCCGCAAAGACGAGGCCGCTGCCATCGATGAATTTGGTAATCGCCGGCATTTGCAATGTCGGATTGATCAGCATCACAGCAGCCGCAAGCAGGGCGACGGTCCCTAGTTTCAAGAACGTGCTTAGGTAATCGCGCGGCGTCAGCAACATCCACACGGGCAGGATCGACGCGGCCAGTCCATAAATCATGATGGCCCACGCCAACCATTTCTGGTCGTGACGAAACCAACTCTCAATCGCGGGAAAGTGCGCAAGAAATTGGCCGCCCCACACGCCAAACGCCAGGCCGAGCAAGCCGAAGATCGTGACGGCCATCACGCTCACTTTGCCTGTGCGCAATCCAATTCCCATGATCAGCGCGATTGGAATCGTTGTCGCAATTGTGAAAACGCCCCAGGGACTCTCTGCGAGAGCTTGCACTACAACTAGTGCGAGGACCGCCAGCAAAATAATCATGATCGCCAGGACACTCACCGTAGCGAGCAGGCCGACGCCGCGTCCGATTTCTTCTCGTACCATTTGACCAAGCGTTTTGCCGCCGCGCCGGATTGAGGCAAAAAGGACAATCATATCGTGAACGCCACCGCCGAGCGTTGCTCCGATCAAGATCCACAGAGTGCCGGGAAGAAAGCCAAACTGCGCCGCGAGTACGGGCCCAACCAAGGGTCCCGGACCGGCAATCGCCGCAAAGTGATGCCCGAAGACCATCCAGCGGTTTGTTGGCACATAATCCTTGTTGTCGTTTTGCACGACTGCTGGTGTCGCACGCTCTTCATTCAGAACGAGCACCTTTGCTGCCAGCCATTTGCTGTAAAAACGATAGCTGATGGACAACGCGCAAAATCCAGCTGCAACGATCCAAAGCGCGCTGATGTGCTCACCGCGAGATAAAGCCAGCATCGCCACTGCCCACGTTCCCAACGCGGCCACAGCGAACCAGAGCAGCTTTTTCCAGAGGCTCATTGCTGTTTACAGCTTAATTGAAGTTGTTGCGCTCCGCTACAAGGTGTGATCTATCTTCAGGTGCGATTTCGACATAAAATACGAAAACTTGTCGATGGGCAGAGTCTGGTCAGCGCGAGGAAACATACGCTCAGGCTTTTCCGAACTGGTCGGTTCCCGCTGAATAAAAAACGGGTCATCGAAACGATCGATCCGGCTGGTTTCGCACGGATTCGCAAGCGTTACGCGGTAGCCAATCCCGGCGCAGACTGGCCGAAATACCTCGATCTCGATCGTTGGATTGGAATCAACATCAGGCGAATTCGCCAGGTCGAACTCGATTTGTCGCGTCCCAGGCGCATCCTCGATCTTGGCTGTGGCGCAGGATATTTCCTGTACATAGCCCAACTGCTGGGTCATTCAGGACTCGGCCTCGATATGGACCGTTTGTCCATGTTCCGCGAAGTTACGCGTCTGCTCGGCGTTCGCCGCGCAGTCCAGCAAATCGAAGCTTTTCGGCCTTTGCCCGATTTTGGACAAAAATTCGATCTCGTTACGGCTTTCATGATTTGCTTCAACAACCACAAAATGCCGAACCTCTGGAAAGTCGCGGAATGGGAATTCTTCCTCGACGACCTGGCAAAACATCTCACGCCACGCGGCCGAGTCTGGCTCGAACTCAATCAGGAGTATGACGGGACCTTCTACACGCCTGAGCTAAAGGAATTCTTTCAAAAACGCGGCGCCAGGATAAACGAGCAGAAAGTGATCTTTAATTCAGGCATTCGCGCGCCTGCTTCAGCTTCTCCAGTTGCGCGCTGAAATCCTTCAAGCGCCGACGATGCTCCTCGACGACAGCTGCGGGAGCACGATCGACGAAGGATTTGTTCTTCAATTTTTCCTCCACTGCGCGGGCTTCGGTTTCGATCCTTGCAATTTCCTTATCGAGCCGCTGCTGTTCCCCTGCCCTATCGGCCGCGGCAACAGTCAGAAAGATTTCGCCTAACGGTGTAACTGCGACCGGGTTTCCGGCCTGCGCTTGATATTTCGGATCCAGCTCTACTTTCTCGGCATTCAGTAGCCGGGTCAGCGTGGAAATATGACTGGAAACTGATTTCTCATCGGTGCGTAAAATAAAACGTATCTTTCTGTTTGACTGAAGTTTGGACTCTGCTCGCAGGTTGCGTCCTGCCCGTATCGTTTCGTAAATAGCCGACACAAGCTTGCGCTTGCCCATAACATCGGAAACGTCATCCAAGGCCGCCTTTTCTGGTAGCGCGGCAAATTGAATTGAATCGCTTCCAAGGCCCAGCAACGACCAAAGCTCCTCGGTAATGTGCGGCATGAAGGGATGCAGCAATCGTAACGTTGCAGAAAGGACAAAATCCATCACTGCCAACGCAGATTTCTTTTTGGCCTCGTCTTCGCTGAAAATTTCGGTCTTGGCGGCTTCAACAAACCAGTCGCAATAATCGCTCCAGACAAACTCATAAAGGCGTTGTGCGACCGTGTTGAACTGATATTCGCGATAAGCGGCTTCGATGGCGTCGATCGTTTCGTTTAAGCGCGCTAGCAGTTCCAAGGCGTAAATCGATAGCGTCTGATCGTCGATTTTTAGCGCGGCATCGCTTGGGCCATGCATCTGCCGGAAGCGAGCGACATTCCAAAGTTTTGTCGCGAAGTTTCGACCTTCTTCAATTTGCTTTTCGTCGAAGCGAATGTCCTGGCCGCGGGGCGCAATGCGCATTAGCCCAAACCGCAAACCGTCGGCGCCATACTTGTCGATCAATTCAAGTGGATCGGGCGAGTTACCCAGGGACTTCGACATCTTGCGACCGAGCTTGTCGCGAATAAGGCCCGTGAAACAAACGTCGCGAAAGGCAATATTGTCGTCAACACGGTCTGATTTGCCGGGATTGAACTCCAACCCGGCGATGATCATGCGCGCCACCCAAAAGAAAATGATATCCGGCGCGGTCACGAGCGCACTCGTCGGATAAAACTTCTTCCGCGTTTCAACATCCATGGTTTCATAAGCCCACAACCACGATGAAAACCACGTGTCGAGTGTGTCCTGGTCTTGCGTCCAGTTTGCAGCATCAACCGGAGGTTCAACGCCAACATAAATTTCCTCGTCGCTTTGGGGTTTGGAACTTGAGATTTGGGATTTGCGGTACCAAGCCGGGATGCGGTGTCCCCACCACACCTGCCTGCTGATGCACCAATCGCGAATGTTCTCCAGCCATTGCGCGTAGACTTTCTCCCAATGCGGGGGAAAGAATCGGATCAGGTGATCGCGCACCACGGCCAGGGCTTCTTTTGTCTTGGGATAGCGCAGGAACCATTGCTCGCTAATGCGTGGCTCGATTGGCACATCGCTGCGATCGCTGAACCCGACATTGTTTTCGTACGCCTCCGTCTTCGCGAGCGCTCCGCTCGCCCGCAATAAATCTGCTGCCTTCTCCCGCGCTTCGAAACGCTCCAGTCCATCCAACTCCGGAACCGCTGGACAATTGATGCGACCGTCGGGATGCAGCACATCGACAATCGGCAGGTTATTGCGTTGGCCGATCTCAAAATCCAGCGAGTCGTGCGCGGGCGTGACTTTCAAAACGCCCGTGCCAAATTCCGGATCGATTACTTCGTCGGCAATGATCGGAATTTTCTCACGCGCCAGCGGACGCCACGCGTGTTTACCCAAGAGATCGACATATCGCTTGTCGCCCGGATGAAAAGCCATCGCAGTGTCGGCCATGATTGTTTCCGGCCGGGTAGTTGCAACGTCCAGGAAACGTCCAGGCTCCTCCACAATTTCGTAGCGAACAAAATAAAGATTTCCTTTCTGCGGTTTGGAAATCACCTCTTCATCCGAGACCGCCGTTTGCGCGGCAGGGTCCCAGTTGATCATTCGCCGGCCGCGGTAAATCAGTCCCTTGCGATAAAGATCGACAAAAACCTTTTGAACAGCAGCGACGTAAGCGTCATCGAGTGTGTAGCGTTGGCGCGACCAATCGCACGAACAGCCCAACCGTTTGAGTTGGTCGATGATGATCCCGCCGTGTTTATCCTGCCACTCCAACACGCGGCGCAGGAATTCCTCCCTGCCAAGATCATGCCGCGTTTTGTTTTCCGTCCGCCGGAGATATTTCTCCACCGCGGTCTGCGTCCCGATTCCCGCGTGATCCATCCCTGGCAGCCAAAGAACTTCGAAGCCTCGCATCCGGGCACAGCGGGCGAGAATGTCTTGAATGGTGTTGTTGAGCACGTGACCGAGCGTAAGCACGCCTGTGATATTCGGCGGCGGCATTACAATCGAGAACGCCGGTTTTGACGAATTCGGGTTCGCCACGAAATCGCGATTTTCCATCCAACGCTGATACCATTTCGGTTCAACCAATTTTGGATCGTATCTCTTCGGGAGCTCAGCCATTGCGATCAATCATCCAAAGCCGGAGCGCGTTTGCAAATGGCCGGCGCGCACCGCATAAACAGGTTCCGCCTCTCCCTTGGTGAAGGAAGAGGCGACAGACAGTTGCAGCAGGTCGCAACCGCGGTGAGTTTTCGCGCTGCATGAGTGATCTGCGGCCAATCGGAGTTTTCGATTCCGGCATCGGCGGCCTTACCGTGGTGAAGGCGCTGCGCGATTTGCTGCCAAATGAAAACATTTTTTATCTTGGCGACACGGCGCGTGTTCCTTACGGCCCGAAAAGCCCGGAAACCGTGCAGCGCTACGCGGTCGAACTGGCGGGAATGCTGATGGGGAGAAACGCCAAGGCTCTGGTTGTTGCGTGCAATACGGTTTCATCAGTCGCGCTGCCGTTGTTAACACAGAAATTTTCGGTGCCCGTAATTGGCGTAATCGAGCCGGGAGCACAAGCTGCATTGCAGGCGACACGCAACCGGCACATCGGCGTGATCGGAACCCGTGCGACGATTCGCAGCGGGGCCTACGAAAAAGCACTGCGCGCGGCCGCGAGCAATGTGCGCGTGAGCAGCCGTGCCTGTCCATTGCTCGTCCCGTTAATCGAGGAAGGACTGCTCGACGACGATGTAACCGATCGAATGATCGTGCGCTATCTGGAACCCATGCTTGCCGATGGGATTGACACACTGGTGCTTGGTTGCACGCATTATCCGCTGCTCGCCGGCGCGATCGCACGAGCGCTCAAGCAGCAAATCATGCTCGTCGATTCCGCGCAAAATTGCGCGCGCGCGGTGGAAGAAACGCTGGATCGACAATCACTTCGGGCTGAGTCGCCAAATCGCGGTGAGCTAAGCGTCGCTCTCACGGACGCAGCCGATAATTTTCTCAACGTCGCTCGCGACGCACTGGAGTTGCATTTCGGCGAGATCGAACTGCAGCCTTTGCCCTAGGTTTCGGCAGTTTTTTGGCTACGAGATCGTAGGAGTGGTCGATCATTTTTCGCAGTGCGGCATCAGGAAGGCCGCCTTCAATCTCAACACTGTTCCAGTGTCTCTTGTTCATGTGATAACCCGGCGTGACTTGCTCGTAACGATCGCGCAACTCGAGGGCCAAGTCTGGGTCGCATTTTAGGTTCACGATGGTCGACATTTCGTCGAGAGCCGCCAATGCGAACATTTTATCGCCGATTTTGAACACGAGAACGTCGGGACCGAATGGCATGCCCTCGGTCGCGCAAGCTTTGCCCAGACAGTATTCGCGGAACTGTGTGAGATCCATCAGGCCAGCCGGTCGCGTACGATTGCGGGAATATCTTGAATTGCGATGCGTTCTTGTTTCATCGAATCGCGATTGCGCAACGTCACTGTGTCGTGCAGCGCGGCATCCTCCTCTCCCAGCGTTTCAAAATCAACTGTCACTCGAACGCGCAGACTTTGGGAATCGCCGGCGTTCCCGCGTCGCTTTCATTCTTGCGCTGTTCATACGTTGTCTCTCAAGCACTGGAGAGACTCAGTTTTCAACTAGCCCGGTCCCCGAAAAGTGTCCCGACTGTGCGTTGCTCCGCCGGAGGTTCGAGTGAGTTAACAAAATTCCGAAACCGCTCTGAGAAGACCTCAGGACGAAGCTTCCAATACTGAGCCATCCCGGGCGCGGTAATGTAATGCCGGAGAAGTCCATGCCAGCCCTCAAACAGCTGTTTGTCCATCGATCCATAAATATAATGAAAATGAATCGTCTCGAACGCTTTCAAGAATTGATAGGCAGCATGGAAAAAACGAGCCCGCTCCTCGACGGAGAGCGAGCCGATGTCTTCCAGGCCAACCCGCCAGATTCGTTCCAGTTCAGCGTTCTCCATGAAAGGTTTGGTGACCTCGCGCAGGGCCGTGGCCGCGGCGTCTTGCGTAGCGAGCTTGGCCACACGGGTACTTCGATGGACTTGCAACGCGAGGTACAACACCGACAAAACAACAGCAATCGAGCCCACCAATTGCGAGATTGCGCTAATCGCGTCCCAATTCATCGCTCACCTTATACCACACGCACTTATCTTAAGCACCGTCACGAAAAGCGCTGGAGCATCACCGCACTCCAAAACGCAAAGCGCTTGACTTGTGCGTACCCGGACGGCCACGTTTTGGAGTGCGGCAATGTTGCCGCTTTAGGAGACGGTATGGGGGACAGTCCCTAAAGTTCTCATGCCCGAGCCAAGCCCAGGTCAGATTGCCGAAGATAAACACAAAGAATTGAATTCAGACCGGTCTCTCGGAGCTTTCAGCCTTACTGAGCTTTAACAAAAGTATGCAGGACAGCTAGCCACTTTCCGCCCCGTTTGTTCCACACTGTGGCTGCATAATAGGTACCTGACGTGTCACGCCCAGATGAGGTGGATTGGGTAGTGACTTTGTAAGTAGCTACCGCCATTTTGGGACTTAGGAGCGACACTTTCATATCGGCGAACGCGTAGTTGCTTAGATCAGTCTTCTGCATGTCCGACACTTCGGCGTCCGTATCTTTGACTCCTTCCGCGTCGACCGCGCTGAACTCGGGCGCCAGATACTCCCTGAATGCCTTCGCCTGCTTGTTCTTATACGCGTCGGTGACCGACTTTTCCAACTTCACAATTGTTGCCTCTTTAGTCGCTGATCTGAGCGTCTTTAACGGAGTCGGGCTTGGACTTGAACTCGGACTCGGACTCGGACTTTCCTGACCAAAGCAAATGGAAGCAGCTACAAACAAACTGAAACAACAAAGAATAAATTCTCTTTTCATAAGAGATTCTTAGGACAGACGACCGGTGTGGTCGACTGTTTTCTGGCTGCCTGACGGTTGAGCTTTTATTGACCGATGACCGCGTCGCTGAAATTGATCACAATATTGCCCTGAATTGGTCGGGCGAACCTTGATTTGCACACGAGGTTATTTTGTGGGCTAGCGCACCGCCTTCGCCTTGTGTACTACCCAGCCGAGCGCCGCATTGGGAGTAATAGGAAGAGCACGCAGTTCCGCGAACCCGGCCTTGAGCTGTGGTGCGGACGCCCTGGACGTTTGAGTGAGTTGAGTGAGTATTGGCAGGGTGCTCTCGACCACTGCGGCGACGTACGGGACTTGGCGGCTGAGGTCCTCGCCGGCATAAGCAAGCCGGATCTCGCCGGGATCAACGGACGTAAACCCTGCTTCCACTAGCCATTCGGGCAGGCGCGTTCCAGCGTCGCTTCGAGCTGCAGCCTCCATTGCCTGGGCCACAGTAACGAACAACGCTTTGAGCGCCTGACTGCTTGGAGATGCCCATATGGTATTGTAATCAACCTCGATTGCCGTGAGCGTGCCGCCCGGTACCAGTACACGTCGCGCTTCCCGCAAGGCAGCGACCGGATCAGGCAGATGCTCGAGGAACCACATCATCCACACCTGGTCGAAGGACGCGTCTGGGAAGGGTAGCTCGAGTGCGTCTGCTTGGCGAAGGTCAGCCTCCAGACCGAGCCGAGTCAGGTGGGCGCGAGCTGCTTCGAGCTGACGTGCTTCGATGTCCACGCCAGCCAGGATGATTCCCGGGAAAGCCATGCCGAGGATGCCCAGTACCGCACCGACACCACAGCCGATCTCAAGCAGGCGTGTTCCTGGATAGAGTGTCGAACCGGCAAGAATCAACTCATCGCGCCAATGCTCCGCCTGCCGCAATAGACGCTCCTGCTCAGCGGTCGCGTAGCCGTGGACATAATCCTCAGTGATTTGGCCACTCGCTACGTCGAGTTTTTTCATTAGTGACGTTTAGGCCCATACGCTGACACGGTCGAATCCTTTCTGGTCTTCTGCCTTCTGGTCCGACAAAGGACGGATTCGTTCTAGCGAACGCCTGACTTTAGTCATTCATGTCACGCCGTAGGAGGCAAAGGCGATTCGGGCGGCATAGGCGGCGCGCCTGACAAGATAGGCAGAAATTCCGGTGGCACGAAGGTCGCCCACACATCGTAATCCGGACCGAACTGGCGAAGAAACACGAGTGCGAACGCGTGCAAGCAGACAAATACTGGCAGGAGTATAACTGTCCCAATGTATGGAAGCGCAGCCAGACAGCAGGTCGCGCACGTTACGATCGCGCCGATCATCAGCACAGCCAGAATCAAAACAATCCCAAACAAGCAAAACAAAAAGAAAGAACCGATATTATGGATTATCAGAAGCGTTACATCGCGAAATGCCGCTACCGCTCGGCATCGTCTCCGGTACATCACCGGCACCATGAAATAACTCGCCATACTAACAAAAATGACGATTGAAACCCAAAAGACAAAAAGGAAAACGATCAATCCAATGGAGGCGATTGATCCCGTTTCACCCGCGCCTTGTTTGAACAAGCCCACCCCAAAGGCGCTTGCCAGGATTAATCCTGCCAACAGCAATATGGCGAACGTGACCGCGAGCAGGAATAAAAAGTAACTGTTCCCTTCTTTTCGATACTCACGCCATGGTCCAGCGATTGCTGCCTGATTTCGGACGATACAGTCTGTAAAGATGAAATTGCCACGCGCTTTCAACCACGTCAGCGCGATTACGAATGCGAAAAAAAGCAACGCAAGCACAACAATGGCTGCCACCAGCCACGGTTTCCATTGCTCCAAGTGAGCTGGGATCACGTCCTCAGTCGCTCGATGTGATTGAAAATTGCCAAATGGCGATGGAAAATTGAAACCAACACCCGCAAGATGCCCGGACAAGAACGCCGCGAAACCAATTACAAACCATTTTTTCAGGTCGAATGGTTGAAAAAGAATCTTGTTCGTTAGCTCGAACGCTTCGCCAAATGGTTTGAAGATTTCGATCCTGGGCCTGACACCGTTCATGCGCGCATTCTGAAACGGTTTGATCGGTGTAATCAAGCCTGCGCGCGTT
>WNGB01006170.1_pt1 | contig 18154 bp, 18 predicted proteins | sample 5400681 | NCBI WGS metagenome assembly WNGB01 (sample SAMN13153367, study PRJNA577476) | soil metagenome | isolation source: 115 cm soil or saprolite under grassland replicate 2 | place: USA:California | collected 2016-06-15 | reverse complement strand
CGCCGCCGCGCGCGTCACGACGCGACCCCGAACAGATGCCGCACGACGAACACGCTCGCCATTCCGGTGACGAGGAACGTGAGCGTCGCAACGATCGAGCGCGCCGAAAGCCGGCTGATCCCGCACACGCCGTGCCCGCTGGTGCAGCCGCCGCCTTGCGCCGTGCCGAATCCGACCAGAACGCCGGCGAGCAGGACGAGCGGCAGCGGATAGCCGGCGCGCGGCGCGAACGCGGGCGGCGCGAGCCACAACCATGCGCCGGCGCCGGCGATGAGTCCGGCCAGGAACAGCCAGCGCCAGGCGGCATCGTCCCCGCGCCGCTGCAGCACCCCGTGCATGATTCCGCTGATGCCGGCGATGCGGCCGTTCAGCCACAGGAGCAGCGTCGCCGAAATTCCAATCAGCGCGCCGCCGATCAGGGCGCTCATCGGAGTGAAGTCCCTTATCATATTCTCAGAACCCGAGCTCGCCGAGCGCCCGCATGAGCTTCGTCTTCTGAGCAATGTCGGTCATCGGATAGGTTTCCAGCCAACGGCGGCCGGAAAACCCGGGCTGAAGCGTGCGGATTTCTTCCGCTTCCCAGCTTGCCGACGTTTTGTTCCCCGCCGCGACATGCACGGCTGCCATGTAAACGTGCGCCTCGAGGTTCTCGGCGTTGCGCGTCAATGCCTGCTCGAGATTGACCCGCGCCTGCTCCAGGTCGCCGAGGAACAGGTAGGCGCGCCCGAGCACCAGAAAATAGAGATAGCCTGACTCTAGGTTGAGGCGCATCGCGGTGCGCAGCAGCGGCACGGCATCCGCCGGATGTCCAGCGAACGTGTTGACGCTGCCCATCAGCGCATAGCCATCGGCGAACGACGGATAGAGCCGCACGGCGATCTGCAAGTACTGCAGCGCCTGCTCGTGCTGGCGCCGCTGCGCGTGCACGTAGGCCAGCACCCAGTAGGTCTCCGGAACGTCCGGGTTGATCTGGTGTGCAGTCCGGGCCATCTCGAATGCGCGGTCGAGCGCGGCGGCGCCGTTTCCGCTCCACTGATTGCGATAATCCGCGGCGTAAGTCAGTGCGAGCCCTGCATACGCGCGAGCAAAAACCGCGTCCAGCCCGATGGCGCGCCGGAACATTTCGCGAGCGGTCTCGTTCCCCGCTCTTTGCCGGATGAGCAGCGCCGACTGCCCGCGCTGGAAGTACTCGTAGGCTTCCAGATTGCGGGTGTGACGCTGGGCCATGCGCTGAATTTCCGCTTTGCTGACCTTCGCGGGCAGCATGCGGAGAATCTTCGGCCCAAGCTCGTCCTGGATCGCGAAGAGGTCGCTTTGCCCGCGGTCGAAACGCTCGGACCACAACTGTTTCCCCGTCTCCCGGTCCGTGAGATGAACGTGCAGCCGCAGGCGCTCGTCGACGCGCTGGACGGTTCCGGACACGAGATAACGGACCGGTGGGGCGTCGCTCGGGGCCTCGCCGCCCGCTCGGCCGTCCATGGGCGCGAATCCGATGACCCAGAGCCCGGAGACCTTTGACAAGTCGGTCAAGAGGTCCGCCGTGATGCCCCGAGCCAGGAGCACCTCCTGCGGGTCGTTGCCCAGCGCCTCGAACGGCCTGATGGCAACGGTCGGTTGCGCCATGCGGGCCGCTTCGGTGCCAGCCATCGGGGTTACGCGCTCGCCCATGATCCACCACGCCCCGGCTGCAGCGACCAGCAGGGCGGCCATGCCCGCTCCCGCTATCCACGGGACGCGTCGCTTGCGCTCGGCGTACAAGCGTTCAGAATCCGGCCGAACCGGTGCGGAGGAGATCTCCGCCGACCGGACCACAGGGGCGACCAGCCGGTAGCCCCCCTTCGAGATCGTCTGGATGTAAGCCGGGTCCTCAGGCGCATCCCCCAGTGCCTTGCGCAACTTGATGACGACCTGAGTGAGGGAGTCATCGCTCACAACCACACCAGACCAAACCGCTGAAAGCAGCTCTTCCCGACTCACTACCTGTCCGGGCCGGTTCGCGAGGTAGACCAAAACTGCCATGGCCTTGGGCTCGAGCTTCACGGTCCTGCCCGCGGCCGAGAGTTGATTCAGCGCGGGCTCAACCGCCCAGCTGCCAACCTGCAGCCTCTCCTTGCTCGGCGCGGGAGGGGATTCAGTGCCAACGGGCATGATTCGACCTCAAGCTAACCCCATTCCAACGCGCTGAATTATGCGGTGTTTTGCATCCTTCGCCAAAGCTTAGTCGTTTCTTCGGGACTTTCTTCGCAAGCTTGCTTTGAATGTTCCTGACCTACCCGGCATTAGGCGCCGCAATTTGCTTCATTGGAGGAGGAACATGAAAAAGCTATTTAACATTGAGAAACGAGGACAACCATGAAGATAAGAACACTTCTTTTCTTGAGCGCTCTATCGTTCTTTGTGCTCGGACCAGGAGGCGGTCTCGGAGCACAACAGCGGGACGCAGGGACAACTGCGCGACGAGTCATCATCTTTGTTTGGGATGGACTTCGAGCTGACGACGTAACTCCGGAAAACATGCCGAACTACTTCGCTCTCGCTCGATCTGGGGTCGTGTTCGCGGATCACCACGCCGTATATCCGACCTTCACCATGATGAACTCCGCGTCCATTGCGACTGGAACGTATTCGGGGGTGCATGGGTTCTACGGCAACGTGGTGTACGCACCGAGTGCGAGGGGAAAGAACGCGAAGGGAGTGGAAATCGATTTTTCCGCCCCGGCGTTCATCGAGGACTTCGGGGTCGTCGAAGCCGTGCGGGAATCGTACCGCGGCAAGCTCACGCTCGTCTCGACGATGCTTCAGGCGGCGCAAGCCAAGGGGCTGTCGACAGCAGCCATCGGCAAGTTCGGGGCGGCCTTCATCCAGGATTACAAGCGCGGGGGCATCATCCTCGATGAGGATGCGGCGATGCCGCTCGGCTTCGCGAAAGAGCTCCAGAAGGCGGGGTATGCCCTTCCGAGGAACACCGTCAACGCCTACGACGCGGGCGCGTTGGCCCTCGCCGATGACAACGGTGACCCGACGGCCGGCACTGCGATTCAGAGACTCAAGGATGGGCAGACTGCGAATCCGCTCGACCGTTCCGGCGCCCTTTCCCGGCGTGGGTTCAAGTACCTGACGGACGTGTTCGTCGATTACGTTCTTCCGAACAAGAGGCCGGATCTCACCGTCTTTTGGTCGAAGGAGCCGGACGCAACCAATCACGCGTACGGCCCCGGCACGTACAACTCGATCGATGCGACGAAGATGAACGACGAGATCCTAGGCCGGGTCGTGGACAAGATCCGCGAGCTCGGCTGGGAACAGAGCACCGACATCATCATCACTCAGGACCACAATCACAGCACGGTATCCGGCGATATCGCCCACTACCCACTGCGGGGAATCGTCGATGGCGGCCTCGGCTCGCACGATCCACATGGATACTCGGTCTCCGGATTCGTACGGACGGCCGAGCTGCTCACCCGGGACGGGCTGAAGGCCTACGATGGCGCAGGCTGCCGCGACATACCCACCCTGTCGGGCATCCTGGTCGACGGGACTCATGTTCGACCCAGGAATAACGACGCGGACGGAAGCGTTTGTGGCAAGGCGCAAAAGTACACCTCGCCGAAGTACCCGGTGCCGAAGCCGTTTCCCGCCGGAAGCGTGGTCGTGGCTGCCAACGCGGGGAGCGATTACCTCTTCGTCCCGGATGGCGACGCCGACACGGTAAGGGCTGCCGTGCTGAGCCTCCAGAGCCGCTCGCAATTCGGCGCAATCTTCGTGAGCGACAAGTACGGGAAGGTCGCGGGGACGTTGCCCATGAGCCTCATCAAGACGGAGAACCGAGTCCCCGGCCGGGGGCCCGACATCATCGTGAGTTTCACTTTCGACGAAAACGTGGTTGTCGCAGGCCGTCCGGGAATCAGTTATGCGAGCTCGGTCAACCGGAGGGGTGACCACGGCAGCTTCTCGCCGACCGACACGCACATCTCGATGATGGTGCACGGCCCGGACTTCAAGTCGGGCGTCCATGACACGCTTCCCACGGCGAACGTCGACATCGCGCCTACCGTTGCACGCATTCTCGCTTTCAAGATGCCTGGCGTTCACGGGCGGGTGCTTGAGGAGGCATTGAAGGGCGGACCACGCGTCACGGAATACACGGTGTCGGGCAAGATCCACCGGTCCTCAAAAAAGACCGGGCTGAAGGTGAAGCTCCCCACCGACCTGGACGGCCGCACCATTGATCCCAACCTGACGACGTACTCCGTCGAGTTGAGGACGAAGATTCTCACCCGAGGTGGCGCGAGCTACATTTACTTCGACCAGGCTAGAGCGATCCGCGAATAAAGCTTCGCTGACTCACGAGCTTCCGTCGCGTTTGCGTCGGGGTCGAGGTAAAATTGTGAACCTCTGATCCTTAAGTTTTCAGGAGTTTTGATGAACGGCAAGCGGCGCGAAGTGTTGAAAGCGGGCGGCGGAGCCGGCGTGCTCGCGCTGGCGTCCGCGGCGGGCTTGATCAGGCCCGGGGAAGCTCTGGGGCAGGATTGGAACAAGGCTGCGTTCGGCACCAAGAGCGTCGCCGAAACGGTAAAAGCGCTGGGTGGCGGAAGCTCGACCGAAAGCAAAGAGATCCAGATCACCGCGCCCGACATCGCCGAGAACGGGGCGGTGGTCCCGATTTCGATCGAGACCAGGCTCGCCAAGACGCAGGCGATCGCCATCATGATCGAAAAAAACCCGAATACCCTGTCGGCCAACTTCGAGATTCCCGATGGCACCGATCCCTTCGTCACCACGCGGGTCAAGATGGGCGAGACCTCCAACGTCTACGCGCTCGTCAAGGCCGACGGCAAGTACTTCCATGCCGTGAAGGAGATCAAGGTCACCATCGGCGGGTGCGGGGGGTAAAAATGGCAGACCCGATGCGCATCCGCGCCAATATGGTGGGCGACAAAGTCGAAGTTCGGGTGCTGATGAGCCACGAGATGGAGACCGGCCAGCGCAAGGACGCAAGGGGCGATATCGTCCCCGCGCACTTCATCCAGAACGTGACCGTCACTCACGCCGGAAAGACGGTGCTCTCGGCGCAGTGGGGGCCCGCGATATCGAAGAATCCGTTCATGCATTTTCGCTTCAAGGGAGGCAAGCCCGGCGAGAAGGTGACGATCAGCTGGGTCGACAACAAGGGCGACAAACGCACCGATGAGGCAACGATTTCCGGTGGCTAAGGCGATTTGGATCGGGTTTGTTGTACTGGCGACGATGCTGCCGTGCTTCGCGCCGGCGCAACAGGACACGCAGAAGGAGATCGAGCGCTACCGGCAGCTCCTGCAGGACGGCAATCCCTCCGAGCTGTTCGAAGCGCGCGGAGCCGAGCACTGGAAAGCGAAGCGCGGCCCGAGGAACGCCTCGCTCGAGCGGTGCGACCTGGGGCTCGGCGCGGGTGCGGTGAAGGGCGCATACGTGCGGCTGCCGCGCTACTTCGCCGACACCGACAAGGTCCAGGACCTGGAGTCGCGGCTGGTGACCTGCATGGTCGCGCTGCAGGGGCTCGCTCCCGAAGAGGCCAAGCGCCGTCCCTATTCCGGCCCCGGCCAGCCTTCGGTCATGACCGACCTCGTAGCCTGGATCGCCTCCGAATCGCGCGGCATGAAGATCGCGCCGCCGCAGTCGCATCCCAAGGAGCGGCTGGCGTACCAGGCGGGCGAGAAGATTTTCTACTACCGCGCAGGATCGCACGACTTCGCCTGCGCGACCTGCCACGGAGAAGACGACAAGCGCATCCGGCTGCAGGACCTGCCCAATCTGACCCGCCTCAAGGACGCGCAGCGCGCGTACGGCAGCTGGCCCGCGTACCGCGTCTCGCAAGGCGAGGTGCGCTCGATGCAATGGCGCCTGTACGATTGCTTCCGCCAGCAGCGCTTCCCCGCGATGGAATTCACCTCGGACGGGTCGATCGCGCTCATCATGTTCCTCGCCCAAAAAGCCGAGGGCGGAACCTTCGACGCTCCGGCCATCAAGCGCTGAGGGGAAAGCATGAAGCTCGACATCATTTTTGCGTCTGCGCTCTGTGGAGCCGTGCTGTCAGGCTGCGCAACGCGCGTATCGGAGGCGGAGGCCGAGCGCGCCGCGGCCGCGATGATGAAGACTTCGTTCAGGGCCCAGGGGCAGGCGGGGCTCGACCGGCTTGACCAGGACGAGGTGCAGGCGCTGTGCAGCAGGCATCCGAACGGGCTTCCGAAGGAGCTCGCCGAGAAAGTCGAGAAGGCGCAACTCGCCACCATCCGTTACCCGGCATCGGGCAAGCTGATGGGCGACTGGCGCCAGGGAGAGCGCGTCGCGCAGAGCGGCGTGGGCAAGCAGTTCAGCGACGATCCCAATCGGCCCTCGGGAGGCAATTGCTACGCCTGCCACCGGCTCGCGCCCCAGGAGCTGTCCTTCGGCACCATCGGCCCGAGCCTCTATCAATTCGGCAGGCAGCGCGGGACAAGCGATGCGACGCAGCGCTACGCCTACGGCAAGATTTACAACTCGGAAGCGTTCTCCGCCTGCTCCAACATGCCGCGCTTCGGACACAACCGGATTTTGACCGAGGAGCAGATCACGCACCTCGTGGCGCTGCTGCTCGACCCGGATTCGCCGGTGAACAAGTGACGAAGCGAAGCTTCGTCGTCCCCGCGAAAGCGGGGATCCAGGGTCGGTGAAAGTCGCTGGATTCCCGCGTTCGCGGGAATGACGGAACGTGTCTCTCTCCCGCCGCGAATTCCTCCAGACCCTCGGAGCCGCTGCCGCCGCCGGATTCGCGTTGGATGCGCGCACCGCGTCGCAAGCCGCGTCGTTCTACGACTTGCCGCGCTTCGGCAACGTGTCGCTCTTGCATTTCACCGACTGCCACGCCCAGCTGCTGCCGGCCCATTTCCGCGAGCCGAGCGTCAATCTCGGCGTCGGCGGGGCGAGGAACCGCCCGCCCCATCTGGTCGGCGAGGCGCTGCTGAAGCATTTCCGCCTCCGTCCGGGAAGCCGCGAAGCGCACGCCTTCACGCACCTCGACTTCGCGCAGGCGGTGAAGACCTACGGGAAGCTGGGCGGCTTCGCGCATCTTGCGACGCTCGTGAAGAGGCTGCGCGCCGGGCGCAGCGCGTCGCTGCTGCTCGACGGCGGCGACACTTGGCAGGGCTCCGCGACTTCGCTCTGGACGCGCGGTCAGGACATGATCGAGGCGCAGAAGCTGCTCGGCGTCGACATCATGACCGGGCACTGGGAGTTCACCTACGGCGCGGCCCGCGTCAAGGAAGTCGTCGAGCGCGATTTTGCCGGCAAGATCGAGTTCCTCGCGCAGAACGTCGAGACCAGCGACTTCGGCGATCCGGTGTTCAAGCGGTACACGATCCGCGAGCTCGGCGGCGCACGCGTGGCGGTCATCGGGCAGGCGTTCCCCTATACGCCGATCGCGCATCCGCGCCGGTTTGTCGCGGAGTGGAGATTCGGCATCCAGGAGGAGCGGCTTCAGAGACTGGTCGACGAGGTGCGCGGCAAAGGCGCGGGGATCGTGGCCTTGCTCTCGCACAACGGCATGGACGTGGACCTGAAGCTCGCTTCGCGCGTGACCGGAATCGACGTCATCTTCGGCGGCCACACCCACGACGGCGTGCCCGCGCCCGTCGTCGTTTCGAACGCCTCGGGAAAGACGCTGGTGACCAACGCGGGCTCGAACGGCAAGTTCCTCGCCGTCCTCGATCTGGAAGTAAGGGCCGGCCGCGTCTCGGACTATCGCTACCGGTTGCTCCCGGTGTTCGCGAACCTGCTTCCCGCCGATCCCGAGATGGCGCGGCTGATCGAGGCGCAGCGCGCGCCCTACGCGGAGAAGCTCTCGGAGAAGCTCGCGGTCACCGAAACGCTGCTCTATCGCCGCGGCAACTTCAACGGCTCCTTCGACCAGCTGATTCTCGATGCGCTGATGCAATCGAAAGGCGCCGAGATCGCGTTCTCGCCGGGCTTTCGCTGGGGCGCGACGCTCCTCGCGGGCGAACCGATCACTTACGAGGACGTGATGAGCCAGACCGCGGTCACGTATCCCTCCGTCACGCTCACCGAGATGACCGGCACCACAATCAAGACCATCCTCGAGGACGTCTGCGACAACCTGTTCAATGCCGATCCCTATTACCAGCAGGGCGGGGACATGGTGCGGGTGGGCGGAATGACCTACAGCTGTACTCCGGGAGCGAAGATGGGCGCGCGCATCGGCGACATGCGCCTGGGCGACCGGCCGATCGATCCCGGAAAGACCTACAAGGTGGCCGGCTGGGCTCCGGTCGCCGAGGGCGTCCGCGGGGAACCGATATGGGACGTGCTGGCCGATTACTTGCGCGCAAGGAAATTCGTCAAGGCGCGCGGGCTCAAGCTGCCGCGCCTCGTCGGCGTCAAAGGGAATCTGGGGATCGCTTGAATCGGGATTATCCGCGACCGCGCAGCGGGCCCGTCCTGGAACTTGAAATCGTCGCGCCGTCCCCCATCTCCGCAGGGAGAATAGATCACTTAGAGGTATAATCCGCGGCTTGCGGAGGCTTCATGCCGATCTACGAATATCGCTGCTCATCCTGCGGGTTCCAGAAGGAATACCTGCAGAAAGTCACCGACCCGGTGAAGACGGTCTGTCCCGAATGCGGAAAGAAGACGTTTTCCAAGATGCTGACGGCGGCGGGGTTCCATCTGAAAGGCAGCGGCTGGTACGCGACCGACTTCAGGAATCCGAAACCGGCGGCGAAGACCGAAAGCAAAGGCGAGACGAAGTCCGAAGGGAAGTCCGAATCCAAGCCCGACGGAAAATCCGCCGGGAAGGCCGAGAGCAAGACCGACAGCAAGACCGACAGCAAGACCGGATCGAAATCCGAAGCCCCAAGCAGCGGGGCGGGCTCGTCCTGCTCCTAGAACCCGATCGTGACTGAGGCCGCTCTCCGGAGCGGGACCCGATGAAGAAATACCTCATCACCGGGCTTCTGATCTGGATCCCGCTCGCGATCACGATCTGGGTGCTCGAGCTGATCGTGAGCACGATGGACCAGTCGCTGCTGCTCCTCCCGCCGGAATACCAGCCGCAGGTCCTGCTCGGCTATCAGATCCCGGGCCTGGGCGCGCTGCTCACCTTGGTCGTCGTGTTCGTGACCGGCGTGCTCGCGTCCAACATCCTCGGCCAGCGGCTGCTCTGGTTCTGGGAGTACCTGCTCGGCCGCATCCCGGTGGTGAAGACCATCTACAACAGCGTGAAGCAGGTGAGCGACACGCTGTTTGCGCCCGGCGGCCAGGCGTTCAGAAAGGCGCTGCTCGTGCAGTATCCCCGCGAGGGCAGCTGGACGATCGCGTTTCTCACCGGGCGGCCGGGCGGCGACGTCGCCAATCACCTGCGCGGCGAGTATTTGAGCGTCTACGTTCCGACCACGCCGAACCCGACCTCGGGGTTCTTCCTGATGATGCCCAGGTCCGACGTCGTCGAGCTCGACATGAGCGTTGACGAGGCGCTCAAGTACGTCATCTCGATGGGCGTGGTGGCGCCGGAGCCGCCCGGCGCCAAGAAACAATAGCGCTTCGCCGCGTCCGCCCCCGGTTCCATGCGCACCCACTATTGCGGCAAGCTCGGCGCCGCGCTGCTCGGGCAGTCGGTGACCCTGTGCGGCTGGGCGCACCGGCGGCGCGACCACGGCGGGGTGATCTTCATCGACCTGCGCGACCGCGAGGGCCTCGCGCAGGTCGTGTCCGACCCCGACCGCAAGTCGACGTTCGCGACGGCGGAGAAAATCCGCAACGAATACGTGCTGAAGGTGACCGGCGTCGTGCGCCGGCGCCCCGAGGGCACGGTCAATCCGAACATCGCCTCGGGCGAGGTCGAAGTGCTCGCGCACAGTATCGAGATCCTCAACCCTTCGCTCACGCCGCCTTTCCAGCTCGACGAGGAGAATCTTTCGGAGACCGTCCGTCTCACCCACCGCGTGCTCGACCTGCGCCGCGAGCCGATGCAGAAGAACCTCAGGCTGCGCTACCGCGTCGCGATGGCGGTGCGGAAGTATCTCGACGCGCACGGCTTCATCGACATCGAGACCCCGATGCTCACGCGCTCGACGCCCGAGGGCGCGCGCGATTACCTCGTGCCCTCGCGCATGTACGCGGGCGAGTTCTACGCGCTGCCGCAGTCGCCGCAGCTGTTCAAGCAGATGCTGATGATCGCGGGCTACGACCGCTATTACCAGATCACCAAGTGCTTCCGCGACGAGGATTCGCGCGCCGACCGCCAGCCCGAGTTCACGCAGATCGACTGCGAGACCTCGTTCCTCGCCGAAGCCGAGATCCGCGCGATCTTCGAGGGCATGATCCGCGCCGTCTTCAAGGAGGTGCTCGAAGTCGCGCTTCCCGATCCGTTTCCGGTGATGAGCTACGCGGAGGCGATGCGCGACTACGGCTCGGACAAGCCGGACCTGCGGGTGCCGCTCAAGCTCACCGAGCTGACCAACGCGATGAAGGCGGTCGAGTTCAAGGTGTTCTCGGGCCCCGCCAACACGCCGGGTCATCGCGTGGCGGGACTGCTGATCCCGAAAGGCGGGGAGCTCACGCGCGGGGAGATCGACGCTTGCACCGAGTTCGTCGGCGTCTACGGGGCGAAAGGCCTCGCCTGGATCAAGTTCAACGACGTTTCGAAAGGGCGCGAGGGCTTACAGTCGCCGATCGTGAAGAACCTTTCGGATGCGGCGCTGAAGGCGATCGTCGATCGCTCAGGAGCAAAAGACGGCGACTTGATGTTCTTCGGCGCGGGCAAGGAGAGAATCGTCAACGAAGCGCTCGGGGCGCTGCGCGTGAAGATCGGCCACGACAAAGGCCACGCTCAAAACGGCTGGCGGCCGCTATGGGTGGTCGATTTCCCCATGTTCGAGTACGACGAGGAAGGAAAGCGCTGGAACGCGATGCATCACCCGTTCACTTCACCCAAGGACGGCCACGAGGACCTGGTCGCCTCCGACCCCGGCAAGGCCGTCGCGAAGGCCTACGACATGGCGCTGAACGGCTGGGAGATCGGCGGCGGGTCGGTGCGCATCCACCGCGAGGAGGTGCAGTCGAAGGTGTTCCGCGCGCTTTCCATCGGCCCGGAAGAGGCTCGGCAGAAATTCGGGTTCCTGCTCGATGCGCTGCAGTACGGCGCGCCGCCGCACGGCGGCATCGCCTTCGGCCTGGACCGCATCGTCGCGATGATGGCGGGCACCGAGTCGATCCGCGACGTCATCGCCTTCCCCAAGACGCAGCGCGCGCAGGACCTGCTCACGCACGCGCCTGCGCCCGTGGACGAGAAGCAACTGCGCGAGCTGCATATTCGCCTGCGCGGAACCGAAGGTGGAAAAGCTCCCCAAACGTAGCGCGTGCCGCCAATGGCCAACGAAGCGTTCCTATATCGGAAAACACTGCGTGCGGCGGGCGCGGGTCTTCTGTGCCTTGTCGCGATCGCAGCCGAAGCGAAAGACCCGCAGTCCATATTGCTCGTCATACCTCCGAATGCCGAAGTGTGGCGCGTTTCGACGGCCGGCGACCTGGAACTCGTTTTGATGGCAGGAAACGAAGCAGGCTCCGCAGACGTCTTGCGTGGCACGACCTCGCCCGTTCCATCGCCCGACCAACGGCTCGTCGCCTACACCCGCGCGGGCGATATGTGGTTGTTCGATGTCGCTTCCAAACGGGAGCGCCGCTTGACGCACGTCGGCATGCCGGCCACCGAGACGCTCGCATCCATCGATGTCTTCATCACGAGGTGGTCGTTCGACGGCCGCAAAATTCTGTACGCAGTTTCACCTGGAGAAACAGAAGACCCTGAAGGTCAGCAACCCCCGAAACGGGAAAGATCGGCGAAATACGGCCGTTACGTCCTGGACCTTGCGAACGGACAGAACGTGGCGGTGAAGCTTCCGAACGCGACACCGCTGACATGGTTGCCCGACGAAAGCCTGCTATTCGAGTCCGAAGGCCGGCTGCTCGCATGGAGAGCCCCCGCCGATTCCCGCGCCTTTGCGGAAAGCGTTTCCGGAGCAACGATGCAGGTCGACGTCAGCCGTGACGGACGCAAGCTCGCGATAGTGGTGAGTCCGAGCTCGCCAAAGTGGAGCTCAAGCCAGTTGCTGGTGATCGATCTTGCGGGCGAACCCAAGAAGGGCCTCCCCATTACTCCGCTGGGTCGTTGGGCGGAATATCAATGGCCCAAGTTCTCGCCCTCGGGAGAAAGGACGGCCTACATCCACCAGGTGGGAAGAGAACAGATCGGCAACTCGAAGGCTTTTCGCGCGATCAGCGAGTTGGCCATCGACGGCAAGTCCCAGTTCAGATTCAACGGCTTCGGTCGACCGACCTGGATCGATGAAAGCACTGTCGCGTTGACTTACAGCCCCCCTTCCGGCGACCGGAAAGGTGTCGAACTCGTAGTGTGGAATGTCGACGCAGCCAGGGAGGTCGCTCGCCACCAAATCTATAGAGGAATAGCGACACGCGTGCCTTCGACAAGCGAGAAAGCGAATCCATGAAAGCCGACTGGCTTAAGGAAGCCGGCCGGGCCGGCGTCTTTCAGCTTGCGGCCGATGCGCGCGAGCTTGCCGGCGCCGCCGCCGCGGCGGGACTGATGGTCGTCTATGTGGACATCCGCCACGCGCACGACAAGGAGGATTTCCTCGACGAGGCGTCCAGGGCGATGCGGTTTCCCGAGCGGTTCAACGCGGATTGGGATGCCTTCGCGAAGGGCCTGAAGGATCTGTCCTGGCTGGAGGCGAAGGGCTGGGTCGTGATGCTGGAAAAAAGCAAACACTTCTGCGGCGGGCACGGCCACGAGTTCAAGAAAGCGATGGAACCGATGATCGCCGCGGCCGACCACTGGCGCGCCCAGGGCAAGCCCTTCTGGACGCTGATCGCCGGGCCCGACGGCTGGAAGTCCGGCTGGCCGGACATGCCATCGGCTTGAGTGCCGATTGTGGGTGCGGGCTTTGCCTCCTATGACCTGACGGTGGCAAGTCCCTGAGGACCGCAGGCTCGGCTGGAAAGTCCGGCTGGCCGGAAATGCCTTCTACCTGAGCTGGCGATCGGCGCGCTCGGCCAGGTAGGACCGGGCGCTCTGCGGCCGGACACCGAAGCGCAGCGACAGGGTCGCCGAATTGAAGCTCCAGTTCGCAATCGGCGCGACGGCATTGCCCGCCACGGGCGAATCGTAGTGCTCGAGTTCCAGCTCCAGGCTCATGCCCGGCTTCAGCGCCCAGGACACCAGCGCCCACAAGCGGTAGGTCGCGATCCAGTCGCGGATGTCCTCGCCCTGTTTTTCCACGCGCTGCTGGCCCGCGCCCGCGTCGAGCGCGAACGTGAGCGGCGACAGGCCCTCGTACTCGATGTAGGTCCCCAGTTCGACCGTTTGGGCGCGCCGCGGGGCGAAATAGCCGGCCGCCGTGGCGTGCTCGTAGCCGAGCTCGCTGTAGAACACGCCGACCTCGGCTGCCGGCCGCCATCGATAGACCGGACCGAACTGGTAGCCGGAACGGTGATTGACGTCCGTGGCCGAGTCGAGCACGCCGCTCTGGCCGCGCGCGCGCACGCGAAACGGCCCGGTTACCGGGAGATCGACGCCCGCCTTGATTTCCGCCAGCTCAACCGGCTGCGCCACTAGGCCGGGCGTGGCGATCAGCGGATTCCGAGCGATCCGCAACTCAGCGGCCGGCCCCTCGGCCGGGCTCGTCCAGCGGAGGCGCAGTCCCCCCAGGGGACGGGTTTCCGCTTTCTGGCCCGGCTGGTTTGAGCTCAGTCGCGCGACGCCGGCCGCACCGTCGAGCTTGAGGGCGCCGAGCGGCTGCCACTTCGCGATCAGCGCCAGCGCATCGGCTGTCCCTGAAGAGAAGGGGTCGCTCACCTCGTTCCGCTCCGCGTGCAAGCCCACGCGCGAGCGCTGCGTCAGCTGCCGCTCCGCCTCCAGGCCCCAGCGGGTGATCCGGTTTTCGTCCGAGTCGTGGCTGAGGCCGAAAAAAGGCCGCAGCGAGAACGCGGTTTCCGCCAATGCGTCGCCGAGCGACTCCAGGGAGCGATCGTCCCCCTTGATCGTAAGCGATGCCGCGTAGGCATCGGCGGCTTCGACGTAGCGCTTCGCGCGCTGTCGCGCCCGCCCAAGCTCGAACCACGCTTGCGCGTTCTTCGGTTGCTGTGACGCCCATTGTTCGTAGTTCTTCACCAGCTCGTCGGTGCGCCCTGCATCGCGCAGGATCCGGCCCAGGCCCAAGTAGAAGTCCGACTCGCCCGGCGCCCTGCGGCGAGCCTGACCGTACTGCTCTATCGCTTCGTCCACCGCGCCGGCCGTTGCCAGCGCATCGCCCAAGGCCATGTAGCCCCAGGGATCACCCGGCTCGAGTTTCACATAGCGCCGCAAGAGCGCGACGGCTTCAGCCGAGCCCGGAGGCGAGAGGCGAGCCAATTGAAAAGCGGCGCGGGAGTTGTTGGGATCGGAAGCGAGCACCGCTCGGTACAAGCTCTTCGCGAGCTCGCGATTTCCCGATGAGTAAGCCGCATCCGCCCGCTGCAGCAAGCCTTGCGCCGCCGTCTGGGCCTCGCTCGGAGGCGAATAAGCCACCAACAACAGGAGCAGGAGCGCCGCGCCCCCGCATGCCCTCATCGAGCTACGCGTCGCACCGTAGGAAGCCGCAGGCACAGCCGCACGAGGTGCACCGCGCCGAGCACCGTGACCAGCACGCCCGAGGTCACCATCAGGGCCGACACGCGCAAAGACGATATCAAGTAAACCTTGCCCGCGGCACGCGCGGCGACTTGGTCGAGCACGAAGGTATCCAACGCCCAGAAAACGCCGGTCATGGCGGCGACGACTCCGACCGCGATCGCGAACTGCCTTGCCACCAGAGGCCATCGCCTCGGGGCATCGCCCTGCCATCGGCGCCACACTTCGCAGATCGGCATCCAGAGCGCGCTCAGAATGTAGAACAAACCGCCGATACCGGTACCGGGCAATCCAGGGTTCATGGCTCTAGTGTCCTTTCTCGTAGGCGAGGGAGCGGCGCCGCAAAAACCACTCGGACCAGACGGCTTCCAGAAAATAGAATCCGTTGACGAGGCGCAGCACGAAAAACGAAGGCAGGCTCGCGAGCGTGCGCCCGAATTCACGGCGCGGAATCGCACCCATCAGTATCGGGACCAGGATCGCGGGGGCGTCGATGAAATACGCCAGCAGAAGCCACGGGCTCCTCAGCGAGATGATCAGCAACGGCAGCACGATCAAAAACGCCAGCGAGGCCAGGACGGCGTCCCACAGGGCCACGGCCACCGCCGATCGCAGGAACGGTACGGTCAGCAGACCTTTCCAATGCAGCGTGACGTTCTGAACGAAGCCGTGGCTCCACCGGCGGAGCTGCTTGCTCATGAAGCGGAAGTTGTACGGCTCGATGGGGTAACAGACCGCCTCGGGCACGAAGCGCACTCCGACGCCGGACTGGTGAAAGCTCCAGGTCAGATCCATGTCCTCGGCCAGCGTCCGACGCGGCCATCCGCCGTGGCGGCGCATCAGGTCGGTTCGATACATGGAGAAACAACCGGACGAGATCAGCGGTCGGCGGTAGTAGTCCTGCACCTGCTTGTAGAAAGTGAATGCATACAGATATTCGATGAAGCGCCCCCGTTCCCACAGGGATTTGATCCGGCGCGGCAGGACGAAACCGCAGGCCGCGCCGACACCCGGCTGAACGAAGGACTGCATCAGCCGTTCGACGGCGGTCGGCTCCAGCGTGGTATCGGCATCGATCGCCATCACCAGTTTCGTTCTCACCCACGGCAGGGCGAAGGTTTGCGCGCCCGCCTTGGAGCCGGTGTTGCGCGGAGGGCGGATCACGGTAATACCGGCGCGACGCCCCACGTCGCCGGTGCCGTCGGTCGAACCGTCGTCGACCAGAATGATCTGGTCGGGAGGCACCGTTTGCGCGAGCAGACTTTGGATCGTGTCGCCGACAAACTCGGCCTCGTTGTACGCGGGGATGATTACGGTCAATCCCATGAAAGAGCGGAGAATTCCGGGGGGAAAAGGCGCGGGCACTGCACACTGTCGCCGGCAAGCGACACTTCTTCAACGATGTGAGAGTTGCCGCTGAAGATGCCGAGGGGCGAACGAAACTCGCCGGCTAATGCTTCGAGCGCCATGCCCTTGACACGCTCGCCGGCGGAAAAAGGTTCCATCGGCAGCGTGATCTGCCGCTCGCCGTCCGAGCTGGCGGTCAGTTCTCCGCCTCCAACCCCATCGCCTCCCGAAACGCGCGACGCACTTCGGGCGGCTGGCCGTAGTGCCACCTGAAATTCTCGAGCAGGTTTTTCCAGAACGGGTGCTCGCGGTACTGCTCGAGCGTCATGCCTTCGGTGTAGAGCTTCCTCCCGATGTTGGGGAGCTCGACGCGCCGGTTGCGCTCGGGCTCGCGGATAAGGCCCTTGGGATCCTTGCCGGCGGCGACGGCCCTGAGTTCGTCGAACAGGCGCTTTCGCAGCATCGATATTCCGCGGTCGCTCGCGCCCAGGTTTTCTTTGGTGCGGTCGGCGATCCGTCCCTGGCCGACCCAGGCGGCGATGTCCTGGTTGACGACGTGGCTGGTGATCCAGCGGCCGGCCGAATCCCTGATCGGCGCGGTCCACGCGGGGATGCTCTTCTGCTCGTAGGGCTCGGCCTCCTTCGGCACGCGGATGAAAGACCAGGTGACCGAGAGCAGGTTCTCGTCGTCGACCGGCACGCGCCACTCGAAGTGCTCGCCGAGAAAAAACCCGTTGGGCCACAGGCACACGCGCCCTACCGTCCACAGCGGATCGCTCTCGTCCGAGCCTTCGCGCACGCGCCGGTAGACGAAGCCGTGCTCGAATTCCTCGAAACCGAGCTTCAGGTGCTTGGGTGCGTAAGGCCCGGTCGCGCCGGCGAGGCGCGTCTTCCAGTTCTCGTGCATCCACTCGAAGTGCACCGGGTCGATCGAGTTCTCCTGGGCCTGCAGCCAGTTGCACGGCACCTCCGCAAAGACGATCTGCACGAATCCGTTTTTCCAGGAGAAAGGCTCCCAGTCGGGCAGGAGCGGCGCGGGCCGCGGGCCGAGATAGGCCCACACGAGGCCCGCCTTGGCCTGCACCGGGTAGGCTGCCGTGCGGATTTTTTTCTTGAGGCGCTCCTGCGGGTCGAATTTTTCCTCGAAGGGCTGGGCGATGCAGGCGCCCTCTTCATCGTAGGTCCAGCCGTGATAGTGGCAGCGCAGGCCGCAGCGCTCGACGTAGCCGAAGGCGAGGTCCGCCGAGCGGTGCCTGCAATGGCGCCCTATGAGCCCGTAGGTTCCGGACAGATCCTTATAGAGCACGAGATCCTCGCCCATAAGGCGCACCGGCTTCACTGGGTTTTTCTCGAATTCGCTCACCGCGCCGATCGGATGCCAGTAGCGGCGCAGCAGCTCCCCCATGGGCGTGCCCGCTCCCACCTGCGTCAGCGTCCGGTTTTTTTCCGCGCTCAGCATGGTTTGCTTCCGATCCCCGTATGATATCGGACCTCCGCGAAATCGCGCCGCGATAGAGCCTTTCCGCGTGAACCCGCCCTACAAGATCCCGCGCTCGGTCCTCGTCGTGATCCATACCCCCGACCTGCAGGTGCTGATGATGGAGCGCGCCGGCTGGCAGGGCTTCTGGCAGTCGGTCACGGGGAGCGTCGCGCACGAAGCGGAGCCCCTGCGCGATACGGCGATCCGCGAGGTGCGCGAGGAGACCGGCCTCGACGCGACCCGCTACGATCTGCGCGACTGGGGCATCGAGAACCGCTTCGAGATCTTCAGGAAGCACCGCAGCCGCTACGCGCCGGGAGTCACGCACAACCTCGAGCGCGTGTTCAGCATGGAGGTGCCCGAGCCGCTCCAGGTCACGCTCGATCCGGCCGAGCACCTGGGCTTCAAATGGCTGCCCTGGCGCGAAGCCGCGGCGCTCACCATCTCCTCGACCAACCGCGACGCGATCCTCGCCCTGCCGCGCGGACGCGGCGCGACCCCCGCGTGAGGCCGTCGAGGTTGCGGCCGGGCACCGCCTTGTTGCATGCTGGCGGCATGCCCGTCACCCGCACAGGCCGGTGCGCCCGCCCGGCTGTCCTCTTCGCGTCCTG
>WNGB01005925.1_pt1 | contig 18154 bp, 16 predicted proteins | sample 5400681 | NCBI WGS metagenome assembly WNGB01 (sample SAMN13153367, study PRJNA577476) | soil metagenome | isolation source: 115 cm soil or saprolite under grassland replicate 2 | place: USA:California | collected 2016-06-15 | reverse complement strand
CTCGTCGTCGGCGCCGGCGCCGTCGGGCTCGAGTTCGGCCAGATCTTCTCGCGCTTCGGCGCGAAGGTGACGATCGTCGACGCGCTCGAGCGGATCTCCCCGCTCTCGGACGCGGAAGCTTCTGAGACCCTCATGGCCGCGCTCGAGAGGGAGGGCATCGACGTCGTCACGAACGTATTCGTCAAGAGCGCCCGGCGCGAGGGCGATGCGATCCTCGTCACGCTCGCGCCCCGCGACGGCTCGCCCGAGCGCGAGCTCCGCGTCGCGCAGATCCTGCTCGCGTCGGGTCGCGTCCCCAACATCGACGGTCTGAACCTCGAGGCCGCGGGGATCGAAACGACGAAGTTGGGGATCGCCGTCGACGAGCAGATGCGCACCTCTGCCCCCGGCATCTGGGCTGCCGGCGACGTGAACGCCGTGGCCCAGTTCACGCCGGTCGCGCAGTACCAAGCGCGGATCGCAATCGACGACATGTTCGGCTCGAACGGCGCCTCCGCCGACTACTCGATCCTCCCGACGTCGATCTTCACCGACCCCGAGCTCGCCGGCGTCGGCCTGACGGAGGAGGAGGCCCGCGAGCAGGGGCACGAGGTCGAGGTCGTCCGCAACCGCTTCGTGCGCCGGTTCTCCTACATCGGCGCCCAGCACGGCTTGTTCAAGATCATCTTCGACCGCTCGACCCGCCGGGTGCTCGGTCTGCACGTCGTCTCGCGCGGCGCCGGCGACGTCGTGCAGGGGTTCTCGCTGGCGGTCAAGCTGGGCGCGACCGTGGAGGACATCGCCGGCATGCACCACGTCTTCCCCACCTTCGGCGAGGGGCTCAAGGCAGCGGCCGAGCAGGCAAAGGTCGAGCTCGCAACCCGCTAGAACGTCTGCGATGGAGATCGGAAGCCGCGAACCGAGGCTGACCGAACTCGCCTCCTGCGGAGGGTGCGCCGCGAAGTACTCCGCAGCCCGGCTCGAGCAGCTGCTTGCGGGCTTCGCTCCGGCTCGGTGCGACGATCTCCTCGTCGGCCTCGATCCTGCGGATGACGCCGCCGTCTACCGGCTCGACGCAGAGCGCGCCCTCGTGTTCACGCTCGACTTCTTTCCGCCGGTCGTCGACGACCCCGCCGACTACGGCGCAATCGCGGCCACGAACGCTCTGAACGATGTCTACGCCATCGGTGCCGACGACGGCCAGGCCGTACTTCGGCTCCGAATCGCGGATCGTGTGCCCGCCGGCGAGGATCGCGCCCGCGCTGCGTACCTGCGAATCGGCGGCGGCGAAGATCGCGGAGAGCATCTCGATCGGCAACTGCTCCGGAAAGGCCGCGATGGAGAGCGCGAGGATCGGCGCGCCGCCCAAAGGTCCGACGTTGGAACGCACCTTCGAGCAACGAAGGCTGTTCCTCCGTCGGATTGGCGTGGTCGACGCCGGCTCAGGCCTCGTCGCCGACTGACTGGTCGGCGGCGGGCTCCATCCGTATGGCAAGACGGCCTCCGACAACTTCCATCCGCAGCCCAATCCCCATCGACAGGCTCGGGACGCCGCCGACGACGTCCTCGAACCGGGTCCGAAGCCGCCGGAGCGTGGCGTCCTCACCGTAGCGATGCTGCGCCCGCTTCAGCTTGGCCTCGTTCCCCGAATAGAACCGCCTCGCCCACAACGACATCGGCTTGGCGATGCGGAAGGCGGTCACGAAACCAAGGAGCGGCACGAAGACGCTCAGCATTCCAACCGTGAGCTTTCTTGAGGAACGTGATCAACGCGAGCACGACGTTCAGGCCGACCATTGCGAAGGCGACGACGCGCGGCTCTCGGCCGCCGGCGCCCGCGCCGAACGGCGAGCTCCCGACCAAGAGCAGCGTTCCGAAGACGAGGCCGATCACGGTCGCGTCGATCGAGCTTCGGCCCTCCGGCGACCAGTAGACGTCTCTCAGGTACAGCCACAGCGCGAACTCGTCGAGCGTCAGGGCCGCGCCGATCCCAAAGAGGATCCCGATCACTTCTCGTCCGGGACTGCCGGGCCAGAACGCAACGGTCACGAAGCCGGTGCCCAGGATGAAGACGATCCCGACCACCATGTGGTGGAGATGGATGCCTCCGCCTACGCTGCCGCTTCCCCAGCCACGGACGCGCGCCAGCCGCGTGTACAACCGAGTGAGCGTGAAGGTGACGAGGAACGAGATCAGGCACAGGACGAGCGGCTCCTTGCCGCCGAGGACGATCTGGTGGCGATAGCCGGGAACGAATCCGAACGCGTCCACGACGGTCGGCTACGCGGCTGCCCGTAGCACGGCTTGTCCGAACGGCGCGCTGAAGGCGCGACAGTAGATCACGACGGCGGTGTAACGACCGAGGTCAGTGCCGGCCGGGATCGCATATTGCTGGGTACCGAGGTTGCCCTTCAGGCCGCCGAGATCGACGTGGTCGCCGACATCGGCGCCGTCGCTCGGCGCGAGATAGACGCGAAGATCCGGTCCGGCGGACGTGCGCAGGTCAAGCGTCAGCTCACGGCCTCCAAGTCGTAGCCGGACGACGCGCGCGACACCGGTCGTTTCGTGCTCTGCGCTCGTGAAGGAGCCGCGAGCGAGGAGCCGGTTGCCGGAGCCCGGTGCCGTGCTGGCGATTCGCTCGTGGACAGCGGTGTCGCGGAGCGTCGACCACGCGAGGTACGCGCCGGCACCCCCGGCCGTCAGGAGGTACGCAGCGACAACAGGGACGGCAAGCATGCGCCGGCGACTGGCGACGAATACCGCGGCCGCGCCCGCGACCGCAAACCACACCACCGTGAGGATTCCGGACGTGACGAAGTCGTTTGTCACGCGACCGGCGAAGAACCAGAGGCCAGCGAGGACGATCGCGCCGACGGCGGGCATCGTCGCGAGCCGCGCCGCGAGCTGCGTCATCTCAGACCCTCGAGCAGCGCAGGCACGTCCGCAGCGGTGAGCCGCTCGTCGACGGGAAGGACGACGATCTCCGCGGCGCCACCGCGGAAGCGCACGCCTGCCAACTCGCCGTCGCGCGAGCGCGCGACCTGCTGTGCGCCCTCGGGCAGATCCGCGGCGAAGAACCGCACCGTCGCATAGGCTTCGCCGCCCTCCTCGAGCTCCCGCGGCCCCGCCCAGGGAAGGATGTCGACTCCGACCTTGGCGCGGATCCAACAGCCGAATTGCGTGGCGAGTCCTGCGGCGATCCGCGGCCCGATCAACAGTACGACCATGCCGTCGCCGTCGAGCGCGGCACGCAGATCGTTCTGCCTGCGACCGAACGCGCCGTCGATGTCGGCCGCAGCGTCGAGGAGCAGCACGAGTGCCTTGCTCGGCCGCAGCTGCTCGGCGGCGGCGAAGCCCTCGCCGCCAGTGAGACCGATGGAAATCGTCGAAGCCGTCATCACCGGTTCCTTTCTCGTTGTGTTCACCTTCACAGTCCGTCTCGGCTTGCAGGTGTTACGCCTGAGGCGGCTGTAACACGCGGCGGCTCCTCCGAGACAGAGCAGCATGCGCACGAGACTTCTTCTCGTCGTCCTTATCGTCGCCGCTTTGGGTGTCGACGTTGCATCTGCCGCAACTCACGTCTCACGGTCGACTGTGACGGTGAGGTCGTCGAGCTACGGCCGGATCCTGTTCGACGGCCGCGGCTTCGCTCTCTATGCCTTCACGCGCGACCCGCGCGGGCGAAGCGTCTGCAGCGGCGCGTGCGCGACTGCATGGCCGCCGTATCTTGTCAACGGACGCGCACGCGCGGCCGCCGGCGTTAAGTCGTCGCTGCTGGGAACAACGAGGCGGGCCAACGGAAGGCTGCAGGTGACGTATGGCGGCCGCCCGCTCTACTACTACATCGGGGATCGGAAGCCGGGACAGGTTCTCTGCCAGAACGTCAGCGCATTCGGCGGCCACTGGCTCGTGATGCGGCCGAACGGCCGACTCGTCCGCTAGCACCGGCCGTCATGCGAGTCGCGGTGGGCGGGGTTTGCGGGGGCTTCCCGCCGGGTTCACCCGGGTGAGATTCGTCCGTGGGTGAAGACAGCTCGCACGTACTCGGCGACGCTGCAGGAGCATGACGCCGACGAGATACCGAATCACCGTGCGAGGGAGGCTGAGCGAGCGGTTCGCCTCGGCCTTCCACGGAATGACCGTCGAGCGGAAGCCGGGCGAGACAACCCTCGTGGGCATGATCGCCGACCAAGGACAGCTATACGGGGTTCTCGACCGCCTGCGCGACTTCGGGATCGAGCTCGTGCGCCTCGAGGAGGTGGACCGTAACGCCCGGCGAGGACCTTGAAGCCACCTAGGCCGTTTGGAGGATCGACCCGCGCGGATGTAGCCTCCCCGTCGGGAGAGGAGGCCGCATTTGCGTGTCACGAGCCGGCAAGGCAGGCGCGCCGCGGTGCGGCGAGCGGCGCTTCTCTGCGTTGCGCTTCTGCCGGTCCTCGCAGCGGCGTGCGGCGGAGGCGCGTCCGCGCAAGAGGTTTCCGGGCACGCCGACGTCGCCGGCGCGAGCGCACAAATCGAGGCGTTCAAAGGTATTCCCACGTTCGTGCCGCCTGGACCGGGATTCGACGCGACCAAGAAGCTGCGCGGGAAAACGATCTTCGAGATCCCGATCACGAGCGAGGTCCCGTTCGTGGTCGCGGTCGAGCGTGGCATGAGTGAGGCGGCTGCAGAGGTAAACGCGAAGCTCGTCGTGTACCCGAATCAGGGCCAGCCGGCCCAGTGGGCACAGGGCATCAGCACTGCGATCTCGCAGCACGCTGACGCGATCACGCTGCTGGCGCAGGACCCCGCTCTCCTCGCTCCGCAGATCGCGCAGGCGAAGAACGCGGGAATTCCCGTGATCGTGCTGCGCACGACAGGGGAGGGCGAGCACTGCCAGGCCGATTCGAACGGCAGCGTCTACGGGACGACGTGCGTACCCGGGCCCTTCGAGCAGGCCGGCCGGCTCGAGGCAGACTGGGTGATCCAGGCCACCAACGGCACAGCGGACGCCTTGGTGATCACGTCGAACGACGCTCGCTCGACGACTCCGCTCGTGCGGGGCCTGCGGAACGAGTTCCGCAGACGGTGCCCCGCCTGCAAGATCACCGCCGTGGACGTCCCGATCCCCGACTGGGCTGCACGGATCCGCTCCGAGGTCCAGTCCGCACTCGTCCGCGACCCGAAGATCGACTACGTGATCCCGATCTACGACAGCATGTCGGAGTTCGTCGTCCCGGCGATCCGGGCGGCGCATGCCGGCGGTCGGGTGAGGATCGCCGGTTTCAACGGGACGCCGTTCGCCCTGAAACTGATCCAGGACGGCGACATCGTTGCGATGGACCTCGGCGAGAACCTGTCCTGGCTCGGGTGGGCGGCCATGGACCAAGCGTTCCGCGTCATCGCGGGCGAGCCGCCGGTGAGGAGCGAGCACACGCCTCTTCGGGTCTTCGACGACGGCGATGTCGCCGACGCGGGTCGCCCGCCGCGTTTCGACGCCGGCTACGGCAACGCATACGTCGACGGATATAGAAAGCTGTGGGGCGTTGGCGGCTGACGTAGCCGCGCTTGCCGTGCGGCATGTGTCGAAGAGCTTCCGGGGAGTGCGCGCGCTGGACGGCGCGAGCCTCACGCTCCGGCGGGGGGAGGTTCATGGGTTGCTCGGCGAGAACGGCTCGGGCAAGTCGACCCTGATCAGGATCCTCGCCGGCTATCACGCGCCTGAGCCAGGCGCCGAGCTGGAGGTGGGCGGTCGGCCCACTCGGCTGCCGCTTCCTCCGGGACGCGCACGCGAGCTGGGGATCGCGTTCGTCCACCAGGACCTGGGGCTGATCCCCTCGCTAAGCGTCTTCGAGAACCTCCGCCTCGGCGAGCTGGCAGCCAGGCGCGACTGGCGGATCTCCTGGCGGCGCGAGCGCGCGCGGGCAGGCGACGCGCTCGCCCGATTCGGCGTCGAACTCGACCCCCGTCGCCCGGTCGCCCGGCTGCGCCCCGTCGTGCGTGCGCTACTCGCGATCGTCCGAGCTGCGGAGGAGCTCGGCGGAAAGGGCGTGCTCGTCCTCGACGAGCCGACCGTCTTCCTGCCGGAGCCCGAGACACGGCGGTTGTTCGGGCTGGCCCGGGAGCTGGCCGACGCGGGCGCAAGCGTGCTCTTCGTCTCGCATGACCTCGAGGAGGTGCTCGAGCTCACCGACCGACTCACCGTGCTACGCGATGGACGCGTCGTGGCCACGGGGGGGACGGCAGGGCTCGAGCCGGATGCGCTCGCAGAGCTCATGACCGGGCGCCGGCTCGAAGCGGCCGTCCCGCGACACAAACCTGCGGGGCGCGTTGCCGTCTCGGTTGCGGATCTCACGGGACAGGTCGTCCGGGATATCTCCTTCGAGGTGCACGAACGGGAGGTCGTTGGGCTTACAGGCCTGCTCGGATCGGGCTTCGAGGAGGTTCCCTATCTGCTCTTCGGCGCGCGGCCGGGCCGCGCCGGTCGTCTCAGCTTGGGGAACGAACGGCACGACGCAACGACGATGACGCCCGACCGTGCCCTCCGCGCCGGAATCGCGTTGCTCGCAGCCGACGGGGAGCGCGAGGGGGCCGTTGGCTCGCTGCCCATCCTGGACCACGTGACGCTACCCGTCCTCGACCGCTACGCCACGACCCTCGGCCTCGACCGCCGGCGCATGCACCGCGACGTGGCCGGGCTCCTGGCAGGGTTGGGCGTCCGGCCGTGCGAGCCGAAGCTGGCGTTCCACGCGCTCTCGGGCGGAAACCAGCAGAAGACGCTGCTCGCCAAGGCCCTCAACGCCGGCCCGCGGCTGCTGCTCCTCGACGAGCCCACGCGCGGGGTCGACGTGGGGGCGCGCGGGCAGATCTTCACCTTGATCCGGCAGGCGGCTGAGCAAGGTGCGTGCGTGATCTGCGCGAGCACCGACCGCGAGGAGCTTGCGGCGATCTGCGACCGCGTCCTCGTCTTCTCCGGCGGGCGCATTGAGCGCGAGCATGATCGGCCGTGAGGGCCACGCAGCTCGGGCGCCGCGGCGGGCTCGTCGTCGCCTGGGGCGCGGTTGTCGTCCTCTTTGGGGCGCTCGAACCGAACACGTTCCTGACCGCGGCCAACTTCCAGACGATCTTCGGCTCGCAGGCCGTCCTCGTAGTGCTGACGCTGGGGCTCCTGGTCCCCTTGACGGCCGGCGAATACGACCTGTCGATCGCGTCCGTGCTGACGCTCTCCGCCATGGTGCTCGCCCTCCTCAACGTCGAGCACGGCTGGCCGATCGGCTGGGCGATCGTGGTCGCCCTCTTGAGCGGTGTCGCGGCCGGCATCGTCAACGGCGCGCTCGTCGTGCTCCTTCGCCTCGACGCATTTGTGGTCACACTCGGGATGTCGGCCTTCGTGTCCGGGATCGTCCTCTGGATCAGCGGCTCGCGGACGATCGGCGGCGTCTCGGAGACCCTCGTCCGCCCAGTGACCGTCTCGCGGTTCCTGGGGATCCCGCTTGGCTTCTACTACGGCCTTGCCCTTTGCGTCGTCCTCTCGTACGTGCTCGAGTTCACGCCCCTCGGGCGCAGGCTCCTATTCGTCGGGCGCGGCCGGAGCGCGGCGCGCCTCGGCGGTGTCCGCGTCGGGCGGGTGCGCTTCGGCGCTTTCGTCGCCTCGGCGGCGTTCGCCGCGGCGGCCGGCGTTCTGTACGCGGGGACGACCGGCGGCGCCGACCCCTCGTCGGGTGCGACCTACCTGCTCCCGTCCTTCGCCGCGGCTTTCCTGGGCGCGACAGCCGTCGTTCCGGGCCGCTTCAACCCGTGGGGGTCTTTCGTCGCTGTCTACTTCCTGTGGCCGGGGATCACCGGGCTCCAGCTGCACGGAGCCAGAGGCTTCGTCCAGCAGCTGTTCTACGGCGGTGCACTCGTTCTGGCTCTTGCGCTGTCGCGTCTGATGGGCGACGGCGCCGCGGCCGAACTGAAGCCCTGAAGAGTCGAGACTCGCGCGTCTTGTACCCTCACCACATGGGAGATACGGGCTCGTGGTGACGCAGCCGAAAAACGTGAAGCGCGCTGCAGTTCCTTCACCTGGCCCACTCGCGACGAAGCTACAGCCGCCGCCGATCCGCCCGCGCCTCATCGCCCGCCCGCGCTTGCTCGCCCTGCTGAGCACCGACCCGCTTCCGAAGGTCACGCTCGTCGACGCACCGCCGGGCTGGGGCAAGACGACTCTCGTTACCGACTGGATTGCGACGGACACCGCCCGCCGCCGGTTCGCCTGGCTCTCGCTCGATCGCGAAGACAACGACCCGGCTCGCTTTTGGGCGTACGTCGTCGAGGCTCTCCGCACTACGGAGCCGCAGCTCGGCGCAGCGGCCCTGACCTCGCTTCGAGTCTCCGGCACGAACGTCGCCGAGGTCGTGCTCCCGAATCTGATCAACGAGCTGGCCGAGCTCCCGGATGCGCTTGTGCTCGTGCTCGACGACTATCACCTCGTCGGCAACCGGGAGATCCACGACGGAATGGAGTTCCTGGTCGAGCACCTGCCGTCGACGCTGAAGCTCGTCCTCGTCACCCGCTCCGACCCGCGCCTGCCGCTCCCGCTTCTCCGCGTCCGCGGCGAGCTGACCGAAGTCCGGGCTGATCACCTCCGGTTCAGCGAGGAGGAGACCGCCGAGCTCCTGAACCAGATGCTCGACCTGAAGCTGGGCGCCGACCAGGTGGCGCAGCTCCAGGGGCGGACGGAGGGCTGGGCCGCCGGCCTCCACCTGGCCGCGCTGTCGCTGCGGGGCCGGACCGACGCTCACGAGTTCATCGCCGCCTTCGCGGGCGACGACCGCCACGTCATCGACTACCTCGGTTCCGAGGTGCTGGCGAGCCTGACGGACGAGGTGCGGACGTTCCTGCTCCGGACGTCGATCCTCGACCGCTTCTGCGCGCCTCTCTGCGAGGCTGTCACCGGAGCCGAGGGCTCCGCGCGCATGCTCGTCCGCATCGAGCGCTCGAACCTCTTCCTCGTTCCCCTGGACGCGAAGCGCAGGTGGTATCGCTATCACCACCTCTTCGCCGAGCTGCTCCGGAACGAGCTGGCGCAGGCCGAGCCCGAGCTCATCTCGTCACTGCATCGGCGTGCGGCAGCCTGGCTGCGGGAGGCCGGCCACGTGTCCGAGGCGATCCACCACTCGACGCTCGCCAGCGACCTCGCCGACGTGGCCGATCTGATCGCTCTCCACTGGTCCGAGTTCTTGCAGCGTGGACAGCTCGAGACGGTCGTCGGCTGGCTCGACGCGCTTCCGGGGACGGTTGTGGCCGACGATCCGCGCCTCTGCCTGACACGGGCGTGGATCGCGGTGAACGAGGGTCGGATCGACGAGGTCGACCGCTGGATCGAGGCCGCCGAACGTGCAACCACGCTCGGCGCGGCCGGAGACGACGGTGCCTCGCTCGAGGCCGCGGCGGGGATGCTCCGCTGCATCCACGAGTACCTCGAGGGCGACGTCGGCGGCGCAATCGAAGCCGCGCGCTCCGCGCGTGAGCTGGAGCCGGACGAGAGCTCACCCTGGCGCTCCGTCGGCTGCCCCGTGCTCGGCGTCGCGCTGTTCTGGCGCGGCGAGACGGACGAGTCAGCGGTCACGCTCGAGCAGGCTGTTCGGCGCGCCAGACCTGCCGGCAACCACCTCGCGGTCATCCACGCGCACAGCTGCCTCGCCGCGAATCATGCCGAGCGCGGTGACTGGGACACGGCGGCCCAGCTGGCCCGTACCGCCATCGAGCTCGGGCGCGAGCGCGGTCTCGACGATCACTGGGCGAACGCGATGGCCTACGTCGCCCGCGGCAAGGCGCTCGAGCAGCGGGGCAAGCTCGACGAGGCCAACGGTGAGATCCGGCGCGCCGTCGAACTCTCGAGGCGGGGCGTCGCCAAGGCCGAGATCGGCTACGCGCTGCTCGCGTACGCCCAGGTACGGCACGACCTCGGTCAGCACGACGAGGCACGCGCGCTGGTCCGCGAGGCCCGCCAAGCGGTTGAGAGCTGTCCGGATCCGGGCGTCCTCGTCGAGATGCTCGCGCAAGCGGAGCGCCGTCGCCGCGCAGGGGGCCCAACCCCGAGCCCTGCCCCTGACGAGCTGACTGACCGCGAGCTGGCGGTGCTGCGGCTCCTGCCGACCAAGCTGTCGCTCCGGGAAATCGGCTCGGCGCTCTACGTCTCGCTCAACACGGTGAAGAGCCACTCCAAGGGCGTCTATCGCAAGCTCGGTGCGTCGAGCCGGGAAGAGGCGGTGGAGCGAGCCCGAGAGCACGGCCTCGTCTAGGTCTCGAGGGACCCGTCGGCGGATGGGGCCAAGCGAGAGAGATCCACGGCGCCTGTAACGCGCGCGCCACCCGGCGAGACCGAGCAGCATGCGGCTGCGGTTTGATCTGCTCAGCTTTGCCGCTGTCTTTCTGGTAGCGGCTGCCGTCCTACCAGCCGCCGCAATCGCCGATCCGTACAAGGTGAAGGGACCTGCAGGCGATCTCGGCCCCAAGTCAGTTCGCGACCGGTTGCCCAGGCGCGCTCGGCGACGGCGAGAGGATCGCCGGCGACGAGATCGAGCCGGCGATCACTGTCAACCCGGCGAACCCGCGGAATATCATCGCGACGTGGCAACAGGATCTCGGCGCCGCGGCGCGGACCGATCTCGTCGCCGCGTCGCTTGACGGCGGCAAGACCTGGGCTCGCACTCCGATCCCGGGAAGCACGGTCTGCACGGGCGGGACGGCCGACGCCGCTTCAGACCCCTGGGTCTCGGCCGGTGGCGACGGGACCGTCTATTTCGCTGGTGCCGAGGCGTTTCTGTCGGCCGACCCGCCACCGGTTGGTTTCCTGGCCAGCCGCTCAACCGACGGCGGTCTTAGCTGGGCGGCGCCGGCGACCGTTGCCGCCCCCGATCCGCGCAACGACAAAGAGACGATCACGGCAAGCCCGACACGCGCAGGCCACGCTTATGCCGTGTGGGGCAACTGGGACCACCTGTTCAACTTCCCGCTGACGAACTACCTCGAGTTCTCGCGCACGACTGACGGCAGCGCCACTTGGTCGCCTCCTGTCGTCGTCGATCAGCCCGGACCTAACGCGTTCGACATCTCGAGCGAAGTGCTCGTCCTCTACGACCGCACATTGCTGACGGTTTTCTCGCGCGCGGTCGTCAACCTCGACGACTTCAGCTTGCGCGGCGAGCTCTACGCCAGCCGCTCGCGCGACGAGGGACGGACCTGGCTTCCGCCGGTGCAGATCGTCTCGCAGCCGATCCAGCCCTTCTTTGATCTCGAGACCGGCGCGCCGCTACCGAGCCAGGACAACAGCATTCATAGTGCCGCGGTCGCTCCCGACGGAACCGTGTACATCGCCTGGGACCGCAACAGCTCAGCCACATCCGGAACGATCGACATCGCCAAGTCGAGCGACGGCGGGATCAGCTGGAGCGGACCAACTGCGCTCCCCGGCGTCACCTGGTACGACAACCGCAACGACCATCCCGGTGACACGCCGCTGACAACCGACGTCTGGGTCGCACACTCCGACAATGGCGGCGCCTCATGGATGCAAACTCACGTCGCCGGCCCGTTCGATTTCCGTACGGCCCCGCTCGGACGACTGGGCGAGTATCAAGGACTAGCGTCCCTACGCGGGCGCGGCTTCGCGGCGATCTTCACGCAGCCAGCACCACGGGCGAAAAACGGGCCGACCGACATCTTCTTCGCCACGATCGCGCCGGGCTAATCCTGTGAGGTTTCAAACTCAGTTCGGCGAGCTGCGGTAGGCATCGCTGCTCCAAGGCCGGATGAACCGAGTGGAGAGCGAACGCGTTGAGGACGGCGAGTTCAATGGGCACCAGCCGTGACGTAGTGCCCAAACCCGCTGGAATCGTCCGCAAACCGGCATGTTTTCAAGTGCCCAGTTCGGACGCTGCGAGGCCCCAGGAACCGCACAGGCCATGCGGGTGTGAGCGTCAGATGGGCCGAACCCACGACCCGTTTGCCATGCAGAAGGTCGTGGGTTCGAGTCCCATCATCCGCTCCTAAAACTCCCGTAAATCGGGGGTTTTCGTTTGATGAATTGGCGACATGTGTCCCCGATGAGTCCCAAAGAGCAACGTCGAGATCTCTCCCAGCAGTCGGATCAGCGACGGACTGGCACCGGCGTGTGAGGTGGGTTCGTTTATCCGGTTCCGCAAATCGGCAGGTTGTGCTGATGGTCACCGTCGGACCGCTCGGTAGCCTCGTTCGGCTTGATTGCGATCCCGCCGCCGAACGCGATCACTTTCTCCTCACCGGTCCACTCGGGGGTCAGTGGGCTGAACGTCGTGATCCCTCCCATGATCGAAACCGCCGAGAACCGCCTCCATTGATGACCGTCGCCTTCGCCCCCGCACCTACGAGGTTGACGCTCTTGTCGACGGCGATGCCGCCGGCGAACGTCCCGGCCGCGATTCTGATCGTGTCGCCGTCATGGGCTGCGTCGAGCGCCGCCTGGATCGTCGCGTAGCATCGGGCCGCAGAGAACCGAAGAGTGCTGCTGTGGTCCCCGCGGCGGCAACGAGCTTGAAAATCGTTCCTGCTCTCGTCTTGCTCAGGACGCTGAGAGCCCGGAGGCCCGCCGGCGGGGAAACCTCTTCGTCTCGTTCTTGGGTCACGTTCGCTTCATCACTCCTCCACTCAGTCGTTGATCGTGCGGCTCGAGATCGAGAGGAGACTGCGCCGCCCCTTAAGACGGGCAAGTGCCGGGGGCAGAAGTCGGCTCGAACGGGCCGCTTGTCGGAGCCGTGGCACGGCTGCTAGCGTCGCCGAGAAGAATGGAGTTCAGGATCCTCGGGCCGCTCGAGGTCTGCGGTGAGACGGGGACGCTCCCCCTCGGCGGCGCGAAGCAGCGGGCGCTGCTCGCGATTCTGCTCGTACGCGTGAACGAGGTCGTCTCGGCGGAACGTCTGCTCGACGACCTGTGGGGTGAGCGCCAGCCGAAGAGTGGGGCGAAGGCGCTCCACGTCTACGTGTCGCAGCTGCGGAAGGTCGTCGGAGAGGGGCGGATCCTCACGCAGCCGCCGGGATACATGCTTCGTCTCGGGCAAGACGAGTTTGACGTCGCGCGCGTCGAGCGGCTGCGCGAGCAGGCCCGAGGGGCGGAGCCGCACGAGGCAAGCGCGCTTCTGCGTGACGCGCTTGCCATGTGGCGCGGATCCCCACTGGCCGATGTCGCGTTCGAGAGCTTCGCGCAGCCGGAGATCGCCCGTTTGGAGGAGCTGCGAACGGGGACGCTCGAGCAACGGATCGACGCCGATCTCGCGCTCGGGCGCCACTCTGAGCTGATCGGCGAGCTCGAGGCGCTGGTGCGGGAGCATCCGCTTCGGGAGCGTCTCCGAGGGCAGCTGATGCTCGCCCTCTACCGTTCGGGCCGCCAAATCGAGGCGCTGAATGCGTATCAAGACGCCCGCCGAATCCTCGTGGAAGAGCTCGGTGTGGAGCCGAACCGAGCGTTGAGCGAGCTCCACCAGGCGATCCTCCGGCACGACGAGTCGATCGAACTGCCTCTCGCAAAACCGGTCGCGGAGGAGCCGCGCGGCGCATTCGTGGGGCGGGACGCGGAGCTCGGGGAGCTCGTTGCCGCACTCGACGGTGCCTTCGCGGGCCGCGGGCGGCTGTTTCTCCTCGTGGGCGAGCCGGGCATCGGGAAGAGCCGCCTCGCCCAGGAGTTGGCCGCGCAGGCTGCTGCTCGCGGCGCCCGCGTTCTCGTCGGCCGCTGCTGGGAGGCGGGAGGTGCACCGGCGTACTGGCCGTGGGTCGAATCGTTGCGGAGCTACGTTTGTGAACGCGAGAGCGAGGCGCTGCGGGACGAGCTCGGGGCGGGGGCGACCGAGATCGCGGAGATCATGCCGGAGGTTCGGCGAGCCTTCCCCGATCTGCCCACACCCGTCGCGCTCGAGTCCGAGGGAGCTCGTTTCCGCCTGTTCGACGCCATCGCCAATTTTTTGGGCAGGGCCTCGGCCAGCCGCCCGATCGTGCTCGTCTTGGACGATCTTCACGCCGCCGACGCGCCGTCACTGCTTCTCCTCCAGTACCTCGCTCGCGGCCTCGGATCGAGCCGAATGGTCGTCGTGGGCGCTTGCCGGGACGTCGACCCGGTGCCGGGCGCATCCCTGACGGCGATGCTCGCCGGCCTGGCGCGCGAGCCGGTGACTCGGCGGGTTCGTCTTCACGGGTTGTCGGAGCCCGACATCGAAGAGCTCGTCGAGCTGACCGCATCGGAGCTTGCCTCGCCGGAGCTCGCCGGAGCGCTCCATGCGCGAACGGAGGGAAATCCGCTGTTCGTCGCGGAAACTATTCGGTTGCTGACTGCCGAGGGCGGACCAGGCACAAAGGCGAAACGAACGATCGCGGTGCCCGAGACGGTGCGCGACGTCATAGCCCGACGACTTACGCACCTCTCGGTCGACTGCAACGCGATGCTCGGTGTGGCGTCCGTGCTGGGACGCGACTTCGCGCTCGCGCCGCTCGCTCGCCTCAGCGGCACCGAGGAGGACGGCGTGCTCGAGCAGCTCGAGAGCGCGGTGGCCGCCCGGATCATCACGGAGGTCCGCGACGCGCTGGGGCGCTTCCGGTTCGCGCACGTCCTCATTCGCGACGCGCTGTACGACGACCTCATGCCGGCGCGCCGCGTTCGGCTCCACCGGCAGGCGGCCCGCGTCCTCGAGGAGCTGCTCGGCGATGAGCCGGGGCCGCATCTTCCTGAGCTCGCCCGCCACGCGATCGCAGGGCGTGATTTCGTCCGGGCGTTCGATTATTCGCGACGCGCAGGTGACCACGCGCTGCACGTCCTCGCCTACGAAGAGGCGGCTCGCCACTACGAATCGGCGCTCGAGGCGCTCGAGCTCGCCGGAGGTGGCGACGGGGCGACGCGGTGCCACGTGCTCCTTGCTCTCGGCGAGGCCCAGTCTCGCGCCGGCTCCAGCGACGCTGCGAAGGCGTCCTTTCTCCGTGCGGCCGAGAGCGCGCGCAAGCTTCGCCTCCCGCGTGAGCTCGGCCGCGCGGCGGCCGGCTACGGCGGGCGTGTCGTCTTCGCCCGCGCCGGCAGCGACATGCGACTCGTGCCGCTGCTCGAGGAGGCGCTAGCCGAGCTTGGCGACGAAGATCTCGGGCTGCGCACACGACTGCTTGCGCGTCTTGCCGGAGCTCTGCGCGACGAACACGGGCGCGATCGACGCGATGCGCTCAGCCGAGAGGCGGTCGCCGCGGCACGCCGCAGCGACGATCCCGCAGCGCTGGCCGATGCAATCAACGGACGTACCGCCGCCATCATGGCGCCGGACACATTGGAAGAGTGCCTTGCGCTGGGAACCGAGCTGTGCGAACTGGCGGACCGGATCGGCGACAAAGAGCGCGCCGCCTATGGGCACATCGTGCGGGTCCATGCAGAGGTTCAGCTCGGCGACATCCGCGCGGCGCACGCAGATCTCGCGGTTGCACTGAGGATCGCGGACGACCTCAGACAGCCTGTCCACCTCTGGCAGGTTCGCGGTATCCAGGCGATGCTCGCGCTCGCGTCGGGAAGTATCAGAGAGGCGGAGGAGCTCGCCGAACGAGCCGTGGCGGATGGCGAGCGCGCGCAGCCCGCGATGGCGATACCCGTCTACCAGCTCCAGCGGTACACCCTCTCTGAGTTTCGCGGCGGGCTCGAGGAGGTCGAGCCAGCGATTTGCGACCTCATCGCGACCTATCCGGCGCGTCCCGTCTTACGCTGCGTCCTCGCACACCTCCGCGCCAGGCTCCGTCGCTTGCCAGAGGCGAAGCGTGCGCTCGACGAGCTCTCGCGCGACGACTTCTCGGCGTTGCCGTTCGACGCCGAGTGGCTGTACGGCCTCAGCCTTCTCGCCGAGACCTGCGCCACGCTCCGAGAAACGCGCCCGGCCGACACGCTGTATGCGCTCCTTCACCCGTGGGCGGCGCTGAACGTTGCCGATATCGCCGAGGGAATGAGGGGTTCTGCCAGCCGCTCTCTCGGGATCCTCGCGACGACGGGGCGACGCTGGGCGGTCGCAGAGCGGCACTTCGAAGACGCACTCGAGATGAACGCACGGATGCGCGCGGTCCCGTGGCTCGCCCGGACGCAGCAGGACTATGCGCAGATGCTGCGCGCCCGCGGCGGATCTCGTGACGCGGAGCGCGCCGAGCAGCTCTCCGAGGCGGCGCTCGCGCTCTATCGGGAAATGGGCATGGCGCCGTCCGCCGCGGCGGTCACCGCCTCGTCCTCGTAAGGCCGACAGACCAGCGGCTTCTTAGCAAGCGCTTGCCGCTCTTTAACCGTCACGCGGTCTTTCTCCGACGTGACCCGCAGGCAAGGCTCGCCGAGCGAAAGGAGACAGCAATGATGTTTTCGACAAGGACACAAAGGCTGGCGCCGGCGCTCGCCGTCGCGCTGCTCTTGTCGGCAAGCCCCGCTCTGGCGGAGGTCCGGCCCGACGATCGCCCGGGGCCGCACGGCGTCGAGGCGGCAAGCATCCTGAACGCAGCGCGGCCGGACGACCGGGCAGGTCTCCGAACCGTCGCCGTCACCCCATCCGCGGCGGTGCGTCCTGACGATCGAGCGGGAGCGCACGGAGTTGGCGGCGACCGGAGCGCGACGCAGCTCGCGGTCCGGCACGGGGTCGACGCCGCCGATGGCGGCTTCGACTGGGGAGCCGCGGGCGTGGGTGCAGGAACGGTCAGCGCGGCACTGGTGCTGATCGCAGCGGCCGCGACGCTCCGACGACGTTCCGGGCGAGCAGGGATCGCGGCATAGGCGCCGGAACGCTTGGATCGGCTCCTCATGCTTCGGCTCACGCAACGCGAGCGCAGGCAGCGACTGGTCGGCTCTGCCGTTCCTGTGGCGACGCTAGCCGGTCTGTTCAGTGCTGCTCTGGCCCTCTGCGACGATCGCGCGGCGCTGTTGGAACGCGTCGCTTCGTACGTCGCGGCGCGGGCGGCCGAAGGACGCCGTCAGTCGATGCAGGAGTGGACGGGCGATCCGATCTGGGGTACCGCGTCCGAGTACGCAACGGGCGCGGGGCTACACCGACATGCTCAACGACCACATCGTCCTCCACCCGAACCTCTGTGCCGGAGCGCCGGCCGTCGCCGACCCGACCGTGCCGGCGTGGGAGCGCGCGACCGGGGTGCTCGTGCTCGTTCACGAGGCCTACCACCTGCGCCGCTGGAAGTGGCGCCGGAACGAATCGAGGTCGAGTGTCAGCGATTTCACCGGTTCGCGACCGCTGAGCTGCTGGGCGCTTCGTCCCGGCTCGCGAACGACCTGCTCCCCTACGCGCTTGCGGCGCACGCGCGCATGATTAGGCTGTTTCCGAACTACCGCGACCGTCACTGCACGTCGCCTCTGTGGGCGCTACCGATGTCACCATGAGCGTCGTGATTCAGCAGCTTCCGAAGGGCGATCTCGTGCGATTCCGCGAGATCGATCGGTCAGAGGAGGCGACGCTGCACTACCGACAGATCGGCACGCGCCTCGTTTCGGAGCCGGTCAAGGACTCGATTCCGAATTTCTTCGAAGAAGGCCCTCATAGCGTTGCCGAGCTCGTTGCGAGATGGCAGCCCGTCGTGGAAGAGGGAGGCATCCTGCTCGGCGCATTCGCCGACGGAGACCTCGTGGGGATTGCGCTTCTTGGGGGTGAAGTTGCACCGAGAGTCCGACAACTCGCGCTCTTGTTCGTGAGCCGTGCACACCGCAGACGCGGCGTCGCCGGCTCGCTGACCGATGCAATGGAAGAGCTGGCGCGGGCGAGCGGCGCCGAAGCGTTGTACGTGTCATCTGTCCCGACCGATTCCGCAGTTGGGTTCTACTTGGCACGCGGCTTTCGCTCAACGGAGCCGTTGCCCAAGCTCTACGCCGAGGAGCCGGACGACATCCACATGCTCCTGCTGCTCGAGCGCCCGAAGCGTGTCGCTCGACTCTGACGTATCGCGCGTCGAGATGGCGGAGCCGCATTTCGAATCATTTCCGTAGGGGCTCGCCGAGCGGTACGGATTGCGATTGCCCACGCGTGGGGAGCCGCTCGCGCGCGGCGCGACCCGGAGGGTTGTCCGAGCAGGCGATTTCGTCGTCCGGCTCGACCGCACAGATCCGGAAAGCGTGCGTTGGGAGCACGCGCTTCTTCGATTCCTGTCCGAGGACATCGAGCAGGTGATCGTGCCGCTCGCG
>WNGB01005921.1_pt1 | contig 18161 bp, 17 predicted proteins | sample 5400681 | NCBI WGS metagenome assembly WNGB01 (sample SAMN13153367, study PRJNA577476) | soil metagenome | isolation source: 115 cm soil or saprolite under grassland replicate 2 | place: USA:California | collected 2016-06-15 | reverse complement strand
CGCCGACCGGCCAGTACGGATCGAGTTGGCCAATGCCGATGACGTCGGGCTCTGCTTCGACCCGCACCGGTTCAGCGCCGTGCCGGGTGAAGTGCCATGCGACGAACTGCGGGATCGGCACTTGCCGGTACGGGTCGGCGTCCACGTCGGGGGCGTGAGTGACGACGAAGTAGCCGTTGTTACCGGGGTCCGGCAGCCGGTGAGGCATCAGGGACGTGAAGCCATCGAAGGAGATGCCGGTCCGGCGCTTCGCCGATTCGTACCAGTACACGTGCAGGTCGGCTGGCACCCGGAACCATCCACCATCGCCGATGGCGTCGGCAACGTTGAGGGGGTGATTCTTCGGATGCAGTGTCACCGGCAGGGTCAGCTCGCCGTAGGAGATGGAGTGGATGACGACCAGACCGTCAGGATTCGATGCCCTGAACCGCACGATCCCGGAGCTGCCGGTGTACGACTTCATGCGCTCCGCACCATCGCGTGGCAGCAGCATCAGCCAGTCGTTCACTGCGTTTCCACCGGGACCGGCGGTCCGTCGGCGACCGGATCGGTGTTCCCGGCGGCGGTGATCAGCTCGTCCAGCGACGTGTCGCTGACGATCCCGTGCAACGTCATCGCCTCCACAGCGCCGATCTTCACGAGCGCGTACTCCACCCGCCAGGCGGCGGCCTTGACCAGGAGGTCGCAGATCGACTCCCTCGGGTCCCAGGCCGTCTCGGTCTGAAACAGGCACAGGCTCCCGTCGCCGTTGACATGCCAGCGATGCTGGGTACGTTCGAGCACCTCCGGGTACGGGTCGAGCGGACAGATCCGCGGCGGCACCATCGGGTACGCCTGCCGGTACGCGACCACCAGCCGTAGTCCTCGTCCGGCGAGAAGTCGGTCCAGGCCAGCAGGCTCCGGACGATCCAGCGGCCACATCGGCAGACTGCCCTCCCAACCCCCCGCCCCGTCCGGTACCCACCGCAGGCCGGGAAAACGGGCGGTGACCTCGGCCCGGTCGGCGGCGTACCGCCGGGGCTCGCTTTCCCACCAACTGATCGGACTCACGTCCGGTGTTACGGCCACGGTCAGCCCTGCGGGGCGTCCTTGATCGGCCGCTTGAACGCCGGCGCCGTGATGAGGGCGGGACCCACGCTGGCCGGCTTGCTCTTGGGCGCCGGGAAGTCCGAGCCGAACACCTCCTGCCATAGCCGCAGCGCGTCGTCGGTGTAGCGAGCGTCCGCCGCCGCGCACGCCTCGTCGGCGAAGTCCGCGGCTTTGCTCAGGGCGTCGCGCAGCCCGACGCGGTCAAGGTCCGGCTGGATCTCGCCGCACAACCCGGCCGGGTCGCAGATCGGCTCGTTCACGGCGACGGCGGCCGCGGTGAAGAATGCCTTCAGCGCCACCGGGCGGCTCACACCGCCGGGCAGGTGGCGCAGCGCGAGCACCTCCATCACCAGCGACTTCACTTTACCGTTGACCTTGGCCCGGCGCCGCCACACCTTCAGTACCCGCACCATGCGCAGGAAGCAGTCCCAGTCCTCCTGCCGCTTCGCGACCCTGGTGACCAGGTCCAGGGGGTCGGCCGGGACCCACAGCTTGGACCTGTTCTCCGGGATCAGCAGCGCGCCGTCGCGCTTGAGTGCCGGCATCGCGTCAACGGTGAACCCGTCGTCGTCGCCGGGGAGATCGATGAAGCACTTCACCGCGTGGTCGCGGGGCGAGGCGATGCGGACCAGCTTGGTGTGCGTGCCGTTGGTGACGCCGAGCAGCGTGTTCACCGTTCCGGCCAGATGGCTGAGCGCGGCGCCCGCGGATTCGCCGGGCTCGCCCCAGTCCGGGTGTGCCGCCTGGTCGAACACCACGACCAGGTCGAGGTCATGGATCTTCGGTCCGGTGTGCGTGCTCCGCCGCAGCGACCCCGATCCCCACGCCTCCAGCACATCGGGCTGCGGGCCGAGCGCGGCCTTGAACACGTCGCGCCGTTCCCGGGCCTCCTTGACCTGCGTCGGATCGGCATCGACCTGCTCCTGGTAAGCGTCGAATGCATCGTCCAGGCCCATATATATTTCCCCCTCTTGTACCTGTTGTACCTGCTTGCTGCGCGAGTCGTCTGGCTCGCTATCCGGATCTTGGAGGCCCCGGACCCGGCCTCTCTGACCCTCGGCGGGCGCTGTTGCCGCCCAACGCTAGATCGCACCTCCGACATTCCTCCTGTTGTTCGCCACGCCGCGGCCGATGGCCGACCCCGTCCGTCAGCCAGAGGGTTCGAGGGCCACTGCGGGCTGGTAGTGGCCGACGCCGTGATCGTTGACGTGTTCGTAGGTGTGGACGGTGCCGAGCGTGTTGAGTAGCTGGCCGAGGAGGAAGGCGAGGCCGGCGGGTCCGGCTATGAACAGGTGTACGTCGCCGACGCGCCCGTAGCGGCTGCGGGCCGCTCGGATGGTCTCGATGACCTCGTGTGCGAGGTCGACGGCCTCGCCGGGACCCGGGAAGAGGTGCGGGTGCGGGTGCGGGTGCCGGCCGGGCGGGGCAGCTTGCAGCCAGCCGCGGAACTCGGGGAGACCACCGGTCGCGCGGACTGCGGGGACGGTGTTCTCGCTGACGCTCACGAGGACGGCGAGGTCCGCCGCGTCCGGGCGGTGATCACGTATGGCGACGCGGAAGCCGCTGGGTCGCCGTTCCTCAGCCAGCGAGTACGCGGTTTCGTCGCGGCCGGGGGTGTGCTGCATCCAGGCCGCGGACACCGCGCGGGGGGCGAGCAGCTTGGCGCCAAGGGCGACGGCAGCGGGCAGTCCGGCAAGTCCGCGGAGCTGGAGGGGGCGCCCGGAGGCGCGGCGGGCGGTTTCGTCCACGATCGTGTCGAGGGCGGGCAAGATGTGGTTCTGCCAGGCGCCGGCGTGGGCTTGCCGGCCGTTGAACCGGTGGGTGAGGTCGACGGTGAGCGCGGCGTCCGGCCGGTGCGCGACGGGGCCGCGCGTGTACACGTCGATGACGAAGGGCGCCCCGGCCGGCAGGGCCGCGTCGATGGCGGCGATCCGGCGGGCGAGCACGCGGCGGGCGACGCCGTCGGCGTCGGCGTCACTGATCGGGTCGTGGCCGACCCGGGCGATGTTCCACGCCTCGAAGTCGTTGAGCGTGGTGCGTGCGAGCGCGGCCCGTGCGGCGTTGGCGTAGTTGAGCCCGCCGGCGGCGACGGGTAGGAGGAAGAACGCGTCCCCGCGTTCGGCGCGGGCGATCAACTCGGGGATCTCGACCCCGGTGATGACGGCGCTGTTGGCGACCTCGGGCGTGATCCAGAGGATGCCGCTGGCGGTGCTCGGGTCGGTGAGGGCGGCGCGCAGCGCGGGTTCGAGGGGCTCCTCGTCGAGGTCAGTGAGGTCCTGCCAGGTCGGTACGCCGTGGTCGTGGAGAGCGGCGACAAGCCGGCGGACGTCATCGAGGCGAGACCGGCGGTAGCTGACGAAGCACCTACCGGTCGGGTCCGTGATCGCCACGGGCGCCGTCATGGCGTCCTCCCGATGTAGTGCTGGTCGTACGTCGTCTCGGCCGCGAGCCGGTCCTCGCGGAACGAGGGCGTCGGCCGGGTTTCGCGGGCGGCGGCGAGCAGACCGGCGCCCGTGAGCGGCGCGTCGGGGAAGGCGGCGAGCACGGCGGCGGGTACCAGCCGCTGGGTGAGGTCGGAGTACGTGAAGCCGGGCGTGCCGTTGTTCGGGCCGGTGAGCTTGACAAGCTCGGTGATGTCGGCGTCGGTGGTGTCCGTGCCGGTGGCGTAGGCCCGCAGGACCGCCTCGCGTTGCGCGGCGTCGGGGCGGCTGAACAGGAACGGCTCGGCGGAGCGACGCTGTACCGCCGGGTCGATGGCGGCGAGCCGGTTGGTGCACAGCACGACCACGGCCGGTAGCCGGTCGCGGGCGAGGTCGTCGATGCCGCGGATGAGCGCGTTGACGCCGGCCCGGTCCTCGTGGTGCATTTGGCCGTGTTCGCGGCTCTGGGCGAGCGCGTCGGCTTCGTCGATCACCAGGATGAACGCGGAGCGGGCCGTGCCGGTGGTGCGGGCGCGCTTCGCCTCGGTGGCGATGGTCGCGAACGCGTCGCGAACGAGCGTGGTGATCTCGCCGACCAGTCCGGTCCCCCGCGCGGCGAGGCTGAGCCGGTAGGTGAACACCGGGATGCCAATGGTACGGGCGAGCGGGTCGCCGAAGGTCTCCGCGAGCTCGGTCTTCCCGGTGCCCACGTCACCGGCGAGGATGAAGACGGGCGGCCGGTCGACCAGCGCCGCCGCCGCGGGCACGGTGCCGCCGTGGTGGCGGCGGCTCCAGTCGGCGAGCTGGTCCGGCGCGAGCCGGATGATCGTCTCCTTAACGAGCCGCTCCTTGACGGCGTCGAGGCCGACGAGGCCGGCGTACCGGCGGCGTGCGTCCTCGTCGGGGTACTCCAGGACGGGCTCGAACAGGTCGTTCGCGTCCATTCGGGCGCGGTTGGTCACGGGTCCTCCATTGTCAGGCGACGAAAACGGTCCGGGTGAGGGCGGTGCCATCGCGGCTGTAGGAGCGCTGGCCGGTCCACCTGCCGATGCCGGTGCCGGTCTCCGCGGCGCCGGTCCGGCTCACGGGTAGCGCCGCTTCCACCGCGGCCTGCTGGCTGGTCGTCAGTCGGTCGAACGCGGCGGACTTGACCAGGTACGAGTACCAGGACGCGCCGGTCGCGTCCGCGTCGGCCGGGACACCGCCCGGGTTGGCATCTTGGAGGGAGCCGTCCGAGGTGGCCACGTAGCGCAGCCGCAGCACCCACTCCCACTCGCCGTACGCGTTGCGGCGGCGTAGCCCGTAGTCGACCCGGTCGAGGTAGCCGTCGCGCACCAGCAGCGCGGCCTCCTCGGCGAAGTCGTCGATGCGGGAGAGCTTCGGCTCGCCGTAGAGCCGGTTCATCGACCGCAGGTCGGCTGCGACCTTGCTGGTGAGGTACCGCGCCGACGTGATGCTGAAGGTGGCGCTGCGGGTGGTGCTATAGCTCACCTCAGACCTCGAACCCGGGCCCGAAGACCCGCTTCCAGCAGGCGACGGCCCGACCCTTGGTGTCGGCGTACTCCGCCTCGGCGATCGCGTCCAGGGCCTCGTGGGCGGCGGCGACGAGCCGATCACGGTCGGTCGTCGTGTACTGGCCCACGACGTTGTTGGTCGGGTTGACCGGGTCGAACACCTCGATCGGCTGGCCGGTCGCACCGGGCAACTCCGACGCGGGGTAGTAGTCGTCGAAGGCGATCCGCTCGGCGAGCCGGGTCCGGACGACGTACGCGAACACCTGCTCCAGCGCGGCCGGGTAGTCGTCGAAGGCCAGCGGCTGGCCACCCCACCCGTGATCGGCGAGGTGCGCGACGATCAACTCGACCAGGAACGACTTGCATCGGAACGCACCGTCGAGCCGCTTCTGCTCGCGGACCCACGCCTTGATCAGGCGGATCAACTGGGCGTAGCCCGGCCCGAAGTCGCTCTTGCGCCGCCGGATGAACCTGACGTGCAGCCGAATGGAGGTCAACACGCGCGTACCGCTGCGCGTCACCAGATACCCCCGGTCGTCCGGGTCGCCCTCGTAGATCACCGGCGCGACGTCGACCTTGAGACCACTCCCGTGGAAGACGATGCCAACGGCGTGGTCGGACACCTGGAAGTCCTCGGGGCGCTTCGTGTCGCCGTACACCTCGATGAGGCGATCGCGGAGCCAGCTCAGGAGCTGGGACTCGGGCGCGGCCACGCCGCCGACCGCGGTGGCGCGGACGTAGGCGGCCATGTCGGCGTCCGATGAGCCCTTCAGCGCGGTGCCCTTCGTGACGCTGCCCGAGCCCCGAATCTTGATCAGGTCGTAGTCGGGGTGCTCGCCGACATAGTGCTCCAGCCGTCGGGTGAGGTAGTCGAGCTGGGCGCGCCGATCGTCGACGATCGACTTGGGCAGGTTGACCTTGGCGGCGGCGTACGCCGCGAGGTCGTCATGGCCGATGATCCGGTCGTGCATCTGGCGAATGGTCAAGATCAAAGTCCCCTCGTGTTTGCCGGCCCTGCGGGCTGGCCGTCTGGCGCCGTCCGACACGCTGGCGCGCACACCGGGCGCGGTCGTCCGGTCGCCACTGGAGGCCGGCAGCCCCAGGGCGGCCGGTGGCCGGTCCGTGGCCGGGCCCGGCACTTGACAGCGCACCGCTACTAGCGCAGTGTAATACACAAGACTGGTCGTAATACAACCCGCGTCATACACTCGGGATGAGGAGATGGGAGCGGTGCGTCGTTGTCCGAGGAACCGCGCTACCGGGGGCAACGCCTCCGTGATCTCCAGATCACCGATATCGGCTGGCCCGACTGGTGTGCTCGGCACATCAGCACGCGAACGACCCGTTATCCGAATAATGATGACGAACTGGACATCGAACCGGAGTGGGCGACGGAAGCTGCGCTCGACCCGTACCGCCGGCTGGGTCTCACCCAGGAGAACGACGTGCGGGTGACCGGCTGGACGGCACACGCGCCCGCAGCTTCCTGGAGCGGACGGCGCGGGCGTGTCCTACGCGTCATACTCAAGCCGGTCGACATCGAGGATGGTCATTGGAGCGGCTTCACGGCGGCACCGGCGAGTCAGAAGGCGGCAGAGTGGTACTGGCGCAAACGCGGAAGCTTCGGCGCGGCGTAAGCGCGGCCAATCCGAGTATGACAACGACATACCAACAGGTGGTCTACAGGGACGGAGATACACGATGACCGGCAAGACACATCGAAGCCGGCGCGGCGACGAGGAGGCGACGCGCATGCAGGCTCTGCTGCGCGCTGACGCCGCCGCGGTCATCGACGACGACCTTGATGACGAAACGCGTGACGAGGACGTCCACCTCGTTGACGAAAGCGCAGACCACCCGGCGCAGGTTACCCAGCGCACGCGGTCACAGGTTTACTCCATCCGCGTACCGGTCGAGCGGCTGGAGCAGGTGCGCTGCCTCGCCAAGGAGCGCGGCGTGGCACCGACCGCCATGTTGCGGGAGTGGGTCCTGACCCAGCTTGATGCTGAGACCGGAGCCGAAGCCGCCTCGCCGGAGTCCGCTTCGCCAGTTCCGACGAAGCCCCGAGCAACACAGAAGAATCCCGATGAGCAACGGCAGGAAGCCGCGGCCAAGAGACTAGAAGCAGCCACGGCTGCCTTGGTGGACGTGGCCGGACAATTGTCGAAGACATTGGCGATGTTCACCGAACTACTCGCAGCGCAGAGCGGTGCGGCTGCACGACCGGCGACCGGCATCCGAGCACTGCCGCCACATCCCAGCTTCCCAGCCGCCGCGTCGCTCCACGCCTTCGTAAGTTCGGGCATGCCCGAGAGGCTCTGGGCAACCGCCGGCTTTGGCCGCTGGCTAACGTCGGCGGATGCCGATATGCAACTGACGATCCACCACGTCCACCGAGGGCTCGCCGAACTGAGGTCAACAGTCGAGAACGCGTCGAGCTGGCCAGGATTCGGCGACCACGACCTCGGCACGTTGTACATGGCTGCCGACGAGGAGCTGTCCAACCCATGACGACGAACCGTCCAGCAGACACCGCACGACAGCCGATCACAGAGCGGCGACAGCGCGACAGCGCCGCCGCTGAACACGACCAACATGACGCCAGCACCAAACTGTCTGTTCCGGCCGATGCCGTTGAGGCGATCCTGCGGCAGCTCGTGGCATTGCGGGCAACCAGCGCCGTCGATGACCAACTGGCTCAGTTGATCAGGATAGTTGACTCCGCGACCTGGTCGACGCCCGTCCCGATGACCATCCTTGTCGACGGCGCTCTGCTACGAGGTGTGCTCGTGCCTAGCGAGGTGAGCGCCGCCTTCCTCGATGACGCGCTACGCAGTTCTGCCCACGCCGCCATCGACGAGCTGGAACATGACAATGCCGAAGCACCACCGGACAGCGAAAGCCACAACGCGGGCACCGCGGCAGACGGGCTGATGCTCCAGCAAGCGCGCGCCTTCCTGCGGCGTCTAAAGCGTCGACCGTTTGGCACCTCGCAGGCACGGATACGTCAGCGCAACGCCAACGCGTTGATGGCGCTCAACGAGTGGCACCAAACGCGCAATCACGACGTTCGCCTGACACCATTGGATGTTCCAGGCAACTATGCCGATCCTCGGTCGGCCGCACGAGACGTCGTGCCCTACACAGCCGGCCAACGAGCGCTAACGCTGGCCGATGTCAAGATTATGGTCACTGGCGAATGGCTCGCACTTCCTGCTCCTGTTCGCGTGGCCGTCGGGCGTATCGGCGCCTGGACTGTCGACCTATGACGCATCGACATTCTTCTGTCAACACGTCCGGCGTGGAGGAGCCCACCAACGGCTGAACCAGCCGCGACCGCGAACGAGAGATCCATCGCTCCGGTCTGGCACAAGCTGGCAAGATTACGCATCCACCTTGAACGCGGCCACATAGCCCCGCCCAGGACCGAGGTCTTCATAGACGATTGTGGGAGCAACCCTGTTCCACCGGTGCCCGGTGAGCAGCGCCAGCCCACCCGGACCGGCCAGGAACAGGTGGACCCGGTCAGAACGGCGCTGCTCAAGTTCATAGCGGACGCGGCTACGCAGGTGCTGAGCGAACGCCACCGCGTGGCCGGGACCCGTGACCGCCTGGTCGTGAGGGCCGCCATTAGGCAGCAGCGTCACCAGCTCACGCGCAGGTACACCGGCTTCGACCAGGTATCGAGCGACTGCGTCCGTCGGGTCGACAGCGATGCCCACCGCCACCGCAAGTTCGTCGCCCTGGCCGATCGAGGTGCGCCGCGCGTCCAACTCGGCCACATCTGCTCGTGGTGAGTCGCTCGACCACAGCACACGGTTTTGCAAGTAGCTGACGGTAGTGCCGGTTACCTGAGCTAGCCGAGCCCCGATGGTGAAGAAGGTGGCTTGGCGCATCGCGCCACGGATCAGGATGTCGCGATGCCCGGCATCGTGGAGCGCTGCGACAGCGCCGTCGAGTTCGGTGCTCATCCGTGCCCAGCCAGCGGCGTCTTTCGGACGGCGCCGCATCGGGGGCGAGTCGCCTTCGTACAAGTCGACCCAGTCCAAGGCAACGGTGGCGTCGTCGGGGTGTGGGTCGCGGGCGATGGCCTGCACGAGCAGCACCGCGCGGGGTTCGGTCATTCGTAGATCGAGATTGTCGATCTCGGCCCTTATCTCCTCGATGGTAAGGCTTCGTCGGCCGTCACGTACCCACGCGGCGACGGTCGCTGTGCCTAACCGCAAGGCGGCTTGGTCAGCCCGTAGCCCAGCGCCGATCATGAGCGCTTCGGCGCGTTCCTGCTCCGCGGAGATCGCGCGGCCGGTGCGAAACACCAGACGCTCAAGCATGGCCAGCAGATCGTCGTCGTTGACACCGAGATGGTCGGCCCACTCGGTGCGCCGCTTGCCTGCGTCGCTGCCGGCGGTGGCATGGCGGACGGCCGGCACGAGCAGGTCGGTTCGGCCGTCGCAGAGCCCCAGCAACGGGTCGTTGCGGTCAAGCGCACGGTTGGTAACCAGCTCCATAGCTGGCGGAATCGCGCCTCGCTTCAGCAATCCCCAGCTACGGTAGAACTTCTCCAATAGCGACTTGCCGTTGTTCGGCCGCACCGTCAGGTAGACCGTATCGACAAGGTCACCGGCGTTCGTGGCCCACTTCACCTGCATGTACCGGTCCGGTCCACCGACGGTGCGCAGGATGACGTCATCGACGTTGCCGACGCCGTTGATCTCCATATCGATCTGGGTCACGCCGCTGTTCGGCTGGACCGCCCGGAGAGCCGCACACCAAGCGACAAGGTCCTGGTAATCGTCGCCCGATCGCCGTACACCGCTCCGCGAAGGCGCTCCAACAGCGGGTCGCGGCTCGGTCATCTGCGTTCCCTCCGAGAGACGAAAGTGTGGCCAGGGCTACGCCTGACGTTTCGACGCCCACGCCACGGCTGCTGCAAGGGTGGGTGACAATCCCTTTGCCAGGCCAACCGTGGGATGGTGCCCGCACCTCGACCGACGGCGACAACACTAGCCCTCACCGGCTGTCGGCCCCGCCATTTGCCTGCCGAAGTCGCTTGGAGGCTGTCGCACATTCTGTCTTGGCCCGCAGCAATGTGCTCCGGGTGCTGTGCAGCACCGCCTCCGTCGCCGACGGCGTCCAGTAGGAGCGTGGCTTCTGTGTCATCGTTTTCAACACCGGATAGGGGATGCCGGCATGGCCGTTCGAGTACAGCCTGTCCACATCGTTTGCGCCCATCCGCGACTCTGTTGGCCATTCGAAAGAGCGGCCGTGAGCTGGGCGAACTCGGGATTCTGCGGCCCCGCCGACGCGATCGGGTCGGGGTGTTGCTGCGGGGTCCGAGCGTGTTGCCGCGGGCCAAAGTCGGACGTTGATCTACGTATTCGCAGGTAGACACGTCGGGCCGAATGGCCAACAGAGTCATCCGCGCACGTCAGCCGGTCGTGCAGCCTGTCGGGCCGCTGGTGGTCCGCCCGGTGCTCCACCGGGTAGTGCGCCGTCGCCCGATCCTTCTGGGCGGCCGGAGGTCGATAGCCGAACGCGACCGTGAGGTGTGGCCGAGGAGGATGCCCAGCGCGGCGACCGCTGGTCCTTAAAGATCTCCGCGGTGCCGGGAATCACCAAGATCCGGAGGGTCGCTGCCGAGCACGAGCGCCGGCTGGATCAACTCCTCCGGAAGGCCGCTTGCACGTCGAACAGGCGGGACGCTGCATTGACAGGGTGTAAGCAAACGTCGCACCCGGCCGCTACGCTGTTCGGCGTGCAGCACTTCATCGGGTCGTACGCGCGGTCTACCCCCGTGCGCCCGGTGAGCGACCTCGACATCCCGATGGTCATGCCGATGGGTGAAGGCAAGACTGAAGCTGCCCTTGCTCTCGTGGAGATCCTGGCGACCAAGCTCAACAGGTATTACGACAAGACCACGGGAACCCTAGTCGATGGTGTTCCGGACGCGCCTCGGAGGCCGGATACCGTCAAGATCGCAGTCCAGGCACTGAAGATCCGAAACCTCGGATCGCTAGTTCAGGGCCGCCGGTCCGTTAAGCTCACGTTCCCCCAGGACTTCGGCGCGGTCGATGTTCTGCCGGCGCTGAGCATCGAGGGCGCGGGGACCGTACCGGTCTTCATTCCTACCTTGCAGTTGTGGAACGCCCCGCTCGCGATCTTGCCGAGCCAGGTGCCGCCGTCCGAACCGCCGGACCCTGCCGAGGTCGAGCGTGAGCAACTTCGGCAAGAACGCGACCTAGAACGCCGCGCGCGCATCCTTCTCCGACGGATGTTCCGCGTTCGGATACGGCGAGTTCGTACCGCGACCGTCGCACCGGTCGATGGAGTTGATCATTCCGCGGAAAGTCATCGCAGCCGCGCCCCTGGCCGGAAGACCTGGTCCTCACCCGTCTTCCGGGCGCCAGCGGCTGCATAACCCCCTGCGCTCCGGGCATCCCCCAAGGAGCGCGTCATGTCGATCATCCTCGCACTAGCCTTGCCCGATTCCACCAAGCTGCTGTACACGTTGATCACCGTACTCGTGGGCGGCACGGTAACCATCGTCATCCTGATCATCAAGAACTGGTGCAAGCTGCTCGCGGGGACCTATGCAGTCGTCCACCGGGACGAGCAGCGCCGCGCGGACGCCCGGCTCGTGTACGAGCGAGCCGTTGACGGGGAGCGGGACGACCCGCCCCAGATCGAAGGTCCGCCGCAATCACCCGATGGTCGTCCTCCCCGGCGTTGGCGTCGCCGGAAACGCGAACAGCGTCGCTGAGGTTCTCGGAGGCGCTAATCCCGGTCGACGGGTGCACGGCACGGGCATGGGTGTCCCAACGGCTCTGCGCGGAAATCCAGCCTGACCAGCGGATACGATCATGCAGTTGTACCAGCCGATGGTGCGGTGGTCCCCATGACCGCGATGACAGCCTCGACCATCTCGCCGCTCTTCCCGGCCCACAACCTCGGTCACGCCGCTTCCCTCGCCTGTTCGACAGTTTGCGCTCCCAAGCTATAGAGGATGAGCTGCCAAGATTCTCACAGTGATCGCTGCGGCGTGTCGCGCTGATACCGGTCGATGGTGGGTCTACTCCGGAGTCATGAGGTATCCCGATGGTGGTGGCCTGTCCGCCAAGGGACGGGCCCGGCGTGAGGCGGTACGGCTGCAGCACGACCGCCTGATCCCTTACAGCCATTTCAATGGATTGCGAACCCGCTTCGTCTTCGCCGACGAGTGAGGGGTGCACCGCAAACGCGCCTTATCGGTGGAGGGGATGCCCGGCTCCAGGCTGGCGCCTGGGGGTACACCAGGAAGTGCCACGACGGCGAGACCTCGGTCTCGTGCCATGAGCTGAGACACCATGAGAACAAGCAGGTAACCGGGCCACCGGCACACCACCGCCGAGACCCTACAACTACGCCCTGGGTCTTCGGCGTTCGCAAGCATGATGCCAACTCAGCAAATCCGCCCGACACGCCAACGGATGGATGATACGCCCTGAGCCGTCGAGCCCAAGATCCAGACGGGCAGGTGTGGGATCGGCTGGCACTGGCCTTGGCGATCACGTGCGACGTGGTCCTGAACGCTGGTGAGAGAACGCGTACCAGTACCTCGCCGACGAGATCCAGCGCGTGGTGTCCGGGTGAGGTGGCCGCTCGCTTGCTCTACTGAGCCAACACGCCGTCGCCGACCGGCGCCTTGGTGACGCTGAAGCGTAGCGGCCGGGCCTGCTTGGCCGATGCCGCTCTGCGCTCTGGATGCAGGGATGGGTGTGGGAGGACTGGATCGTGCAGCAAGGACCGCTTCGTAAGTCGGACCGAATCGTGTGGTGCCGTGGGACTACGATCCCGATCTGCCGGACGGCTCGCCGGTGAGGAGCAGGCTCGACGACGCCTTCGCTCATGTCACAGGTTGCTCCTATGTGGACCTGCGGACGAGCGCTAACGTCGATGTGGTTCGGCGGTTGGACTCACGCGCGCTCGCGGCGGTCGTGTTCTGCGTCTGCGGTTGCGGGCCTGATCGAGCCAGCGGCGAGCGGTTGGCGTTCGTGTGGTCAACTCCCGTGGGTTTGCTGTACCTCGCCGAGCTGGTGCTGGCGCACGATGCCGTGCCGCGGTTCAATGAACTCCACGATGACGCGGTGCTGATGTGGCACCCGCGGCTCGGGAGCTACAGCGTGAACTGGACCACGCGACGCGCCCTGGACGCGGCGTGGCGCGAGAAGGGGTGGTGTGAGGCGCCCGCCGGTATGCGAGAGCCTCGTCAGTGGCGGCAGCAGCGTTTCCCTCGTCGTCCGCGACCTCCTCGACGCCGACGATGTGCAGCACCCGCCGTTGCGGGTGAAGTGCAGCCGTCATGGGGAGGCGGTCATCGACCGGCGCAAGCTGCTCAGCGAGCTGGCACGCCGTCAGCGCGAACACGACACCGGCACTCCCATCACTGTGTCGCTCGCCGATGTCGCCAGCGAGCCGCGGTAACGTCGCTTTACGCGCCGCCATGACGGCGGCGCAGGACTCCACGCCACGCGGGCACCGCGCCGGGAAATAGGCACCCGGAGATTCGTGGGTACGTGATGCCCAGCCGAGATCTGCCGATCCTCGCCCCGGCTTGCCGAACTGTCGCAGGCGACCCCTGCGTCCGTGGTACCTGGCTGTGGAGCGTGACCGCTCCGACGGTCCTGCCCTTCGACGTCGCTGACAGCGCATTCCGAGGCGTGCTCGTCGCCATCCTTGTGATCGTCGTTGTGCGCGGCGTCGTCACGGCCCTTCAGCAGGCAGCGGCGACGTTTGTCGCGTTGTTCGCCCGCGACGACCAGTGCGCTGAACGGGCGCTGCGCGTCCTCCAGACGCTTCAGCACCGCCAAGCTTCTGGCGTGCCGCTCAAAGAGTTCCGACACGGTTCTCGCCGTAGGTATGGAGGGCGCGGACGATGACGTGGCGCCGTGCCTGCAGGACGTTGACGGGGCATATGGCGACCGCGCCGAGGCGTGGCAGGAAGCGTGGCCCGCCGCCGTACCCATCGAACTCGGGGAACATGTTCGCGCCGGCGCACCACGCTACGACATGGAGATTGCCGCCTTCCAGGCGCATGACCTCGACGCGGTCGAGTACCTGCCACGGAAACCATGAGGTGTCGCTGCGGGCGAACACCTGGATTCCCTGCACTCCGATCTCCAGCCGCATCGGCGCGGACGCCATCTTCCCGAAGCCGATGGTCGCGGCGACGAGGAACGCCTCAATAATCGCCACAATGACCTTGGCCAGAGTCGAAGTCTCGGGCACGATGATGACGATCGCCAGTACCGCGATGAGCAGGATGTTGATGCCCACGATTGCCCAGTAGATGCCGCTGCGGCCGTGGAACGCGACGTACTCGCCTTGTCGGTTGCCTCGGTCGCGGCGTGACACCTGCCAGCCGGTCACCGGCGCACGGTGCACCGCCGCGGACCGCTGTCCGGACGGGGCGGGTGCGGCGGTTGGGGAAGCAGTCGTCTGTCGTCGGGTGTCGGACGCGGTCGTCCCGCTGGCGGCGGATGCCGTCACGGAAACGGGGGTGCCGGCCGCCGCGACGGCTGCGGTGTCGACCTCCAGAGCCGTCCGGATTCGGGCCACGACGAAGGGCATACGGTTGTCAGCCGGCTGACAGTATGCAGCCACGCAAACTGACGCGTCCGCGGCTACACCCAGCTCGTTTACCGAGCCGTCCAGATTCAGGTGGGCAACCTCGGCACTTTGCCCGTTGCCGAGATTGGTGCAGAGCAGGCTGATGGCATCGCCGCCCGTGAGCACGCTCATCGGGGTCAGGCATGCCAGTCCCGTGGGGGTGGTCTGTGGCAGGCGCAGCCACCGTGACGCCCCGCCCAGCGTTGAGACGGAAACACCTGAGCTGCCCACGGCGACGACCTCGCGGCTGTTGACCCAGCATGCGTTCATCGCGGACGCCGCCGGATAGTCGTGGGCGATGCGCACCTCGTCGCCGAGTTGGCCGCCCAGTCGGGTCACGGCGGCCCCGATCGCGCCGCCCGGCTCGCCGTTGCTGAACACCCAGGTGCTGCCGTCCGGGTGCCGCATCAGGCACGTGTTTCCCGCGAAGCCCCCGCCCATCACGGTGAGTTCCCCACCGTGGTAGCTGCCCACACCGTTTCGGCGGGCGAACAACACGGCGCCGTCGGCGTCGACGACCGGATTGCGGTGGCATCCCGACACGGGAACCGCCCACCCCGTGTTCCGCCGGGCGAGATCGACCGCCATGATCCCGTGCTGCGTGGTGACAAGCAGATGATCAGGATCGAGGCACGCGAGGCCCAACTGGTTGGAGTCCGGCACGCTGAACAACACCTCACCCGCGACCCCCGGCGCGGCCTGGCGTAGCAGTGGTGCGGTCAACTGGTTCGACTGCCCGAACGTCACCTGCGGGGCCACGGTGGAGGCGATCAGGGTCGCCAGCGGCGTGTGCGCCTCGCCGTAGAAGGCAGCCCGGTCATGCAGCAGGGACAGCATCTCCTCCGGTGGAACCAGCCCGGCCAGCATCGCCTCGAAATGGGAGGCATCCAGCAGCAGGATCTCCAAGCGCTCGCCGCGCGCCACATCAGCCAGCGCCTCGCGGCTGTAACCAGACATCGACAGGAAGATCCCGCACGTGCCCGCAAAACGCTGTCGCACCCGTTTCTGCAGCTTCGCCACATGACCGGTGTCGGCCTTGGCCTGCTCCCACTTGGCCTCGACCACGTACCGGATCCCGCCGACCGCGAACCCTACGTCGATCTCGCCCAGGGACCGGATCGACGTCCTGGCCTCGATGCCCCAACACCGCAACATCCCGGCAACGACCTCGTTCAACCGCTGGCCGCGGGTCTGCGGAGAGTGACCTTCCAACCTCCGCAGTCCGCCATACTCAGAGATCAAGTCCTGAAGCCGCACGACATCGAACACGGGCACAGTCTCCATCCGTCGCGCCACCGAGTCGACCACGTGGTCAACCCGAGCTCGTTGGATGAGTGGCGCGAGCAGGACGCCGCCTGCAGAGCTGGCCTACCCGCCGCCCGCGGGGAGCGGCTTGCATGTTCGCTGGTCTGATCGAGAAACCACCGGGGCGGCTCACCAGTCTCTTCGGGACTGCCCACGAAACGGGTATAACCGCCAGTGGTGTGGAGGGGTTTCCGCAGATCACGGTGGCCGCTGCTGACGACCGCCACAAGATCCTTGGACAGTCCCGCCTCTTCTCCCGTGCGACAGCGAGCGTCCAGCGAACGGCGGTCTTCGCGGCAGAGCGGCAACGATCGTTGCGCTTCTTCTCGCCGCGGCGCTCGCTGTGCTCGGCCGTATTGACGTCAATTCGCTGCCGGGCTATCTACGGTGGTCTCGGTTCACGGCGTGCCCGCGGTGCGACGGCCGTGGGTGGACTCGCCCCGGGGGGTGGCTGGCCCACAGCAACGCATCGTTGGTCACCGCCGGGTCGGTGGCTGCGGGGTGGCCGTTGACTGGTAGGGGATGGTTGATACGGGCGAGGGCGGCCGGGGGTGGAGACGAAACGGGGGACGCGCCAGCGGCCGGAGGCTTGCTACCGGTGTCGGGGTTCAATGTTCCGTCGCCGGCCGAAGCGCTTGCGTGTTTGGAGATGATCGCACGGCATCGGTCCCAGGTGAGGCCGCGGTCGGGGTGTCCGTCCGGGTGGTGGACCTCGGCGTCGTCGAGCCGGTCGAGGGCGGTGCGGTAGTCGCCGGCCTTCAGAGCGTCGGTGGCGGCGTCGAACGCGTCGCGGGCCGCCTGCCGGTTGATGTCGTGGGCTCGTCCGTCGCCGATGGGTTCCCCGTCGAGAAGGTGAGGGTTGGAGCGGACGTTGGCGGCCATCCAATCCCATTCCTCACGGGTGGCGTTCACGTGTTCGGCGGCGTAACGGACACCGTCGCCGGTGGCGCGGTGGTAGCCGGGGGCGTGCTGCTCGATGGCGAGCAGCAGTTGGCGTTGGCGTACGTGCGCCCGTCTGGCGGCCAACTCGTCGTCAGTGGGTAGGCACGGTCGCGGTGATGGGTGCGGCGGACCCGCAGCGGCGGAGGAGCTGGCTGGGCGTTGCGCGCTGTGGACGTGTTGGCGGGTGCTCTGCCATTCCTGCGTCGACAGGACGCCGTGCGCGCGTGCCTCGTCGAGGCAGTTCAGCGCCGTTGCCGTGTCACCTGTGTCGAGGGCGGCCTCCGCCTGGCGCAGTGCCTCCTCGCCGCGGTTGCGCCGGATGTCGTCCCACTGTGCCGGTGTGCGGTACGGCAGCTCCAGCACGTCCGGGTGCCGCGCGACGTACTCCTTAATCCACTGCTGTTCGTCGGGAGTGGCGTCTACCATCTCGGCGATGTACTGGTGTGCCGCACCGGTGCTGCGGTGGTACCCGGCCGCATGTTCTTCGATCTTGAGCGTGATCTGGCGGTGACGGATCCGGGCCTCGCGCAGAGCGAGGTCGGGGTCGGTGGTCTGGGTTTCCTCGATGCGGTCGCCGGGTTCGGCGGCCTCGTCGTGGCCGGGTTCGACGGTGTCCGCGACCGCTGTGTCCGTCGTGGCGGTGTTGGTCGGCGGTTCGGCGGCTGGGCCGACGTCGGCCGTGTCAGCCGTGGCCGCGGACGTGATTGCGGCGTAGACGGCGTTGGTGACCGCCTCCTGGAGGGCGGCTTTGTCGTGCGGCTCGCCGAAGTACGCCCACCGCAGCAGGTCCATGTGTTCGTCGGCGGCGTCGACGAGGGTGTCGGAGAGCCGGTCGGCGAACGGGAGGGCGAACCGGTCGAGGGGGTTCGCCAGCGCCCACTGTTGGACCTGCGGGTCGTTGGCGAGGGTGGTGACGGTGCCGGTGAGCCAAGCGATGTCGGCGGGGGTGGCACGCGTGCCTGCCCCGGCGGCCCAGTCGTCCAGCCCCGGGCTTGCGGTGACGGTGACCGCAGTGCTGGGCGGCGGTGGCCGGTCCGGCTCAGGCGGTGGCCCGGGCTGGTCGGCGACGGCCGTCGTCGGGGGTGTCGGCCAGTCGGTCGGGGTGCCGATGGGGGTGAGTACGCAGCGGGTGAGGTCGGTCTGTTTGTGTCCGTCGACGCTGTCGTGACCTTTGATCCTTCCGGTGACCCGGACGTACGTGCCGTCCCGGTAGGCGTTGAGGTTCGGGGCCCGCCAGGTGTAGAGG
>WNGB01009787.1_pt1 | contig 18162 bp, 16 predicted proteins | sample 5400681 | NCBI WGS metagenome assembly WNGB01 (sample SAMN13153367, study PRJNA577476) | soil metagenome | isolation source: 115 cm soil or saprolite under grassland replicate 2 | place: USA:California | collected 2016-06-15 | reverse complement strand
GGAGCCGCAGACCGCGAGGCGCAGGCCCTGCAGGAGCGGAGCCCCGGGGACGGAGCCGGCCACCGCCCCGCGCTCGGAGCCGGCCACCGCGCCCTCCGCGGAGCCCGCCACCGCACCGTCCGCGCAGTCGAGCAGGGCCTGGTAGGTGGCGGGCACGCCGAACAGCACGGTCCCGCCCTCGGCCCGCACCGTGGCGATGAGGTCGGCGGGGTCGAACCTGGACCGCAGGTGCGCGGTGGACCCGGCGATCAGCGTGGCGTGCACGCCGCCCAGGCCATGCTGGTGGAAGAGGGGCAGCGCGTGCACCAGCACGTCGCGGGCGGTCCAGCACCAGGCGGCCATGGCCCCCTGGATGGAGGCGGCCAGCTGCCGGTGGGTCAGCGGCACACCCTTGGGCCGCCCGGTGGTGCCGGACGTGTAGGCGAGCAGCGCGATGTCGTCCGGGGCGGGCGGGAGCCGGGCCGCAACCCGTGGCCGTCCCGGGGGCTCATCGCCCGCCGGCACGACCGGCGGTGCCGCGGCCAGCGTGGCCAGCCGCCGGGCGGGGCCGGGATCCGCGACCGCGAGCCGCGCGCCGGAGTCAGCCACCAGGTGCTCCAGCTCGGCCCCGGTGTAACCGGGGTTGGCCAGCACCACGACCACTCCCGCGTGGAGCGCCCCCAGGTACCAGCGCAGGAAGCCCGGGCCCGAGCCGGCGGCCAGCAGCATCCGGTCCCCCGGGACCAGCCGGGCCGCGAGCCACGCGGCAGCCCGCCGGGCATCCGCGTCGAGCTGGCCGTGGGTGACCGGCTGGCCGTCCACGCTCACCGCGACCCGGTCCGGCACCCGGCGCGCCGATGCGGCGGCCAGGCCCGGAATCGTGCCCTCGCCACCCGCCGGCACAGGGCCGGCAGGCACAGGGCCGGCAGGCACAAGGCCGGCAGGCACAAGGCCGGCAGGCACAGGACCGGCAGGCACAGGGGCAGCGGCCGTCGCGCTCAGGTGAGTCCGCCATCCGTGGCGGCTCCAGGCGCGGGCCGACGTCCAGTCCGTCATGTGCTGCCCCACGCCGCCCGGTTCGCCGCGCGCTCCGCCCGCAACCGTTCCAGCAGCCCGCCCGCCGACGCGATCAGCTTGACGCTGCCGGTCCCGGCGGCCCCCCGCGCCAGCAGCTCCCGGGCCAGCTCCGCCGCGGCCTGGCCCGGCTCCTCCACGACCCGGTTCACCAGGCCCAGCCGCAGCGCCTCGGCCGCGTCCACCCACCGGCCGGTCAGGGTGAGCTCCAGCGCGGCGCCCCGGCCGGTGAGCGCGGGCAGCACCCAGGCCCCCACCGCCAGGTCGCGGCCGGGTGGCCCGGTCCAGCGGAAGCGGGCGCCCGGCCCGGCGATGCGCAGGTCGGCGGCCCCGGCGAGCTGGGCGCCGCCGCCCACGGCGGAGCCCTCGACCACCGCGATGACGGGCCCGGGCCGGGTGATCATCGCCTCGTAACACTCGTAGAGCAGGTCGGAGACCACGGCCCGCTCGCTGTCCGGCACGCTCAGGTCGGCGCCCGCACAGAACGCGCCAGGGCCGGTGCTCTCGATCAGCAACGGGACCTCGGGGCCGGCGCGGACAATCTCCAGCAGGGCGCGGGTCATGGCCGCGTCGAGCGCGTTGCGGCGTTCCGGGCGGGCCAGGCGGACGCGGAGGAATCCCGGCGGCCCTGACCCGGGCCAGCCTGGCCCCCGAGTGCCCGCCGGGGCCGGCTCGACCAGGACACACGGGTGCGGCATGGGCAACTCCCGGCAAAGCGCCACCAGCGACGTCCTTGACATATGGTATACCAAATCGGAGTGGCTCCCCCGGGTGGGGAGCAACCCCGGGAGGAGGCCGGTTGAAGCCCGCCCCGTTCAGCTACTACCGCACCCGCTCGGTGCCCGAAACCGTCGCGATGCTGGCCGAGCTCGGGGACGGGGCGAAGATCCTGGCGGGCGGGCAGAGCCTGGTCCCGATGATGAACTTCCGGCTGGCCCGGCCGTCCGCGCTGGTGGACGTGACCCGGATCCCCGGGCTGGAGTACCTCCGGGCCGGCCCCGACGGCCTGCGCATCGGCGCGCTGACCCGGCACCGCACCGTGGAACTGTGCCGTGACCCCGCGGTGCTGGACGGCTTCGGGGTGCTGCCCCGGTCGGCCCGGTGGATCGGGCACTACCCGATCCGGGCCCGGGGCACGTTCGGGGGCAGCATCGCGCACGCCGACCCGGCCGCCGAATGGTGCCTGCTGGCCGTGCTCCTCGATGCGAACGTGGTGCTGGCCGGCCCGGCGGGGGGGCGTTCCGTCCCGGCCGGCGAGTTCTTCGACGGTTTCTACACCACCAGCGCGGAACCCGACGAGATGGTCACGGAGCTGCACTTCCCGCGGCCCGCCCGCCGTGCGGCGCTGACCGAGTTCGCCCAGCGCCAGGGGGACTTCGCGGTGGTCGCGGCGGCCGTGTCGGTGGACCTGCGGGAGGCGGCCCCCCAGACGTGCCACGCGGTCCGGGTCGTCCTGGGCGGCGTCGGACCGCTGCCGTTCGTCGTGGACACCTCGGGCCTGGCCGGCCAGCCCGCGGCCCCCGCCACCTGGCGCGCCGCCGGTGAGCTGGCCGCGGCCCAGATCGACCCCCCCGCGGACGGGCACGGCAGCGCCGCGTACCGCAGGAAGCTCGCCGCGACCCTGGTGGAACGGGCGCTCATGGACGCGGGCGCCGCACCATGACCTGGGTCGGCGCGGCCCTGCCCCGCACCGGGGACCGGCGGATGCTGCTGGGCCGGGGCGTGTTCACCGGCGACCTGGCCCGCACCGGGACGCTGCACGCGGCGTTCGTGCGCAGCCCGTTCGCGGCCGCGGCCCTGGGCGCCATCGACGCCTCCGCCGCCCTGGCCCTGCCCGGGGTGGCGGGCGCGTTCACCGCCGCGGACCTGGGCGACCCGGTGCTGCTGGCCGTGCTGGAGCGGCCGGAGTTCGTGCCGACCCCGCTGCCGCTGCTGGCCGTCGGCCAGGTCCGGCACGTCGGCGAGCCGGTGGCCGTGGTACTGGCCGACGACCCGTACACGGCGGAGGACGCGGCCGAGCTGGTCGACGTGGACTGGTCCCCCGGGCCGGTAGTGTCCAGCCTGGACGCCGCCACCGCCCCGCAAGCCCCTCAGGTGCATGACCAGGCGCCCGGCAACTGCCTGGTCGACCTGACCATGTTCGACGACGAGAAGCTGGAAGGCATCTTCGCCGCCGCGCCGGCGGTGGTCACCGCCACCCTGAGCAGCGGCCGGCTGGCCGCGCTGCCGATGGAGGGCCGGGCCTGCCTGGCCGAATGGGACGAGCGGGACCAGCAGGTCGTCATGCACGTCTCCACCCAGGTCCCGCACCAGGTCCGGTCGGCGGTGGCGCAGGCGTTCGGCGTCGCCGAGCACCGGGTCAGGGTGATCGCCCCGGACGTGGGCGGCGGGTTCGGGCTGAAGTGCGTGGCCGGCCGGGAGGAAGTGACCCTGGCCGGCATCGCGATGCGGCTGCGCCGCCCGGTGCGCTGGGAGGAGGACCGGCAGGAGAACCTGACCGCCTCGTTCCACGGCCACGAGCAGCGCTACCGGGTCCGCGCGGCGTTCGGCGAGGACGGCCGGATCCTCGGGCTGGCCGCCGGGATCGACTGCGACGTGGGCGCGTACTCCGCGTTCCCGTTCACCTGCGCGGTCGAGCCGCTGATGGCCGCGACCGAGCTGCCGGGCATCTACAAGGTGCCCGCCTACCGGGCCCGGGGCCGCGCGATCGCCACCCACAAGGCACCCACCGCCCCCTACCGCGGCGTGTCCCGGCCGCAGCTGGTGCTGGTCATGGAGCGCCTGATGGAGAAGGCCGCCCGGCAGCTGGGCCTGGACCCGCTGGCCGTCCGCCGCCGCAACATGATCGCCCCCGGCGAGTTCCCGTACACCAGCTGCAACGGCATCACCTACGACGAGGGCAGTTACGCGGAATCCCTCGACCTGGCCGAGAAACGGGTCACCGAGGCGGGCTGGCCCGGGGAGCGGGACCGGCTGCGCGCCGCGGGGCTGCTGGCCGGGATCGGCTACTCGTGCTTCTCCGAGCGGACCGCGTACGGGACGCCCACGATGTCGCAGCGGCGGATGCGGATGACCCCGGGCTACGACACCGCCATGGTGCGGATGGATCCGTCCGGCGAGGTGATCGTGACCACCGGGACCTGCGGCCACGGCCAGGGCCACGAGACCACGTTCGCGCAGATAGTCGCGGACCGGCTCGGCGTGCATCCAGCCCGGATAAGGCTCCGCCAGGGGGACACCGACCTGGCCGCCTACGGCTGGGGCACCTGGGGCAGCCGCTCGATCGTGATCGGCGGCGGCGCGGCCCGCCGGGCCGCGGACGGGGTCGCCGCCCAGCTCCGGCAGGTGGCCGCGCACCTCCTGGAAGCCAGCCCCGCCGACATCGAGCTCGGCGGCGGCCAGGCCGGGGTCCGCGGTGACCCGGGCACCGCCGTCGCAGTGAGCGAGCTGGCCCGGATCGTGCACTTCCAGGCGCACCGGCTGCCGGAAGGCCTCCGGTACGGGCTGGAGGCGCGCGGCTCGTTCGACCCGCCGGGCACGTTCTCCAACGCCTGCCACGCGGCCCTGGTCGCCATCGACCCGGGCACCTGCGGGATCCGGGTCCGCCGCTACCTGGTGGTGGAGGACTGCGGGGTGGTGATCAACCCGGTGATCGTGGACGGGCAGGTCCGGGGCGGGGTGACCCAGGGCGTGGCCGCCGCGCTGCTGGAGCAGGTCCGCTACGCGGTCAACGACGCGCTCAGCAGCTCGGGCAGCAGCCTGGACCACATCCCGGTCCGCCCCTGGGACATCCACGCGGCACTTTCCAGGGGGGACCCGGGATGAAGGACACGCACCTGATCCGGGTCCGGGTGAACGGCCGCGAGCACGAGCTGGCCGTGGAATCGCGGCGGACCCTGGCCGACATGCTCCGGCACGACCTCGGCCACACCGGCACGCACCTGGGCTGCGAGCACGGCATCTGCGGGGCGTGCACGGTGCTCGTGGACGGCGTGCCCGCGCGGGCCTGCCTGATGTTCGGGGTGCAGGCCGACGGCCGCGACGTCGCGACGGTCGAGGGCCTGGCCGACGGGGAGGACCTGTCCGACCTGCAGCAGGCGTTCAGCGACCGGCATGGCCTGCAATGCGGGTTCTGCACCCCCGGGTTCCTCATGCTGGCCGAGGGCTACCTGGCCGAGCGGCGGGCCCCGGACGGACCGGGCGGCGGCGAGCCCACCGAGGAGCAGATCCGCGAGGTGGTCGCGGCGAACCTGTGCCGGTGCACCGGCTACCAGGGCATCGTCGAGGCCGTGCTGGAGACCGCCCGGCGGCGGCGCGCCCGGGAGGCGCCGTGACCATCGGGACCAGCGTTCCCCGCAAGGAGGATCCCCGCCTGCTCCGCGGCCTGGGCCGGTTCAGCGCCGACTTCGCCCGGCCCGGCCAGCTGTGGGCCCGGGTGGTCCGCTCCCCGGTGGCGCACGGCCGGCTGCGCTCGGTCGGCACCGCGGCCGCCGCCGCCCAGGACGGCGTGGTCAGCGTGGTGACCGCGGCCAGCCTGCCGCCCGGCCTGGCCATCCCGGTCCGGCTGCAGGTCCAGGACGCCGACCTGGACGGCTACCTCCAGCCGGTGCTGGCCGCCGGCACGGTGCGCTACGTGGGTGAGCCGGTGGCCGTGGTGGCCGCCACGGACCCGTACGCGGCCGAGGACGCCGCCGAGCTGGTCGATCTGGATATCGACGAGGCGCCCGCGGTCCTGGACGCCGGCGCGGCCGCCGCGCCGGACGCCCCGCGGCTGTTCCCCGGCGGTAACGTGGCCGCCGACTTCACCCTGGGCTACGGGGATGTGGCCGGGGCGTTCGCCCGGGCGGACCGGATCGTGGAAATCGAGGTGGAGATCGGGCGGCACGGCGCGGTCCCGCTGGAGCCGCGGGCCCTGCTGGCCGACCCCGACCCGGCCACCGGCCGGCTGTCGGTGTTCGGGATGACCAAGGTGCCGGTGTTCAACCGGGACCTGCTGGCCTCGCTGCTCGGCATGGACGAGACGCTGATCCACGTGCACGCCGTGGACGCGGGCGGCGGGTTCGGCGCGCGCGGCGAGTTCTACCCGGAGGACTTCCTGGTCCCCTGGCTGGCCCGGACGCTGCGGCGGCCGGTGATGTGGGTGGAGGACCGCGCCGAGCACCTGGTCGCGGTGAACCACTCCCGGCAGCAGGTCCACCGGATCGCCGCGGCCTTCGACACCGGCGGCGCGATCCTCGGGCTGCGCGACGACGTGGTGCACGACAACGGCGCGTACTGCCGCACCCACGGGATCATCGTGCCCGAGCTGACCGTGGCCATGCTGCCCGGCCCGTACCGGGTCCCCGCCTACCGGGGCCGGGTCCGCGTGGTGCTGACCAGCAAGACCCCGTGCGGCACGTACCGGGCGCCCGGCCGGTTCGAGGGCAGCGCCGCGCGCGAGCAGCTGCTCGACGTGGCCGCGCACGAGCTAAAAATCAGCCGCAACGAAATTCGCTCCCGTAACCTCCTCCGCGCCGGCGAACTGCCGCACCAGCGCTCGATGAGCACCCTCGGCACGGATGTCGTGCTCGACGCGGGGGATTATCCGGCGCTTCTCACAGCCGCCCAGGCCGAGGCCGGCCGGCTCGGCTACCGCGACGAGGTGGAGCGGGGCCGGCGGGCCGGCCGGCTGCGCGGGCTGGGGGTGGCCGCGTTCCTGGAGAAGAGCGGGCTCGGCCCGCAGGAGACCGCCGACGTGGTGGTCAGCGGGACCGGGGCGGTGCATGTGTTTTCCGGCGGCACATCGCTGGGCCAGGGCATCGAGACGGTGCTGGCCCAGGTCGCCGCGGACGCGCTGGGCATGGACCCGGACCAGGTGAGCGTGGTCAACGGGGACACCGACAAGCAGCCGTTCGGCGGCGGGTCGTGGGCGTCCCGGTCCACCGTGGTGGCGGGCAGCGCGGTGCACGCGGCAGCGGGCGCGGTCCGGGACCGGGCCGTGCAGGTCGCGGCGCGGATGCTCGAGGCCGCCCCCGGTGACCTGGTCAGCACGGACGGCCGGATCAGCGTCCGCGGTGATCCCGGCGCGTCCGTCACGCTGGCCGAGGTGGCCCGGGCCACCGCCCCGGCCAGCCCGTACCTGCGGCCCGGGGAACCGGCCGGCTTGTCCGCGCGGCGCCGCTTCGAGGTCGCGCACATGACCTACCCGTACGGGGTGCACCTCGCCGTGGTCGACGTGGACCCGGGCACCGGCGGCGTGCGGGTGCTGCGCTACCTGGTCGCCTACGAGGTAGGCCGGGCGGTCAACCCGGCACTGGTGGCCGGGCAGCTGCGCGGCGGCGCGGCCCAGGGCATCGGCGGCGCGCTGCTGGAGGAGTTCTGCTATGACGAGAACGGGCAGCCGCAGTCGGCCACGTTCATGGACTACCGGATGCCGACCGCGGCCGAGGTGCCGCCGATCGACGTGCTGATCACCCAGGACTCACCGGCGCCCGGCAACCCGCTGGGGGTGCGCGGCGCGGGCGAGGGCGGGGTGTCCGCGGCGGGGGCCGTGCTGGCCAGCGCGGTCCGGGACGCGCTGGGCCTGCCCGGCAGCGTCGGGCGGCTGCCGCTCACCCCGGCCCGGGTGCAGGAACTCGCCACGAACGGAGGCGGCAGATGACCACGGCCGGCACGGGGACACAGAGCACGGGCGGGCAGGCGGCCCCGGTCACCGCCGGGCCCGGCTACGTGAGCAAGACGGACATGGTGGCGGCGCTGATCCGGGAGCAGATCATCACCGGGGAGCTGGCCGCCGGCGAGCAGCTGCGGCAGCGGGACCTGGCCCAGCGGTTCCAGGTCAGCCAGACCCCGGTGCGCGAGGCGATGCGGCGGCTGGAGTCCGAGGGCCTGGTGATCGGCGACACGCACCGGGGGTTCACGGTGGTGGAGCCGGACGACGGGCCGGTCGAGGAGAACTTCCAGATCCGCGCGGCGCTGGAGTCGCTCGGCGCGTCGCTGGCCGCCCGCAAGATCGACGCGGCCGGCCTGGCCCGGCTGAAGCAGCTGAACGACCAGATGCGCGCCCTCGATGCCGATCAGCAGGGGCGGGGCGACCCGCGCTACGCCGGCCTGAACCGGGAGTTTCATTTCACCGTGTACGAGTACGCCCGCAGCCCGCTGCTGCTGTCGCTGATGCGGCTGCTGTGGGCGTCGCTGCACGGCGGCCCCCAGGTGGCCCGGACGCACGCGGAGTCGGCCCGCCAGCACGACGAGATCCTGGCCGCGCTCCGGGCAGGGGACCCCGCGGCCGCGGCGGCGGGCACGTACCGGCACATCATGGGGAGCCCGTGACTACCATCACGACGGGCACTATCACCACGGGAGACGGGGTCAGCCTGCACGCCGAGAGCACGGGCCGGGGCACGCCGCTGCTGTTCCTGCACGAGTTCGCGGGTGATCACCGGAGCTGGGAGCCGCAGGTCCGGTTCTTCTCGTCCCGCTACCGCTGCGTGACCTACGCGGCCCGCGGGTACCCGCCGTCCGGGGTGCCCGCCGATCCGGCCGCCTACTCCCAGGAGCGGGCGGTGGCCGACGCGGTCGCGGTGCTCGACGGGCTGGGCATCCCGGCCGCGCACGTGGTCGGCCTGTCCATGGGCGGCTTCGCGGCGCTGCACCTGACGCTCCGGCACCCCGGCCGGGTCCTGTCCGCGATGGCCGCCGGGACCGGCTACGGCGCGGCCCCGGACCGGCAGGCCGCGTTCCGCGCCGAGTGCGAGGCGATCGCGGCGGCGTTCGAGCGCGACGGGGCCCGGGAGGTCGCGTCGTGGTACGCGCTCGGCCCGGCCCGGGTGCAGTTCCAGGACAAGAACCCGCGCGGCTGGGCCGAGTTCGCGGACGCGCTGGCCGGGCACTCGGCGCCGGGGTCCGCGCTGACCATGCGCGGCGTGCAGGCGGGCCGCCCGTCGCTGTACGCGCTGCGTGACGAGCTGGCCCGGATCACTACGCCGCTGCTGGTGCTGGTGGGCGATGAGGACGAGGGCTGCCTGGACGTGGCGCTCATGCTCAAGCGCACCATTCCCACCGCGGGCCTGGCCGTGCTGCCGCGCACCGGGCACACGGCCAACCTGGAGGAGCCGCACCTGTTCAACGAGGCCGTGGACCGTTTCCTGGCCGCCGCCGAGCGGGGTGCCTGGCCGGCCCGCGACCCCCGCAGCCTGTCCGCCTCCACGACCGGGGCCAGCCCATCGTGATCACGGTCAATATCTGCCACATAGCGCCCCTTTTCGACCGCGATCACGGACGGCGGTGACCCGGTGCCCATCCTCGGCCGGCTTTCGCCGCGGCGGCGGCTGTTCGTGGGCGGGCTGGCGGCGCTGGCCGCCGTCATCGTGGTGGCGGTGGTGGTGACGGCGCTGGCCGCCGGCGGCGGCCCCGGCCTGGCGCCCGCGGCGGCGGGCCAGCCGGCCCAGGACCGTCCCGGGCCGGTGCTGCTGGTCCCCGGGTACGGGGGGAGCACCGGGTCGCTGTCGGTGCTGGCGCGCCGGATCCGGGCGACCGGGCGGCAGGCGACCGTGCTGCACCTGCCGGGTAACGGCACCGGCAGCCTGATCGCCGACGCCGGCGTGCTGGACACCGCGGTCGACCGGGCCCTGCGTGGCGGCGCGCCGTCGGTGGACGTGATCGGCTACTCGGCGGGCGGGGTGGCCGCCCTGCTGTGGGCCCGCGACGACGGGGGCACGCACAAGGCCCGGCGGGTCATCACGCTGGGCTCCCCGTTCCACGGCGCCCAGCTGGCCTCGGCGGCCGAGGCGTTCGTGCCCGGCGCGTGCCCGGCCGCGTGCCAGCAGCTGGTGCCGGGCAGCAAGCTGCTCAGCCGCCTGGACGCGACGGCCGTGCCGGCCCGGCCGCGCTGGCTGTCGCTGTGGAGCACCGACGACAGGACCGTCACCCCGCCGGACTCCGCGCGGCTGGCCGGGGCGCTCAACGTGCCCATCCAGTCGGTCTGCCCGGCCGCGGCGGTCAGCCACTCCCAGCTGCCGACCAACCCGGCCGTCACCGCCATGGTGCTGCAGGCCCTGGGTTCCGGCCCGGTCCGTGTCCCTACGGCCGCCGACTGCGGCTAGGCCTCCTGGCCGGCGGGCCGGCGTCCGGTCGCCATCCAGACCCCGCTGGCCCCGAACGGCTGGATCGAGTACCCCAGCGCGAACAGCATCTCGGCGAGCGCCATGTTCATGATCTCCTTGGCGGCCTCGCATTCTGCCTCGCGGGCCGGGTCCAGGGCCAGCAGGTCGTGCACCGCCCAGCTCACGGTCACCGCGCCTTCACCCGCCGGGTCCGCCCGGACCGGGACCGGCCGCACGCAGACGCCGCCGATCCGCCGCTGCGGGTCCCAGCCGGCGCAGTGGTGCACCGGGAAGCCCGCCTCGACCAGCCCGCGGGCGATCTCGCGGGCCAGCTCCCCGGCCGGCCCGGCAGGCAGCGGCCGCCCGTCCGCGCCGGTCGGCCGGGAGGCGGCCGCGGCCAGCTCCCCGCACTCGGCCAGCGCCCGGACAGCGGTCAGGTCCGGATCGCCGCGGGGACACGCGGGCTCCCGGTCCGCGGCTCCCCTCCCGGCCGCGGATCCGGACGGGATCACGCGCAGACGCCGCCCCATCGTCACGATCACGCCTCCCGCCCCGAAGGAAATGACCATTACCGTGTTTTCTTGATGCCCCCGATATTTACACCCCGCGCGCTTTTTAGTTCAACAGGCGCCTCATGCGCACATCCGGGTACCATTACCCGCACTTTCCGGTGCGTTAAGCGGGATCCGCGTGGCCTTCCGGGAGCATGGCGACCAGGAGCGACAGGCGCGCCGACAAGGCCGTGAAGACCACGCTCACCTCAGCCGCCGGCCCTGGCCCGGCCTGAATCCGGAAATGGTAGAGCTTCCGCGGGATGTCCAGGTCGTGGCGTTTCCACAGGTCCCGGGCCTCCGGGCCGGTGGCGAGGAGGCGGTCGACCAGGTCGGCGAACCGCGGGCTAGCGACGTTCCGCGCGTACTGGTACCTCAGCCCGGCCACGGCCGCCTGCCGGTCACCGTCCACGTCGGCCAGGAGCTGCCGGGCCTGCGGGCTGAACAGGTACAGGATCAGGTTCTGCTGATCGGGTGGCACCTGGTCGAAGTACTTCCCCACCCAGCGGGTCATCGCCGCGTTGCGGGCCAGCACGGTCCACATCTCGTCGGTGATCGCCGCCGGCGTGGGGTCCAGCCGCCGGACCAGTTCCCGCAGCGCCGGCGGCACCACCGGCGGCTGCGCCGGGAACCCGGCCGGCCGGGCCGGCATGGGCGGGTCGTGCCCCAGGGCCAGCACGTGCAGGGCGGAGCGCTGGGCGTCGTTCATCCGCAGCGCGGCGGCGACGGACTCGACGAGGCGGACCCCCGGCTTGCCGATCTCGCCCCGCTCGAATGAGGCGTAGTAGCGGGCGCTGATGCCGACGAGGTCCGCGACGTCCTGCTGCCGCAGGTTCCTCTCGTGGCCTGCCGTGTCCCGCCTGACCATCCTCGACCGGCAGCTCAGCAGGAGGTCGCTGAGCTCGTTCCGCCTTCTCCATGCGGCCTCAGCCGATTCCGCCATCGCGGTACTAACTGTCCCGGGGCAGGTACCTGCCCGTGCCCGCAGCGTGATGGGAACTCACAGTTCCGGCCTGCCCCCGGCGGCTATGTTTTCCTGGACGACTATGAGTCGCTCCCAGCCTCGCGATGATCCTTTTCCCACCTGGCCACCGGTGCCGCTGGATCGCACCCGCCGTCACCCTACCGGCCGGTGGCGTGACCGGGAAGGCGTCCCGCCCGGCTTATTGCCCCGCGGAGTACGGCGCAGAGCGGCGGGAGGCCCGTGTTGAACTGGACGCACTTCATGCGGTTTCTGGCCAGCATCAGGGGACGGTGGGATCTGGCCATTCTGGCCAATCTGGCCGAGGGGGACGCCCGGCCCACCGATCTGCTGGATGCGATCAACGAGCAGGCCTGTGACGGCCACCAGCTGACCTGGAAGGTCATGCGCGACCGGCTGCGTCATCTGGAGGACGCGGGCTACGTGAGCCGCCGCGAGGTACGGCGGTTCCCGCGTGAGACGCACTACTGGGCGACCGAGTTCGCGCGGCGGCTCGTCACGGAGCTGGACTCGCTGGACGCCTGGTTCGCGGCGAACGCCCCGGCTCCGGGCGGGGCGGCAGGCCCGGAAGCCCGGTAGCGGCGGCACGCCACCGGCCCGCCGGCCGTCAACCGGGGGGCACCAGACGGTCATTGCGGGACCAAAAACTCATCCGCACTTCAAAGTAACATCAGGACGAGTCCCGGCAAAACGGCCAGCGGAAATGGTTCCGGCTGGTGACATATCCGCCACCGTTCATTACCTTATTGGGGATACACCCAGGGGGAGATTGCGGTGCGCGATACGGCGGGGCACGCGTGTGGCTAGCCAACCGCGGCGCCCGCCGCCGCACATCTCGCCTCATGTCCAGCCTTCGCCGCGCATGCCAGCCACCTCCTCCCGCACGGGAGCCACCCGGCTAGGAGCCCGGATCCATATGCCCAGAGCGTAACAAATGGGCGGTAATGCCATTACGATGGGAAATCGTATTATCGCTTATAGCCACCGATGGCAGGCCTGGGCCCTGCCCGGCTGGTTACTGGCCTTCATCGCGGCCGTGATCGCCGCGGACCTGGCGGTGATCGGGCTGTGCGCCGCGTCCACCCGGGTCCACGGCGCCGACCTGGAGCTCGCCGGGGTCCTGCTCGCCTGCAACCTGCTGACCGTGGAGCTGACCCACCGCGGCGGCGAGCCCGCGGGCCTGGTCAAGGACGTGCACGCGATCTGGGAGCTGCCGCTGGCCCTCCTGCTCCCCCCGCTCTACGCGCTCCTGGTGCCGATCCCCCGGATGGCGCTGGTGCAGTGGCGCGTGCGGGCCACGCTGGTGCACCGCCGGGTGTTCACCGCCGCGGCGGTCGGCCTGTCCTACGGTGCGGCCTCGGCGGTGTTCCACGCGATCGCGCCGCTGGCCGTCGCGGCGGCCCCCGGCGCCCAGGCCCGGGTGCTGGCCTGGACGCTGGCCGCGGCCGCGTGCGGCGTGCTCAAGTCCGCGGTCAACAAGGTCCTGGTGATGACCGCGGTCAAGGGGTCCGACCCGGCCGCCAGCGTGCGGGAGAACCTGTTCTCCCGTGAGCCCCTGTTCCACGACGCGGCCGAGCTGTCGGTCGGCATCATGGTCGCCCACGCGGTCACGCCCAGCCCGTTCCTGTCGCTCGGCGCGCTCCCGTTGGTGGCCCTGCTGCACCGATCGTTCCGGCACGCCCAGCTGGTCGACGCGTCCCGCATCGACGCCAAGACCGGGCTGCTCAACGTGGGCACCTGGCTGCGGGAAGCCCGGCTGGAGACCTCGCGGGCGGCCCGGGCCCGGACCCCGCTCTCGGTGGCCATCGCCGACATCGATCACTTCAAGCACGTCAACGACACCTTCGGCCACCTGGCCGGGGACGCCGTGCTGGCCGCCGTGGCCAGCGCCCTGAACGCGCTGCTGCGCGACGGCGATCTCACCGGCCGGTTCGGCGGCGAGGAGTTCTGCATCCTGCTGCCCGGCACCGACGCGGCGGAGGCCCGCCAGATCACCGACCGGCTGCGGGAGAAGATCTCCACGATCGTCACCCCCGTGGCCGACGGCGCGGGCAGCCAGGTCACGATCTCGATCGGCGTGGCCGCCCTCGGTTCGTCCCGCCGCGACCTGGACGAGCTGCTGGCCGCCGCCGACCATGCCCTGTACCAGGCCAAGGAGGCCGGGCGGAACCAGGTGTGCGTACGGCCCGCCAGCCCTGGCTGAGCTGGCGCGCCGGAATCCAGGCTCAGCTGGTGATGTCCTTGGTCGCGAAGTGCGCCCAGGACGCGGCGAGGAACACCAGCACGTACACCCCCTGGACCGCGAAGCCCCGCTCGATGTTCCGCCAGACGATCGGGTCGCGGAAGAAGTCGATCCAGGCCAGCCAGTACCGGGTGGGCAGGTAGGGGTTGACGGCCGAGGCGGCGTTGAGGGTGACCAGCACCTCGCTGGTGATCAGGGCGGCCAGCGCCCCCAGGGCGGCACCGAGGGCCGAGTCGGTGATGGTGGACAGGAACAGCGCGATCGCGCCCACGCCGAGCATGGACACGGCGATGAAGGCGACCGCCCCGACCGTCCGCAGCGCGATCTCCGCCGGGGACAGCCCGCTGCCGGACAGCGAGGTCGCCGCGATGTTGGAGGTGGTCAGGCCGCCGGGTGTCGCGGCCACCGGCTGCGACCCGAACACCGCGATCCCGGTCAGGTAGGCGGTCACCGCGACCAGGATCACCGCGGACAGCGTGTACACGATGAGCGCGATCAGCTTGGCACCCAGCAGCCTGGTCCGCCCCACCGGCCGGGCCAGCAGGTACCGGAGCATCCCCGAGCCCGCCTCGCCCGCGATGGAGTCGCCGGCCACCACCGCGACCGCCACCGGCAGGAAGATGGGCAGCACGATCGCGAGCGCCGCGGCCGGGTACAGCGACCCGCTGGACAGCACCGCGGACAGCAACGCCGGGCCCTGGCCCGGGGGCGGCGCGAGGTGGGTGACCGCGACGAACACCGCCACGAGCACGGGCAGGCCGCACAGCAGCGCGAGGCTCACCCAGCTGCGCGGGCGGCGCGCCAGCTTCACCAGCTCGACGCGGATCACCGGCGGTCACCGTCCAGCACGTCGACGCGGTCAGAACCTGAGCCGGTGACCGACAGCACCACATCCTCCAGCGACCGCCGCTCGGCGGCGATCTCGGTGACCCGTACCCCGTGAGCGACCAGGCGGGAGTTGAGCGCGGCGGTGTCCGGGTCCGCGATGACCAGCCGGCCCGCCTGCGCGAGCTCGATCCGGCCGTCCAGCACCTCACGGGCCCGGTCGGTGTCGGGGGTACGGACGATCGACCGCCCGGTCAGCGCGCGCAGCGTGTCCAGGTCGTCCTGCCGGACGAGCCGGCCGCGGTCCACGATCCCGACCCGGGTGCACAGCTGCTCGACCTCGCCGAGCTGGTGGCTGGACAGGAACACGGTGGTGCCGGCCGCGTTCAGCTCGATCAGCAGGTCGCGGATCTCCCGGATGCCCTGCGGGTCCAGGCCGTTGGTCGGCTCATCGAGGATGAGCAGTTTCGGGGTCCGCAGCAGGGCGGCGGCCAGGCCGAGCCGCTGGCGCATGCCGAGGGAGTACCTCTTCACCGGGCGGTTGTCGATGCCGCCCAGGCCGACCCGGTCCAGGGTGGCGGCGATCCGGCTGCGCCGGGTCCGGCGGCTGCCCGACTTGCCTGCCGCGTCGATCAGGGCCAGGTTGGCCCGGCCGGACAGGTGGCCGTACGCAGACGGGCCCTCCACCAGCGAGCCGATCGAGGGCAGTACCTCGGCGGCCCGTTTCGGTACCGGCTGGCCCAGCACCGTGATCTCGCCGCTGGTCGCGTAGACCAGGCCGAGCAGCATCCGGACCACGGTGGTCTTCCCGGAGCCGTTGGGCCCGAGGAACCCGTACCGGTCGCCCTCCCGGACGTCCAGGTCGACCTGGTCGACCACGAGCAGGGGGCCGTAGCGCTTGGTGAGGCCGCGCGTGACGATCATCGGGGGAACCTGTGCCTCTGCGACAAGTCGGTGACCAGGGCGCTGGCCGAGTTCTCCAGCACGGCCGGGGTCACCGCACCGGTGAACAGGAACACGGCGTGGTGGAACCCGGCCCTCACCATCAGAACGGACAGCAGCGGCGTGCGGATCAGCACGCTGGCCGGCGCCCCGCCCTGGCTTCCCCCGGTCGCCCCTCCTCCTGCGGCAGCGAGCGTCACGCTGTCGGCCCCGGCCTGGATCGCGGCGTTGAGCGCATCCGTGCCGACGCCCCGGGGCAGCGGGAGCAGCACGAACCGGGAGAACCCGGTGCCGTAGACCGCCACCCCCGGCGGGCTGCCGGGGAGCGCCACATGACGCAGGCCGCCCAGCCGGGGCGGGAACGGGGTGCTGTCACCGTCACCGTCGCCGTCGCCGTTGAGCACGCCGTCCACGTTCGGCAGCCGGGTCGTGGTGAGCCCGACGTCCGGTGCCGGGTGCGGGATGACCGCGGCGAGGTCCGGCTGGGCCCGGCTCAGCTCGAGGAACGTGCTGATCAGCACGGGCTGGCCAGACTGATGACCGGTGCCGCGGCCGGAGATCTGGACCGTGACGGGGAGCCCGCTGGCCGGGTCGGCCCAGATCTCCACCGCGCCGATCGTGGTACCCGACCCGGCCGGGACCAGGCGCAGGCCGGCCGCGTCCACGCCGGCGATGCGGCGGTCGGGTAGCCGTGAGATCCGGTCGCCGCGCCCCGCGGTGTCCAGCAGCCGCCGGGCCAGGTCGGGCGGGAGCAGGTCGGGGGCCCGGGGCAGCCGGACCGGCTCGGCCCCGGTCACCTGGGTGAGCAGGTTGGTCCCGTAGTTCCACAGGTACGTCACCCCGCCGTCGGCGTAGGTGTCGCTCTCCCCCGTCCCGGTCACGTCGTCGGCCCGCCAGTAGGCCGGGGAGCGGTACCAGACGTACTGGTCGGTGGTGCCGTCCAGCAGCAGGCTCACGTTGTGCAGGTCGGGAAGGTCCGGCAGGCCCAGGTTCACGGTGCTCTCGGCGTATCCCTGGTACGGCACGCGGGCCGAGGCCAGGATGCGGGCCCGCAGGGCGGGCGCGCTGATCGGGGAGGCGGGCACCGGCAGCGCCGCGATCACCGCCGGGAGCGCGCACAGCAGGGCGGTCCCCCCCGCCACGATGGACCACCTGCGCCAGGCCCCCCGGCTCGGCCCCCGCACGGACGGCAGTCTCACCGGCAGCGCCGCATCGCCGCTTCTGCCACGCAACAAACGTACGTCGGGGACGCGCCCGGCGCACCCACGCGGGCCTCCCGTAAGGTGCCCATAAGGACAGCGCAGGAGGAGGCGGCCCGTGATCCTGGTGACCGGAGCGACCGGAAGGGTCGGTTACCGCCTGCTGGAGGCGCTGGCCGACGCCCGGGCCGAGGCGATCGCGATGGTGCGGGTCGAAGCCAAGGCGCTCGACCTGCCCGGCCGCGCCGAGAACCTGGTGGCCACGTTCGATGACCCGCCCGCCGCGGAGCAGTTGCAGGCCTTCGACCGGGTCTTCCTGCTGAGCCCGTCCAGCGAGGCGCAGGCCGAGCTGGAGATTATCTTCATTGACGCGGTGGCCGCGGCGGGGCATGGGCCGCACGTGGTGAAGGTGGCCGCGGACGGCTTCACCGACCCCGGCTGCGACGTGCGTTTCATGCGCAGTCACCGTGAGATCGCCCGGCACCTGGACGCGACCGGCCTGCCGGTGAGCTACCTGGCTCCGGCGCCGTTCATGGAGATGCTGCTGCCTGCCGCGACGGCCATCCAGCGGGAGGCCACGCTGTACGCCCCGGCAGGCCACGGCCGGGTGGGGTTCGTGGCCGCCGCGGACGTGGCCGACGCGGCCGCGCAGCTCCTGACCGGCCCGGTCCCGCCGGACGATGACGAGCCTCGCGTGTTCACGCTGACCGGCCCGGAATCCCTCACCTACGCGAACGTGGCCGAACGGATCTCGACGGTGTTCGCACGCCACGTGCGCTACTCCGACCTGCCGGAAGACCGGGCCCTGGAGGAGCTGCTCGGCTCCGGCATGGCGCTCTGGGACGCCGAGGGCATGGTGGAGCTGTTCGCCTGGATCCGCGCGGGCGGCGCGGGCCAGCTCACCCCGCACGTGCGGGAGGTGACCCGGCACGCCCCCCGGGGGCTGACCGACTGGCTCGAAGGCGCCCGGGCCACGTTCCTCGAGCCCCCGCCGGACGGCCCTCCCCCGACGTACTAGGAGGATCGAACCCCATGGAGTACCGGCTGCTGGGCAGCAGCGGATGCGCGGTGTCCGCGCTCGCCCTCGGCACCCTGACCTTTGGCAACGAGACGGACGAGGCGGGCTCGTTCGGTCAGCTGGACCGCTTTACCGAGGCGGGCGGCACGCTGGTGGATTCCGCGGACGTGTACGCGGACGGCCGGTCCGAGGAGATCATCGGGCGCTGGCTGGCGGCCCGGCCGGGGCGGCGGGAGCGCGTCGTGCTGGCCACCAAGGGCCGGTTCC
>WNGB01006614.1_pt1 | contig 18162 bp, 16 predicted proteins | sample 5400681 | NCBI WGS metagenome assembly WNGB01 (sample SAMN13153367, study PRJNA577476) | soil metagenome | isolation source: 115 cm soil or saprolite under grassland replicate 2 | place: USA:California | collected 2016-06-15 | reverse complement strand
TGGCTCGGGCCGGTGCGCGGCGGCGAGGAGCGGCTCGAGCCGGCGCAGTTCGTCCCACATCCTCGCTCGGGCGACACGATCGACGCCGAGGAGCTGGCAGCCCGCCTCGGCGAGCCGGGGCTGGTGATCGTCGACGCCCGCGCGCCCGAGCGCTACCGGGGCGAGGTCGAGCCGATCGACCCGGTGGCCGGCCGGATCCCAGGCGCTGTCAACTGGCCGTACCCCGACGCATCTGACCTTCCGGCCGGGCTCGCCGAGGCAGACGAGATCGTCGTCTACTGCGGCTCGGGCATCACCGCGTGCGTCGACCTGCTCGCGCTCGCCCAGGCCGGCCGCCCGGACGCGAAGCTCTACCCGGGCTCGTGGAGCGACTGGTGCGGCCGAGGCCTGCCGTCCGAAACGGGCTAGTCGAACCTCGTGACGTTTCCAACCCAGTGTCTGAGACCGGGTTGTCACGAGTGTGTGCCGATTCGTCCACAGGGTGCTCGCTAGCGGAAGGCGCCGATCAGCGCTCCGCCGGCGACGACGAGCACCGCGCCGACGACCAGGTGTCGGCCGACGAGCTCCGTTCGGCGAAGCAGCAGCACCGCCAGGAGAACGCTGAACAACGACTCGGTCGCGACCAGCGGGCTGACGACCGTGACTCGCGCGCGATAGAAGGCCTCGAAGAGCGACGCGTACGACGCTCCCCAGAGCAGTCCCGGAAGGACGAACGGCAGCGCCTCCCGGCGAAGGTCGGTGGCCAGCCGCTCCCGGCGCGCGACGACCAGGTAGAGGAACATCAGCGTGGATCCGGAGAGGATCGTCGCCGCCGCAGCGAGTTGTGGCGAGACGGTCGTATCGGACGCCAGGTGCCGGACGATGTTGTCCCGCGTGGCAAAGAGAACGACGCAGCCGAACGAGAAAACGAGCCCGATCGCCCGGAACGAGTCCGGGCGCACCCGCTCGGCGATCAATGCCAGCCCGCCGACGACGATCAGCACCGCGCCGATCGCAAGCGGTGCCCGGAGCGGCTCGTTCAACGCGATCACCGCGATCGTGACCGCGACGAGCGGCGCGGCGCCCGCGATCACCGACGCCCTGGCAGGCCCAGCCTCGCGCACTGCGAGCACGAACAGCACCTGTGCCGCCCCCGGTGCAAGCAATCCGGCGAGCAGGAACGGCCAGAGGTTGCCGCCCCATTCGCGCCCGATCGCGGCGACGGCGGCGCAGACGAGGAAGCCGCTGGACGCGGTCACGAACCCGCCGACCTCGGCGTCGCGGCTGCGACGCATCGAGAAGCCGAGCGCGATCGACATGCCGCCGAAGAGCAGCGCAGAGAGCAGGGAGAGAGCGACCCCGAGCACTTGGCGAGGCTAACCGGTTAGCGTTGCCGCATGGCGATCGAGCGAGTCTGCGTCGTCGGTGCCGGTGTGATCGGCAGCCTCTACGCCGCCCATCTGGCGCGCGTCGCGGACGTGTCGGTGCTGACCCGCCGCGACGAGCACGCCCGCGCGCTGAACGAGCGGGGCCTCCGCGTGTCGGGCAAATCCGACTTCACCGCTCGGCTCCGGGCGACGAACGACCCCCAGGAACTCTCCGACTTCGACCTGGCGATCGTCGCCACCAAGGCGACCCAGCTCGGGGAGGCGGCGGCCAAGCTGGCCGGCCGCTTCCCGAACGCGACCGTGATGACGATCCAGAACGGGCTCGGCGCGGAGGAGCTCGTCCGCGGCTTCGGCGACTGGCCGCTGGTCTCCGCCGTCACGTTCATGAGCGGCGTCCGCCACGACGACGCGCACGTCGAGTACGAGCTCGACACCGAGACGTGGCTCGGCCCCTACGCCGGGACGTGTTCGTTCGAGCGTGCCCAGGAGATCGAGGCGCTCCTCGCCTCGTCCGGCCTCCATGCCCGCGCCTTCCCCGACCTGCTCCCCGCGCAGTGGTCGAAGCTGATCTTCAACGCGACCGTGAACACCGTCAGTGCGCTCACCGACCTCCCGCACATCGGGCAGTTCGCCGCGCGCGACGCCCCGACCGACCTCGGCCACCTCGTCCACGACCTGATGGCCGAGGGGAAGGCGGTTGCCGCGGCCGCCGGCGTCGGCTTGCACGAGGATCCGTGGGAGATGAACGTGCATGCGGTCCGTCGCGGCGAGACCCTCGCCGCCGAGGGGCACTACGCCCACGTCCCCTCGATGCTCGAGGACGTCCGCGCGCGTCGTGCGACCGAGATCGACTTCATCACCGGCGCGCTGGTCCGCGAGGCCGAGCGGCTCGGTGTGCCCGTACCGCTCCACTCGGCGATGTACCGCCTCGTCAAGGCGCGGTCGGCGTACTGATGCGTGTGGCCGTGATCGGCTGCGGTGCGGTCGGGTCGCTCTTCGCCGCCAACCTCGGCACGCTCGACGAGGTGGAGGTCTGGGCCTACGACCCGTGGCGGGAGCACGTGGACGCGATCAACGCGAACGGGCTCCGCCTATCCGGGGCGGGCGAGGTCGTCGGCCGCGTCCGCGCGACCGCCGACGCCTCGGAGCTCCCCGCCTGCGACTTCGGGATCGTCGCGACGAAGAGCATGCACACCTCGGCCGCCGTGGAGGCGACCGCGCACGCGTTCGAGCAGGGCGCCGTCTGCTCCGTGCAGAACGGCGCGGGCAACGAGGAGCTCGTCGCCGAACACGTCCGCGAGGTGATCCGTGGCACGACGTTCCCCGCGGGCCACGTCGTCGAGCCGGGGCACGTCGGCTGGGACACGAAGGGCGACACGCACATTGGACCGTTCGAGCCGCAGCCTGCGCCGATGGAGAAGGTGCGTGAGCTCGCCGATGCCTGCACCCGCGGCGGCATGCCGACCCATGCGCTCGAGGACGCGCGCGGTGCTCAGTGGCGGAAGCTGATCTTCAACGCCGCTTCGAACGCGATCGGCGCTCTGACCGGCTTCACGCATGGGCGCATCGCCGAGTTCCCACCCACGCGCGAGCTGGCCTGGGCGGTGATGGCGGAGGGCCGAGCCGTATCCGACGCGCAAGGGATCGTCCTCGACATGAGCCCGGAGGAGCTGTTCGACCACGCGGCGCGCAAGGACGTCGCGTACGGTCACAAGCCGAGCATGCTTCAGGACGTGGAAGCCGAGCGCGAGACCGAGGTCGACTTCCTGAACGGCGCGGTTGTCGCCTTCGGCGAGCGATACGGCGTGGACGCCCCGCTGAACCGGGCACTGACGGCACTGATCAAGGCCAGGACGGCCGCATGACGCAGTTGTGCGGCCGTCCGGGGAGGGGGGCTCGGGGGAACCGAGAGGTTCCCCTTGCGTCGCACCCCGGGTTCCCCGGGGTGCGACGTGAATAATCAGCGAGCGGGGATGACGAGCCAGGCGGAGATCGAGCGGCGGTACGCCAACGTGCGCGAGGCGGCGGCGCGGGACGGCCTCGACGCGGTCGTCGTCGCCGGCTCCGAGTACACGGGGTTCGAGGGGGCAGTGCGCTACCTGTCCGGCTTCCGGATCCTCCATCGCTACGCCTACGTCGTCCTCCCCGTCGAGGGCGACCCGTCGATCGTCTTCCCCAAGGAGGCCCGCTGGGTCGGCGACCACTCCGAGACGTGGATCGAGGACAAGGTCTTCGCCGAGCACCCCGGTGAGTGGATCCGCGAACGCGCGCGCGACTGGAAGCGCCTCGGCGTCTATGGGCTCGACTACGTGATGCCGGTGCGCGACCATCGCCCGCTCGCCGAGATCGCCGAGCCGTGGGACGAGGGCTTCGACACCGCCCGCGCGGTGAAGAGCGAGGAGGAGCTCGAGTCGGTGCGCGAGAGCTTCCGCCTGAACGAGTACGGCGTTCGCGCCGCGCTCTCTGTGTACGACGTCGGCGTCACCGAAGCCCACGTAATGGCTGAGGCCGAGCGGTACTTCGCGGCCTTCGGCACCTACCGCACGACGATGGACATGGTGCTCACGGGCCCCGAAGGCTCGGCCGGCCCGGAGTTCAAGCACCCGTCCGCGACCCGCCGCATCGAACGGGACGACCTTCTCCTCTACGGCCTCGAGGTCGCTGCCTCGGGCGGCCACTGGGTCGAGTTCTCCAGGCCCTTCTGCGCCGGCGAGCCGAGCAAGGAGACGCTCGCCGGGATGGAGGGCTACGAGGAGTACGCCGTAGCCGCGCGAGAAACGATGCGCGCCGGCGCCTCCGCGCACGACGTTCATCGCGCTGTCTCGAAGGGTTTCCTCGACCGCGGGTTCAAGCTCGGCCACGTCACCGGGCACTCAATCGGGATGACGATGATCGAGTTCCCCCGCGTCGGCGAAGGCCTCGACACGGAGCTGCACGGGAACATGGTCATCTCCATGCACCCGCACGCGATCACCCAGGACGAGCGTACCTGCCTCTACATGCAGGACACGTGGCTCGTCACTCCGGACGGCGGGGTGCCGTTCTCCAAGGTGCCGATCCGGATCTTCCGACCCGGCGAAGAGCTCGGGGGATAGCCGGCCCGATCCCCCCGGTCAGGCCGCGCGGCAGGAACACGAGCACCACCGCCATGAAGGCCGCGACGGCGACGAGGCGGGTGCCGTCGGGCGCGTGTAGCCAGCTGACCTCGCCGTTCTCGGCATCGCCGAGGAACGAGTCGAGCCCGCTGACGACGAGCGCGCCGACGACCGCGCCCGAGAGGCTGCCGATGCCGCCGACCACGAGCATCGCCAGGGTGAGGAACGTGAGCTCGAGGTAGACGTCCTCGACGTTGAGCGTCCCCAGGTAGTGGACGTAGAGCCCGCCCGCGAAGCCGGCCATCGCACCGGAGAGGATGAAGGCCCAGAGCCGCTGGCGGTGGATGTCGATCCCGGCAGCCTGGGCGGCGAACGGATCCTCGCGCGCGGCGCGGAGCTTCCGCCCGAGCGGGCTGCGCTGGTACGCGAAGGCCACCCACACAACGGCGATCGCACCCAGCGTCGCCTGCCACAGATCGGTCGTCTCGGGCACCGTCGACAGCGTCAGCGGCCCCGGCCCGATCTGCTCCCAGTTCCGGACGATGTTGTGCGTGATCTCGAGCCCGGCAAAGGTCGCGATCGCCGCCGCCAGCCCGGACAGGCGCATCAGCGGAATGCCGACGACCAGCGCGTAGGCGCCGCCGATCCCCGCCGCGAGCACCAGCGACCACTCGTTTCCGATGGTGTGGTCCTGGATGACCGAGAAGACGTTCGGGAGTACGCCGTTCTTCGCGTCGGCCGGGACCGTCATCTCTCCCGCGGCGTACGCGCCGACGATGAAGAAGCCGATCTGCCCGAACGAGAGGACGCCGGAGTTGCCGACGAAGACGTAGAGCGCGACGACGATCGCCACGGAGACGAGCGCCTCGATGAACTCGAGCGCCCGCGCGTGGGAGACGAAGCTGCCCATGAGCCCGGTGAGGGCGATCAAGGCGACCGGCCCGAGGAGCTGAAGGGCGCCGGCGGTGTTGATGCGCTTCATACCCGCTCCACCGCCCGCTGGCCGCGGGCGACGAAGAGCCCGCCGGGCCGCACGAGCAGCACCAGGATGACGAGCGCGAACACGGCCGAGTCGAGGTAGACGCCGCTCGTGAACGGCCACTCGCCCGTGCTGGGAAGAAACCCGCTGAGCGCACCGTGCGCGAATCCGATCGCGAAGCCGCCGAGGGTCGCGCTCCAGAGCCTGTCGATACCGCCGACAACGACGCCGACGAGCACGAGGATCGTGTCCTGCAGGGCGAAGTCCGGCGTGACGAAGATCCGGTCGGTCGAGAGGATGACGGCGACCGTCGCCGCGAGGACTCCGGAGAGCAGGACGGCGAACGAGATCACCGCGTTCGCCCGCACTCCGAGCAACCGTGCCGTCCGGAAGTCGGCTGCCGCCGCCCGCATGTGCAACCCGAGACTCGTCCGGTTCAGCAGGAGCAGCAACGACGCGAGTGCTCCGACGGCGACGGCAATCTCCACGACCCAGATCCAGCGGACGATGAGCGTGCCGTTGCCGATCGGCCTGGCCAGCCCCGTGAGGGTCGCGACCGGCTTGCCCTGGATGGTGAACTCGAGCAGCGCGATCGCCTGGAGCAGGAAGGCGATTGCGAAGGTGGCGACCAGCATCGTGGCGGGCGAGGCGTTTCGCAGCGGCCGGAACGCGACCACCTCCATGGTCATGGTCAACCCGATCACGATCGCAAAGCAGGTGAGGATGCTGAGCGCCGGGTTCCAGCCGTTCGTGAGCGCGAGCGTGTACGCGCCCGCCATCACCAGCTGCCCGTAGGCGAAGTTGACGAGGCGGAGCACGCCGAACACGAGACCGATCCCGACCGCCATCAGCGCGTAGACGGAGCCCTGCGCGGCGGCGTCGATGAGGGTCTGGATCGTGCTCATCTCACGTTCCGAAGTAGGCGGCAACCATCCGCTCGGTGTCGCCGGCGTCCTTCGGGGTGAACGTGGTTGTCAGCTCGCCGTTCGAGAGGACGTAGGTGCGGTCGGCGAACGCGACCGTCCGCTGGGCGCGCTGCTCGACGAGCAGCACCGTCACGCCGCGCTCGCGGATGCTCGCCAGCGCCTCGAAGACGACGTCGACGAGTTGCGGCGCGAGCCCGAGCGACGGCTCGTCGAGGAGCAGCACGTCGGGACGCGCGACGAGCGCGCGGGCGATCGCCAACTGCTGCTGCTGGCCGCCCGAGAGCGTCCCGGCCGGGCGGTGCGCGAACTCCTTGACGACCGGGAAGAGCTCGTACACCCACTCGAGGTCACGGTCTCGCTCGGCCGCGTCCGGCGCCCGGCGGGCCGCGAGCCCCAGCCGCAGGTTCTCGGCGACGGTGAGGTCGGCGTAGATGCGGCGACCCTCGGGGACCAGCGCGATCCCCGCCCGGGCGACCGCCTCCGGCGCCCGGCCTCTGATCGAGCGTCCCTCCAGGAGGATCTCCCCGGCGTGCGCGGGCACCAGGCCGAGGACGGCATGCAGCGTCGTGGACTTGCCGGCCCCGTTCGGGCCGATCAGGCCGACGATCTCGCCCTTGCCGATCTCGAGGCTGAGCCCCCGGACCGCGGGGACGGACCCGTACCGGACCTCGAGGCCCTCGAGCTCGAGCATCGGCGCCACTAGCCGTCCACCACCGGCGCCTCGCCGAGGTATGCGGCCGTGACGTCGAGGTTAGCCCGGATCTCCGCAGGCGTGCCCTCCGCGAGCGTGCGGCCCTGGTCGAGCACCTGGATCCGGTCGCACACGTCCATGACGAGAGCCATGTTGTGGTCGATCAGCAGGACACCGGCCTCATGCTCGTCGCGCACGGACCGGATCACGGCCGTGAACTCCGGCACCTCGGCCTCCGGCAGCCCGGCGGCGGGCTCGTCGAGCAGGAGGAAGCGCGGCTGCGTCGCGAGCGCCCGGGCGACGCCGAGCTTCCGCTCGTCGCCGTGGGCGAGCGATCCTGCGGGCTGGCCGCCGCGCCCCACGAGCCCGAGCAGCTCCAGCAGGGTGTCGGCGCGCCGACGGGCCTCGCGCGGCCCTGCGCCGGACCCGAGCGCCGCGACCTCGACGTTCTCGCGCACGGAGAGGCCCCCGAAGGACCGGCTGTGCTGGAACGTGCGCGCGAGCCCGACCCGGCCGCGGCGGTGCGGGCTCCAGGAGGTGATCTCCCGCTCTTCGAGCTCGACGGCACCGGTGGTCGGAAAGTCGAATCCCGTGAGGACGTTGACGAGGGTCGTCTTGCCGGCCCCGTTCGGGCCGATCAATCCGACCACCTCGTGCCGGTGCAGCTCGAGCGTCACCTCGCGGAGGGCATGGACGCCCTCAAAGGAGCGCGAGACAGCGGTGGCCCGGAGAACGTCTCCGGGCCACCTGTCTGTCGTACTCGAGCGTGGTTCCGACAACTTGCGATCGGCCTACTTGAGGCTGACCACTTTCTTGGTCTTCCACATCCTCAGGAACGTCTCTTTGTTGTTGTGCACCTTCATGATCCGCCATGGGCGGTTCACAACGCTGTGCAGCGTCCTCGAGAAGGTGATCGGGCCCGAGATCGTCGACACGTTCCTGAACTTCTCGAGCGTTGTCGCGAGCGAGAGGCCGTTCGTCGACCCGCCGTTGCGCTTCAGCGCCGCGGCGAGCGCGTCGATCGTGGCCGCCCCGAGGACGAAGCTGGCCGTGTACGGGACCTTCTTCGCCGCCAGCACTGCCTTGAGCAGCGCGTTCACCGCCGGGTTCGGGTCGTCGCCGAACGACGACGCGTAGTTGTCGACGTAGTAGTCGGTCACCTGGGGGTTCTTCGGGTTCCAGTACGTCCCGTCGCCGCCCCAGGAGTTGATGATCGGCGTGTTGTTCCCTGCGCTCCGGATTCCCTGCACGAACTGCGGGAGCTCTCCGAACGCGGTGACGAAGGAGATGACGTCGGCCTCCGTCGGGGCAACCTTGCTGATCACGTTTCCGATCGTCTTGTCGAACGACGCAAAGGCCTCGCGCTGGACGACCTTGCCGCCGAGCTCCTCGAAGCGCTTTGCGAACGCATCCGAGACGTCACGGAAGTAGACGAGGAAGTTGTCCTTGACGACGACCGCGGTCCGCCAGCCACGGGCGTAGGCGTACTCGGCCTCTGCGGAGCCCTCGTCCTGCGCGGTGCCGCCGATGGTGAAGGCGAGCCGGCCCTTCGTGCCGAAGCGCTGCGGCCCCATCTGATCGGTGGTCACGCAGGGTGAGAGGGTCAGGATGCCCTTGTTGATGAACTCCTGCGTCGCGGCCGCGGCGTACTCGACGTCGCAGGTGACGATGCCGACCTTCGCGCCCGCCTGGATCAGCTGCGCGGCGCAGGACTTCTGCTTCTTCAGCTGGTGGTTGCAGACCTTGATCACGAAGTTGGGCCCGCCGGCCGCGGCGATCTTCTTCGCCTCGATCTGGGCGCCCGCGAGCGCCGGCGAGTCGAACGGCTTCATGCTGCTGGTCAGGTCGACGGCCGCGCCGATGACGATCGTCGGCCCCTTGGAGCTCTTGCCTGCCGCACTGGTCGCGCCGAGCGTCGCGAGGGCCGCGACTGCGGCGAGCGCGAGCACGACGACGATCCCGAACCTCGTTCTGCTCATGTGTCCTCCTAGAAAGAGGGAATCCCGTGGACCATACGCCTGGTCCGTACGCGGATTCAACGCACTTCGGTTTAGCGTTGCAGCGTGCGGTGTTCGGTCGAGAGCATGGAGCGGCTTTGAGGCGGTACGACGCGGTCGCGATCGGCAGCGGGATCAACTCGCTCGTCGGCGCGGCGTTGCTCGCAAAGGCGGGCTGGCGCGTCTGCGTGCTCGAGCGGAACGACTGGCTCGGCGGCGCGATCCGGACGGCCGAGATCACAGAGCCGGGCTTCGTGCACGAGGTGTTCGCGTCGTGGCATCCGCTCTTCACCGGCTCGGCGGCGTACGCGGAGCTGAAGCCGGAGCTCGACGCGCGCGGGGTCGAGTACCTGAACACGGCCGTGCCGACCGCGACCCTGTTCCCGGATGGCGAGAGCGCCTTCCTGACCACGTCGCACGAGCAGAACGTCGCTGCGCTCGGACCGGGGTGGGCGCGCACCGTCGAGGGGTTCATGCCGAACGCCGACCTTGCCTTCGGCGTGCTCTCGACCGAGCTGTGGTCGCGGGACGGATTGAAGCTCGGGGCGAGGGCGCTCCGGAGGCTTGGCCGCCGCGGTTTCGTCGAGTTCGCCGGCAACGTGCTCTCGAGCTGCCGCGACTGGACGGCCGAGACGTTCGAGGACGAGCGTCCGCGAGGCCTGTTCGCTCCCTGGGTACTGCACACCGGTCTCGGCCCCGACGCGGCCTCGTCGGGCTTCATGGCGCAGGTGATCGGGGTCGCGATCGAGCTCGGTGGGATACCCGTGCCGCGCGGCGGCGGCGTCAGGCTCGTCGAGGCTCTGCGGGGGATCGTCGAGGACGCGGGCGGCGCTTGCGAGTCCGGGCGACGCGTCGACCGGGTGGTGGTCGAGCTCGGCCGCGCGACGGGCGTCCGGACGGCGGACGGCGAGGTGATCGAGGCGCAGAGGGCCGTGCTCGCCAACGTCACGCCGCAGCAGCTCTACGGCGACCTGCTCGGCGGGGACGGGCCCGTCGAGGAGGCGCGTCGCTTCCGCTTCGGGCGGGGCGGCATGCAGATCCACTTCGCGCTCTCGGAGCCGCCGCGCTGGCAGGGCGACGAGCGGCTCGGCCGCACGGCGATCGTGCACCTGACGCCCGGGCTCGATGGAGTGTCGCGGGCGATAAACGAGGCGGATCGAGGATTGTTGCCTGCCGAGGCGACGATCGTCGTCGGCCAGCCCATGGCCGTCGACCCCTCGCGCGCCGCGGACGGGCGCTGGATCCTCTGGATCCAGCTTCAGGAGGTGCCGTCTCGCCCGAAGGGCGACGCGGCCGGCGATCTCGACGTGAACGGTGGGTGGACCGAGGCGCTGCGCGAGGCCTACGCCGACCGGATCCAGGCGCGGATCGCACACCACGCGCCGGGCTTCGACGCGAGCGTGCTGCGGCGTGTGACGTACTCGCCTGTCGACATCGAGGCTGCAAACCCGAACATGGTCGGCGGCGACATCTACGCGGGCTCGTGCGCCCTCGACCAGAACCTGCTCTGGCGGCCCCGGTCCGGCCTCCCCGGGCATCGCACGCACGTTGCCGGTCTCTGGCACATCGGCGCGAGCACGCATCCCGGTCCGGGGCTCGGGGCCGGCTCGGGTACGCTCGTCGCCAAGGAGCTGTTGAGGCGCCGTCTCCGCAGAAGCTAGTGCCCGTCGACCGCGACACCTTCGTCGAGATCATGGCCTCCTATCCGGCAGGGGTCGCGATCGTGACCACGCTCGAAGCGGACGGCACGCCGCGGGGCCTGACGACGACGGCGGTGTCGAGCGTTTCGGCCGAGCCGCCGCTCCTGCTCGTCTGCGTCGATCTGACCAGCCGGACGCTGCCTGCTCTCCGCGCGGGCGGCCGCTTCGTCGTCAACTTCCTGCGCGAGGGCCGCAGCGAGCTCGCCCGGCTGTTCGCCTCGAAGCAGGACGACAAGTTCGAGCAGGTTCGCTGGGAGGCGTCGGCGAGCGGCATGCCGGTGCTCGTGGACGACGCGCTCGCGTGGGCGGAGTGCGTGACCGTGCAGGAGCTCGAGCCCGGAGACCACGTCGTCCTGCTCGGGCAAGTGGAGGAAGGCGCGGGCGCCGCCGACGAGGATGCCCCGCTGATGTACTACCGCCGCTCGTGGGGCGTGTGGAAGCCCGCGCCGCGCCAGATCGGCCGCCGCGAGATCCCGGCGATCGAGGTCAGCGGCCAGGACTTGCTCTGGGAGGGCGCGGAGCTCTAGGCCGTCGCCTTCTTGCGCTTGGCCGCGCTCTTGAAATGCGGCATCACGCGGTGCGCGAACAGCTCCTGGTTCTTGATCGCCTGCCAGTGGTCGAAGCCGCCAGGGTTGACTGTGATCGAGATCTCCGTCAGCCCCTCGCAGACCTCCACCGTGGCCTCGATCCGCTCGATCACGTCCTCCGGCGTGCCGACCCAGACGATGTCGCCGGCGATCATCTCGTCGTAGGGCGTCTCGGCCAGCTTCTCCAGGATCCCCGCGGTGTAGAAGCCGTAGCCCGCGCCGGTCAACTCGTCCGCGGGTGGCCGCTCGTGCTCGGTGAGCGGGGACGCGTTCCCGGCGAGGAAGCCCTTGGTCCCCCGCTCGGCCTCGCGTAGGGCCGTGTCGCGGTCCTCGTCCAGGTAGCAGGCGTGGATCCAGACGATGTCCGGCTCGTTGCCGTGCTCCGCGCACGTCGCCCGGTACAGGTCGAGCTGCTCGCGCAGCGCCTCGTACGGCAAGAGCGGCGGGACGACTACGCCCCATCCCTTCGACGCGGCGAGCGTGTACGTCTTATCCGATGTCCCGCCGGTGAAGACGCGGAACTTCCTCTTCGGCGGGGGGACGATCCGTGCGTCGTGGATGTCGTAGAACTTCCCTTCGTACGAGAACGGCTTGCCACCGCTCTCGAGCGCGGTGAAGAGGATCTCCAGCGACTCGTCGTAGCGCTCGACCATCTCGCCGTAGGCGACGCCCGCGCGCCAGGGGATCCAGCCGTGGCCGCGGCCGACGCCGAACTCGTACCGGCCGCCCATCAGGATGTCCGCGAAGGCGATCCGCGAGGCCAGCACCATCGGGTTGTGGTACGGGAGCACGTGAACGAGTGTGCGGAAGTTGATGCGGCTCGTTCGCTGGGCCGCTGCGGAGAAGAGCGCGATCGGGTCCGGCGAGGCGGAGAACTTCGGGAAGAAGAAGTGCTCGATCGCCGAGTACGTGTCGTACCCGAGCCGGTCGGCGCTCTCGATCTGCTCCAGGACCTCTGCGTAGACCTGCGCCGGCTCCTTGCCGGGCCACCACTGGAGCTCGGAGTAGATGCTGAACTTCACCGCGCGCCTCCTGGGAGACTGTGTTGGGGTCGGGATTCATCCTGACTCCAACACGATTTCTTATCGCGGCGATCTTACGACGTGGGTGCGAGCGCGTGACGCAGGGTCCGCCGCTCCCTTAGCCCCCGCGCCCCAAACGGCGTAAGATGTCCCGTACTGGCCCTGCTTTCAAGTTCCGGCCCGAGCCCGCAACCCACCAACGCGCGACGCGCGCGAGGCGACGAGCTCCAAGGCGAACGGACTTCCTTGCGGGGCCAGCCTCTTGTTCTTCAAGCGGCTGATAGGAGAGCGCGCAGCTCGTCGTCGGAGACGAGGCCGTGCTTCTCGGCGCCGAGCGCCTTCACCTTCGCGAGCAGCTCGGGCCATTGCTCCTCCGGCACGTCCAGCCCGAGCCGCTCGCACGCGATCCTGATCGAGTCGAGGCCGCTCTTCTTCCCGAGGACGACGGCGCGCTCGGCGCCGACCAGCTCGGAGGAGTAGGGCTCGATCGCGGGCGGATCGTGGAACTGGCTAGCGACCGCGCCGCTCTCCCGCCGGAAGAGGTTCTCGCCGACGACCGGCTTCCACGGCTCCAGCTCGTAGCCGGAAACCTCGCGCACCCGCCGCGACACCTCGCGCGCCCGGTCCAGGCGGAGGTTGGTGGAGACGCCGTAGAGGGCGTCGAGCGTCATCGCCACCTCGATCAGGTTGGCGTTCCCGCCGCGCTCGCCCATCCCGTTGATCGTGCCCTGGATCCAGGACGCGCCCGCGCGGACCGCGGCGGCAGCGGCGGCGGTCGCGAGGCCGAAGTCGTTGTGGCCGTGAAAGTGGACGGGCACGTCATGACCGAGCCACTCGCGAGTGCGGCCGACCAGCTCGGCGACCGCCTCGGGCGTGGCGATGCCGATGGTGTCGACGACGACCGCCTCTTTCGCTCCCGCCTGGACGGCGGTCTCGTAGGCCTGCCGGAGGAACTCGGAGTCGGCGCGGGTGCCGTCCACGCCGAAGTACGCGACCGTGATCCCGTGCCCGGCGGCGAAGGAGACGGCGTCGCGGATCCGCTCCAGCATCGACTCGCGGGTCACTCCGAGCGCCGCGAGTTTCGCATCGGAGGTCGGTGACTCGATCACGCTCGACTGCACGCCCAGCTCGACGAGCGCCTCCGTATCTGCCGCGACGGCGCGCGAGAAACCCCAGACCTCGGCGCGCAGACCGGCTCCGGCGACCAGTTTCACGGCGTCCCAGTCGTCCTGCGAGACGCGCGGGAAGCCCGCCTCGATCCGCTCGATGCCGAGCTCGTCGATCGCGCGGGCGAGCTCGAGCTTCTGTTCCGGGTCGAGGACGACGCCGACGCTCTGCTCGCCGTCCCGCAGGGTCGTGTCGTAGAGCCCGACGGAACCGCCGATTCGGGCCGCGTCGTTGATCGGGCCCGTCCAGATCAGGGAGCGGTCGACCACCTACACCTCGACGACGCCGTCCGGGAACGGGGCGAGCTTCTCGGCCCCGTCTGCGGTGATCAGGAAGTTGTCCTCCAGTCGCAGGCCGCCGCCCTCGGGCCAGTAGATGCCGGGCTCGATCGCCAGCACCATGCCGTCGCGGATCTCGCCGCCGGCAGCCTGGTGCGCGTACGGCGGCTCGTGCGCGCGGGCGCCGACCCCGTGGCAGACCGGATGGGACGGCTGGCCGGGGTAGCCGGCCTCGCCGATGCCCGCCCGCACACGCCGGTCGAGCTCGGCGAGGCTCGCGCCTGGCTCGGCGAACTCGATCGCGTCGTCGTAGACGGTGGTGAGCTGCTCCAGCAGCTCCCGGTAGCGCGGGGTCAGCTCGCCCGGGCAGAGGTTCTTCGTGTGATCTGCCCAGTAGCCGTCCGCGCAGACCCAGATCTCGAACAGCGTCGGCTCGTTCTCGACCACCGGGCCGTTCGTGGTCGCCGTGAACGTCTTGATCCCCGGGCCCGACCAGACGAGGGAGAAGCCGAGGGCGAGCTCGACCTGCCCGTTCCAACCGGTGCCCTCGCCGTGGACGAAGCCGAGCCACTCGGCGGCCGCCTGCGCCTCGGTCATCCCCGGCCGAAGCACGCCCTGGACGTGCTCCATCGCGGCGGCGGCGATCTCGTTGGCGAGCCGCATGCGCTCGACCTCCTGGGAGGTCTTGATCATGCGCGCCTCGCTTAGCAGCGGCGTCGCGTCGGCCGAGTCCGGGAAGGCGTCGAACCACGCTTTGGGGAAGGTGGTCGGCTCGCCGACCATCCGGTCGGTGGCCTGGGTACCGAGCGAGAGCTCGAGCCCGACGCGGCCGTACCGCGCCGCCTCGACGGCGAGCGCGAGTGCCCGTAGTCCCGGCGGGCGCGGGTCACCGGGGTCGTAGCCGGCGAAGAGCCGCACGTCCTGCGTCCAGGCCGTGCGGGCGGCGTCCTCCGCCGAGGGCTCGAGGCAGATCAGCACCGGCTCGCCCTCGCGTGGGAACACGCACGCGTCGTAGCCCTTCATCCCCCAGAAGTTAGTCAGGTAGAGGACGTTGTCAGGCGCGCGGACGACGAGCGCGTCGAGCTCCTGCTCCGCCATCAGCGCGCGGACGCGCTCGAGCTTGGCGTCGTCGCGCGGCCACGGGGCGGGCACGAAATCTCCAGCGAGAGCTGCGCCCGCGAGGCGGCGATCTCGAACGGATCGTCGACTTCGGGACGCTTCGACCACTTGCCTCTGATCTTCTCCCACTCGGCCTTCAGCTCGTCCGTTGCAAGGTAATACCGTGCCCGTGTGTCGCCGATCGGGACGAAGAGGCCTGCATTGACGATCGCTCGCAGATCGCGACTAGCGGTTAGGTCGGCAACTCTCTCTCCCCAAGTGATCTCGACGCTCCGCAGGTAGGTGGCCCTCTTGATCCGTTGGCCATACGCTGCCTCGGCGATCGGACCGATCGTCCGCTCGGGCAGACGTCGCTCGGAGACGATCCGGCTCGCCGCGGTCCACATCTCCTCGAAGGCCTGCACGCGTCGGAGGAGGGTCGTTGACTGTCGATAGTGAGCGGTCAGGCAGAAGTGGAGCCACGGTCGGGCCTCGTTCTCCGGCTGCCAGCTCCCTCCCCCGACCTCCGCCAGGATGTCGTAATACGCCTGGGTGTTCCGTCCCAGGTACTCCTCGATGCTCGAGAACACCGGCGCCGCGATCCGCTCGCGAGCGAGCACCAGGGTCTGCAGACAGCGAGCCATCCGTCCATTGCCGTCGCTGAAAGGATGGATCATGACCAGGTTGAGATGCGCCATGGCCGCCTTGACGAGGACGGGCGCGTCTGACTCTTCGAGCTCTCGCAGAGCAGAGGTGATGAGCGCCGGAACGTCGTCTGCATCGGGGCCCTCGTAGACAATCTCGCCGGTGCCCGTGCGCTCGACGTGGATCGCGCCCGGTCTCCATCGGCCGGGGTTCTTCGCCAGGTCGTGCTTGAGCATCATGAAATGGAGAGCTCTGAGCAGGCCCTCATCGACCTCCAGTTCCGCGTCCTGCGTCGCCTGCAGGACGTACGTCATCGCCTCCTGGTAGCCCTCGACCGCGCGTTGCGTCTCGGTATCGGCGTCCATCGGCTCGTCGCCGTCCTGAACGGCGATGACATCGTCCAGCGTCGCGTTGTAGCCCTCGATGCTGTTCGAGGCCTGAACGGCGCGAGCCTCCGACATCCGGCGGAGACCGCCGGACCACCTGCGTGGCTCCGCCACTCGGTGTCGCATTTCGGTTCGCAGTTCAGCGATCAGGTCGAAGACTGCGAGTTCAAGATCGTCGAGCTGTGGCGTCTGGAATATGTCGGACATGATGATGCAATGATAGTATCATCTTGTCATTGGCAAGACCGCTCACCACTCGACGCGCGGCGGGGCCGGCACGCCGTACGCCTCCTGCCACGAGATCACCGGGTTCCGTAGGACGCCGATGGCCTCGATCTCGGCCTCGATCAGGTCGCCTGGTTTGAGGTAGAGCGACGCCGCATCGGGAGAGAACCCGGCTACGCCGGACACCGTTCCCGTCGAGAGCACGTCGCCGACGGAGTACCCCAGCGGCGAGTAGTGGGCGATGATCTCCGGGATCGTCACAGACATGCGGCTCGAGTGGGAGACCTGCCGCGGCTCGCCGTTCACCCGCAGCTCCATTGCCAGGTCGTGCGGGTCGGGAATCTCGTCCGGCGTCACGATCCACGGCCCGAGGGGACAGAACGTGTCGATCGCCTTGCAGAACGAGAAGACGCCCGACTCCATCTCGCGGCGCTGGATGTCGCGGGCTGTGATGTCGTTGAAGATCACGAAGCCCGCGATGTACGACGCGGCCTCCTCCGGGCCGAAGAGCTCCTCGGTCAGGTGCTCCGGGTAGATGACCGGTTCGTCCTGGCCGATCAGCGCGTCGACGTTCTGGAAGAACACGATCCAGGGCGCGATCTTGTGCGCCCAGCCGACCTGCTTCGACTCATCCTCGTGCTCGCGGAAGTTCCCGGCGGTGTGGAAGAACTTCGTCGGCACGATCGGCGGGCGCAGTCTCGCGCCGGCGAGCGGGACACGCTCGTCGGTCTCGGCCGCGCCGCCACGCTCGAACCACTCCCGCATGGTCGGGACGTCCAGCACGACGATCTCCTCGCCCTCGACCCGCCCGACGCGCCCCTCGTCGAAGGTGACGAGCTTCACGGTTCCGCTCTCGGCGCCGGCTTTGCCGGCACCTTCGCTCCTGTCCCGCTCCCGCGCCGGCAAAGCCGGCGCCTCTGCTCATTACCGGCTCCGTCGAGCCTACGCCGGCTGTCGCCTCCGTCAAGCCTAGGGCTCATGTCCCGCATACCCGCTGCGCCGTCAGCGCGTAGACGCGCGCCGTGTCGACCAGGCCCTTGATCTCGAGGTTCTCGCCCTCGGCACCCGGAAGGCCGCTCGAGGCGCCGTAGTTGACCGTGGCGATCCCGTAGCGGGTGAGGACGCTCGCGTCCGAGAACCAGCGCACGGTGTCGCGGTCGGGCGCGGCCCCGAAGACCTCCGTGTGGCTCTCGTCGATCGCGCGGACGAGCTCGTGGCCCTCCGGGATCTCGGCACCCGGCGCGCTGACGTAGATCTCCCAGTCGACCCCGTAGTCCGGGAAGCGGCCCTGCAGCTCCCGGACCCACTCGGCGAGCGCCGTCCGCGCCTCCGCCATCGGCATCGTCGGCGGCACGCGGACGTCGAGGAAGAGATCCGTGCGGCTGGGCGTACGGCTCACGCGCCACGGGAAGCCGCCGCGCACCGAGCCGACGTTGACGATGCCCGGCTTGTCGCCGTAGCTCGTCCGCGCCTGCCAGTCCGGGATCCACTCGAGCACTGCGCCGAGCACGTCGCGCATCCGCACGATCGAGTTCTCCTCCGAGCGGCCGCCGCTGAAGGCGGTGTGCATGAACGGCCCCTTCGTCGAGAGCCGCATCCAGATCGACCCGTAGTGGCCGAGCACAATCCGCTGCTCGGTCGGCTCACCGAGCACGCACATGTCGGCGACGCCGCCGTGCGTGACGAGGTGGCGCGAGCCGGCCGCGTAGCCGCGGTACTCCTTGCCTCTGTACTCCTCGCCCCACTGCGTCTTCTCGATCTCGCCGACGACGGCCGCGATCAGGACGTCGCCCTTCAGGCGCACGCCGGCGCCCTGGAGCGCGCGAACGGCCTCGACGTAAGAGGCGAGGGCGCCCTTCATGTTCGAGATCCCGAGCCCGTACAGGTAGTCGCCCTCGACGCGCGCCTCGGGCCGGAAGCCCCGGCCGGCAAGCCACGGCTCGCGCCCCGAGTACGAGGTGTCCATGTGGCCGTTGAACATCAGCGTCTTGCCGCCGCC
>WNGB01005920.1_pt1 | contig 18162 bp, 31 predicted proteins | sample 5400681 | NCBI WGS metagenome assembly WNGB01 (sample SAMN13153367, study PRJNA577476) | soil metagenome | isolation source: 115 cm soil or saprolite under grassland replicate 2 | place: USA:California | collected 2016-06-15 | reverse complement strand
GTCCCGGCCAAGGATGAGTAGTCGAATTTCGCAATCGGAATTCGAGTCCGAAATACCAGAATTTGATGACGGTTGGCGAGAGACGTTGGCCATATTGTGATTCGCGGATATGTCGCTGGACTCGATGGATCGTTGGTGACATCAGTAAAACACATATGTTCTTGAAAGGCCTTAAAATGTTCTTGACATTCTTGATGATAAGTTCAAGGAACCTCAAGGAATATTTCAAGAATCAGTAAATCTTCCTTGATGGGTCCTTGACTCAAGGAGTTTCTCCTCGTTCAAGCGGGGTCACTAACTTGATATCTACTTGTAACTACTTGACATTCTAAATTGTACTTACAAATTCAAATCTGGTTGACCTTGAGCGATCTTGAATCCTTAATTTTCTTCATGATTCTCCTTGATGAGTTCTCAACTCACGGAAATTCTTCCTTTTCATTACCTCAATGACCACTTGAGTGCCTTAATGTTCTAAATTTACTTAAAGGTCCAAAAAAATAAATCCAATTGAATTATCCAAGGAGTTCAAGACCGTGTATAGTGGGTAAGAGGGTCAAGAACACATCAAAGTAGGTAAGGTAATTAAAAAAGAAGTTTCAAGTGGGAGAAAGGAATGTTTAATAGTCAGGAGAATGTATCACAAGCGGATCAAGTATGATTCAATGAAAGAATTTGAGGGTCAAAGTAATCCAAAGTGAATAAAAGAATGTAAGGTGAGATAAAGGAGTGTTGGAGTAGAAAAAGAAGAGAAAGTATTGCAAGTAGGATTCAATGAAAGAGGATCAAGAACACATCAAAGTAGTCACAGTAATTAAAAGGGAGTTTAATGTGAGAGAAAGGAGTTGGAATAGTTGGAAAAAGGAGAGAAAGTATTGCAAGCAGATCAAGCACGAAAAAGAGTGTGAATCAAGCAGTATTAGTCCTTCAAGATCAAGAAGAAATATCTCAGATATCGGTTGAATAGTACGGGGACAGCAGCACTCGAAAATTGTCAGCGACTTGTCGTCGGTCACCGCAGTCACATTCCATGGTCACCTAGAAATAAAAACGGAAGGTAAGCTGTAGACCTTTGCAAATTCATAAAAGCATACTATAAGAATTAGCAATTAGGAATATTCGTACGATTCTTCAAGTTGGGTGGGATCGGAAATCATGTCCAGGTTGTCCACTTCTGAGTCATGAAACACGCCAGTGTGATTGACATTTGCACTTTGAGAACTCTCGCCATTGCTGTAAATATTCTCGTCATGCTCCAGGTCTATGGTTTTGTGAGTGTCATGTCAATAGCATTGAGATATTCTTTACCATTTTCGGGACCTGATAATCCAGGCACTCCAGTCTGGTTGTCGGCAACCTCTTCATCTGATTCATCACTCATTATGCCAGCGCGATCTGCAATTTCGCAATCTGAAAATTGGTCGCCACCCTGAGACCCATCCAATTGTTTGCCCTTGCCAATGCTACGCTGTGCAATTTCACGTGCTTCGTTGCAGACCCTCTCAAAAAATTTCTTGTCAGTGCGACGCTTTTGCTGTATACCCGCTAACCACCCCAATGTGCATGATCGATAGTTTGTGCCACTGAAATCATGCCGAGCCGAAGTTCTAGTCATTTTAAGAGAACCGTTGTCGTATTTGAGGAGATCATCACGCCACAAAGTCAGGGCACGTTCACACTGAGAAGAAAGTGATAATCCGAGCATTCAGCATTAGTAGTCACTTACGGCTGCAGTAGCCAATGCATAGGCGACTTCCGGATCCTCGTCCTTGAAGTTCCTGAGCTTCTTCTTTGGAACAGCCAGGGTATAATGAATCGACATCGCTTGAATGATTATCGGGCTCTCAAACTGGCCCTTCGACTTGCCCTATCACAATTTCATGAGCGGTGACTCTATACAAATGATCTGGAAGATCTACTCACATTTTCGAAGATTCCTTTGAATTGAAAGATCTGGTTCTTTTTCGAACAGAGCCATTCACCAAACTCAATTCTCTGTTGGGCATCTTGCAACGCGTCTAAACCGTATTGGGCAACATAGGCATCTTCAACCGCTTGCATGGCCCTGTTCTTCATTCGGCTGCGATAATCCCACAGCTTCATACATGCCTTAAAAGATTATTAGCAGATCAGGACTCGGAGTCATAGCGGTTAAACACTGGCATACCTTTTTCCACGCTTCGGAATTCTCTGTAATCTCAACCGCTAAACCTTCTCCATAAACACGGTTGCAAATGTCTTGCAGTGTCTGGCGGTGATTGTCGTCAGGACTTTTCCATCCATCGCCTTGGGAGTAGTAGTTGGCAATCCAGATGGGAAGCGCGACGGTAGAAAACAACGGTTCAGCCACTTTGGGAAGAGAAACAGGCTTTTCTTGTTCTTTCTTCTTTTTTCCGTGCTGCTTGACCTTGATTTGCATCTAGGCATCATGAATCAGCAATACAGCCCTGGTATAATGATATCACAGTAACATGATCGGCACCTTGCTTGATTCTCGGAAATCCTTCCCCTTCTCAGGACTGTTCAAAGCGACATCTCTCTCTCGAGAATCATCTTCATCGCTTAGAACGATGGGAACCGAAAGCAAATCCATATCTTCAGTCTTGACTTTGCTCTTTTTCTTCAGAGTAGTCGACTTGGTAACGGCAACATTGTTCGATGCAGTTGTCCGATTATGAGTTGAGCGATTTTGCTTACCCGGAGATACTGCTCGAGACGCAGAACCTCCTTCAGCCCTGCTTCCATAAATCACATTAAATAATTTAACATGAGAAATCGAGTTACTTGCTTTTTTGTCTGCGGGGCCGCCGACTTAGATTTGGAGACGTGCTAAAAACGGAACGATATTATCAATCAAATTTGTAAGACAACTTCCCTTGTCGACGCACCTTCACACTCTCAGAAGTCAGCCGTGCAATGTGTGCCGTAGGTCCCCTTCTGGTGGTCTCACCATCCGGGTCTAACTGCAGCACTTCGGAAGTGTGAGTCCCTGCATCAGAATCTTCGACTCTGACTGGTTGCGCGCGGCGTTTTGGCTTCTTCAAGACTAGCGGTGTTTCATATGCCTCATTGTAAACATCCTCTGCGTTTTTCTGGAAATATCTTGCCCGTGGGGTCACTTCGTCACCATCTTCCATCTCCACATCAGAAATACCTTGCAGATTGCCATGGTCCTGTGCCATATGGGTGGATCTTCGCAGCGTTAGCCCATCATCAACTCCCAACTCTATCATCGTTTCTAGAGCATTTACTTATTAGCCATCGACTCACATTTACTCTAGAATATAAATACCTGTGCGGCGCAGACCTGGAGGACGAGATTCTGGTAAAGTCGGTTGGGTTACTCCTCCGTTGCCAGTGGTTTTGACTTTCGTTGACAGATGAACAGGTGTAACAAAACCCTCAGGAATCCCAGCTTTTCCGACAGCTCTATCCGATGGTACCAGGTCTTTCGTGTTTTTGCTAGAGGTTGATTTCTTGGGAATTGGGCGAGGGGCAGGTTGCTTCGCAGGGACATTGGAGTTGGTTGATTTCTTGGGAATTGGGCGAGGAGCAGGCTGCTTCACAGGGACATTGGAGTTGGAAGTCGTCTTTGTCTTTTTGGTGGGAGCGGCTCTATTTTCGTCATCACTCGCTAGTTGGACGGCGTCTGTCTGAGGCTCGCTTTTACGCTTTCTGTTGTTGGTCGTCACCTCAGCATTACGAAAGGTTTGCGAACGGCCTTGAGCTGGTAAGTGACCATTGTCATCTGTCAAATGATGTCAGACTAAAACCTACCAAATAGTCAATGTTACGTAGCAACGTACCTCCAGAGGGTTGCTGACGTGGAAACCTTTTCTCGTCATTTCTAGCCTTGGTCCTCTGCTGGGAACGGTAGTCTTCAAGCTCACTTTCTGCAGCCTCTTCTTGGGCAACCTGTCGCTCCTTTGCCTCTTTTCTGCCCCTTTTTGCATCTTTCTCTTTCTGAATGACTGTGGGATCCCGGTGGGTTCTTGTGGCGGCTTGAACTATAGCACCAGGATGCTTATTGGAGTTTGCGGCTCGCGTTTGCATACGAGGTTGAGACGTGTCATCCTTGCGAGACGGCATGAGTGAAGTGGTGGTTGAACTTGATGGGACTTAGTGTGATTTGGCAGACTCGGATCACATTATTTGTCATTCTTTTCTTTTCTGCAATACCTTTGAGAGACCCCTTGCTCCTTGTGTTCTGCAAACATGCCTCGATACCCAACCACTCATATTCCAGAGCCAAAAGAATGGTTTCCTTGTTTAGTCACAACCTGTGATGCTAGATTTCGATCCATGAATGGTCGTACACAGCATATTCATGCGAAACATACAAGTAACAAGTCCCGGCACGACGACTTGCAAGACTTTCCGATGGCGTCTCAATCGTGGATCAGATCATCAAGTCCACAATCTTATGCTATGGATGAAGACAATCTGCTACAGCCCGAGGCTCCTGACGACTTCAATGAACCGCCCACTGCATTGTACGCATCACGAAGTTCTACCCAACCTATCGATGTACTCTCGGACAATGATTTTCAACCACAACTTGTTGAGGAGTCCCTCTCTTCATCACCTTCTTGTCATCAAAGTTCACCTCCAAATCATCAAGATGAAGAACCCGAAGGACGAATGCCTACTACCGAGTATCATCCATTCATCAATGGTAGGTACATCATTTTTTCATTCAGTATCTACGTACTGAACAAACACTACAGGCGAAAAATGTGACAAGCATGGAGCTCCGCTTGGACCGGATTTACCTCCACCCTCTACTGAAACCCGCAGCCCCGATGATTGGTTCCCTTACAGAACTCGCGTTGGATTCGAAACAGCCGAATTTCTTTATGCACGCAAAAAAATGTCTGCTGCAGACATTGATTTCTTGTCTCAGTTGTGGGCAGCGACATTAGCAGAACACGATGACTCGCCACCATATGCCAACCACAAAGACCTCTACGAAACAATCGATGCCACACCGATTGGAGGTATTCCGTGGCAAAGTGTTACTTTCCAGTACGATGGTCCACGACCCGATGATACTCCAACATGGATGGAATCCGAGTATACAATCTGGTTCCGAGATCCACGCTTATTATTCAAGAACATGTTGGAAAATCCTGAATTTGCCGAGCATTTTGACTACGCACCACACCGACAGTATGATCCGAAGGGTTCTCGTCGTTATGAGAACTTCATGTCTGGTGATTGGGCATGGAAACAGGCTGTAATTATATATTTTAATGTTCCGTTTGATGGGCAAAGACTTACGAATACCTAGGATATCATTTCTGAGGATCCAGAGACACATGGCGCAATGTTTGTGCCTGTCATTCTCGGTAGTGATAAAACAGTCGCATCTGTTGGAACAGGACACACTGAATTTTGGCCAATCTATGGTTCTATTGGCAATATTCACAACGGCGCAAGGCGTGCACATGGTAGTGGTCTGGTTCTTATTGGATTTTTATCAATTCCAAAAAGTACGTTTTTCAGAGTCCTCGATCAATCACATATGCATTCGACATTGTTAAAATTTTATGGTAGCCAATTATGAACATGCGAGCTGTCCTGAATTTCGCCAATTTCGCCGGAAGCTTTTCCATTCATCCTTGTCATTTATTTTAGAGACACTCCGCCATGGAGAAACCGTTCCTGAGGTTTATCAATGCCCAGATGGATATTATCGTCGAATTATATGGGGGATTGGCCCATATCTTGGAGATTATCCAGAACAAGTATTGCTGGGTTGCATTGTGCAGGGCTGGTGTGCTCGGTAAGCATTGCCTGTTCTCGTCTCTACTTGTTTTCAAAATGATTCTTTATAGCTGTCAAGGAGAGAACAATGATCTTGATGGTCACCTATCCGAGCTGCCACGAACTCGCAATCTCACGGAATCTCTTATTGCAAAATATCGAGTTGGTATTCTTTGGGACAAATTTGGCATAGTTTCGGATGTAGTGGTGAGTATACCAGCCTTCGATTGGACTTCAACTAATGTGTTTTCCCCTCACCTGCTATACAGCCATTCACAAATGACTTCGAGCGTGCCGATATTCATGAGCTTCTCGCTCCAGATCTGCTTCATCAACTGATTAAAGGGACGTTCAAGGACCATTTGGTGTCATGGGTGGAGGATTACATCTACGCCAACCATCCACGAAGAACAGCAAAGAAGATTATGGATGATATTGATCGACGGTGAGGTCTTGCGTACACATGTTATCACATGAATTTATTCCTTCAATAGAATTGCAATCGTCCCAGCTTTTTCCGGTCTTCGACGATTTCCAGAAGGCCGTGGTTTCAAACAATGGACTGGGGATGACTCAAAGGCTCTGATGAAAGTAAGTCGAAAAAACCTGGTACTACCTCATACTATGTTGCTAAATATTTCGTCATTAGGTTTATCTGCCTGCAATACAAGGTCACGTACCGCCAGATATGACGCGCGCAATCCGTGCATTCCTGGAATTTTGCTACATAGCACGCCGAAATGTCTTGACTGAAAATGATCTGGATCAGTTGCATGATGCCCTTTCCCGTTTTCATCAGTATCGGGAAATTTTCATCTCAACTGGCATACGAAATGACTTCTCATTGCCACGGCAACATTCCCTTGTCCATTACCCTTCACTCATTCGTCTTTTTGGTGCGCCTAATGGACTCTGTACATCAATTTCCGAATCCAAACATATCCGAGCTGTCAAAGAACCATGGCGGCGATCAAGTCGCAACGAAGCACTCGGTCAGATGCTCGTTACAAACCAGCGACTTGACCACCTGGCAGCTGCTCGAGTTGATTTCAGCAGCCGTGGTATGCTCCAAGGAACTTGCTTAGGTAGCACATTGCAAGCTCTAGGTAGGTCTTCAATGATTCATCTCTTCTCGAAAGTTGTACCATGCTGAAAAAATCTGAACTTAGCGGCAGCATGCACAGCTGCTCAGCCAGGTGCGACGGACGAAGCTGAAAGCGAGGATTCGCAAGATGGAGACGAGGATTCTACGTTAGATGAGGATCCAATGGATGAAGTTGTTGATGACGGAGATGTTCTTGCGGAAGTGAAACTTGCTGCAACCATTCGTAAGTTCCTTCCTTCAATTCCAAGTCTAGTCATAAGATTAATTAGAATGAATAGAACGCAGATGGTCTCTTCATACTGCTGCAAGAAACCTTGAATTACCATCATTCCCGATAATGGTTCGCAGGTTTCTATACGACCAACTTTATCCAAATTCCATGATACCATCCGAAGACGTTTTGCCAGACTCCTATCCCGAAATTGAAGAGAAGATTCATGTCTTCAACTCTGCGGTTGCAATATTTAGGGCACCAAGTGATCTCAGCAACATCAATGGAATGCGTCGTGAGCACATTCGGGCAACCTCATCATGGAGAAAAGGTGCCGCTCGATATGATTGCGTCCTTGTTAATTCGCATCCCGATCTTGAGGGTGCATGCAGTTTTGAAGTCGCTCGCGTTTTCTTATTCTTCTCCTTCACACATTGCGACAAGGTATATTCCTGTGCTCTTGTCCAATGGTTTTCATTTGTATACTCAGAACCTGATGAAGACACCGGACTATGGATCATAGAACCGGAGTTTCAGGACACCAGTGGAGATCCTCATCTTGCTGTTATTCACACAGACAGCATCTGCCGGGCTGTTCACCTTATACCTGCCTATCGCACCGCTGAAAAAGTCAGCACCAACCTCACAATGCATTCATCATTGGACACCTTCCCTTTTCACTACATCAACAAATTTGCAGACCACCATGCCTTTGAAACCCTATTCTAACAACTATCTCATATTTCTATAGTTACTTACAGTCTTCGCCAATACCAAAGTTTTCTTCACCTCCGTCCACTTTTCTAACGGCTCTCGCAGCACATGTCCCTGCTGGCATGTTTGATAAATTTCTCTCGTTCTACTATGTATTGCTTCATCGGCATGTATTTCCTATGTACAACACAACCAGTTGCAACGAGAAGGAAACATCTACTTCCCGTTGTGTCCGAACATAAAAAAGGTCAAAATTCTCATTGCATGTGAGGGGGGATTATCGAAATAGTATTTTAGTATCGGTACTTCCGATACGGCTCTGCCAATGTCAAAGAAAAGGAAATATGAAACGAAGCACTCACCGCCGCAAAGACAGAGAACGAGAACGAGGTCCTCCAATGTGATCGCCTTACCACTGAGCGGCTTGGAAAATATCTTCGTTCCGCCATGGAGAGGCCAAGAAGACGGAGGACAAGATGGAGAGTGGGCCCCTCCTACTGTCTTCCAGCCTCCTGGTGAAGAGGAGGTATCGCTCGTCAAGTGCTGCCCAACAACAATAAGCATCATGGAAGATTCCAGGAAGCTGAACATCTACTAACCTTCTCTTGTCTGCCTTTAACGTTCTTGATATCCCTTGTGTGTTATTGGCTGTGGTCGTGTGAGAGATGTTGATGAGTCACTACCTGGATGCTTCCCAGCAAAGAATAAGTAGGTGGCGCTGGTTGTCTGGATCTGCTAGCAAACGTGGAACGATATGCTTACCTCGCCCTGGATCCTGTGCTTGATTGTCGAGGGTATCAGGAGACATCGCATCAAGGGTGCCAGTGAGGGTCTTAACGAAGCGGATGAGGTGTGCCAAGTGATTGTACTTGGTCCGAGTCTCACTTCGAGTCTCACTTTCAGGTACGATATAATGATCGTCTTTGGTATCTGTTCTGCTACGAGTAAAATTAATAAAACGAGGTATCATACGCATATGTCAGGATAAACTTACATGTTCGTTACACCACTGCGCCCATCAGTTGAGCCAGGCCATAATGGTACAAGATCGTTGGTTGCTGACAGCAGGCCTTGCCGGTGGCTTCTTCATGATGGAAATCCCATTAAGTTCTCTTTTTTGGAGTAGGTGCTGACAGAACAGAAGATGTGCTGACAGAGCCTGGGCCTCTGCAGCTATAGTGCAAATGGGTGCACTGAAGATGAGAGATATGCGGTAGAATAAGCAGCGCTATTGTTGTTGGAAAAAGGCAATGGCTTTCGAGACTCCGAAGAGAAATCAGAGCGTGACCGAGCTCGTGATCAGATGAGAAATTCTTTCATTCAGTCATCGATGTCGAACCAGCTGAACGGGCACTGCTCTCAGAATGGCTTATATACGCCGTTTTCTCAATCCCTCCCACATTGACCAATCGCGATGGAAGACGACGGGTCAAGTGTACGCATCAAAGTCGCCCAGTATTGTGTCGACAAGAAGCTTCAAGAGACCAAGCAGCTGCAGATCAACACCCACAAAGCCGGCTTGACCTGTCTTCATGGCCTCCCTCAGTACTTTGGCCCCGCCCATCCCGAAACCAATGCTGCCCTTGCAGACGTGGACGAGCTCCCTCCCCTCTTTCCATCACGCCCAGACAACGACGCCTCCTGGGATGAGCTGAAGAAACTCCCCAGCCTATCATTCCTTTCCCAGACGACTCCAAAGGCTCCAACCTCAAGGCCATATAGGTACCGTGTCGCTATCATCGGAGCTGGCCTCGCAGGCTTGCGCACCGCCAAGCTTCTTCAGGATTAATTGATTGCGGTATCCCATACAAGATCTTCGAGGCAAGCGACCGACCTAGGGGTCGAATCTGGACCTACGAATTCCCCCCATCTCCTGGCCATCCAGCAGGCAAGCACGACTACTACGATGTTGGTGCCATGCGGTTTCCGAATAACAACGCGAACCACGAGACCTTCAAGCTCTTCGAAGAGCTCAATTTGTCAAGCGTTTTGAGGGAATACGTCTGTCGACGGACAACAATATTCGTTACTTTAACAGTGAGTTGATCATTTATCTACCGGGCGTTCTTGCGGGGCTCATTGGACGCTCTAATAAGACATCAAGTCCACTGCGGCAGACGCAAAGACAGCAGGTGATCACTTCAACGACGAGATTGTCTGTACACACCTTTCCTTCCCCTTCTTTCTGGTCAGCTCATGCCGAACAAATAGGTACCGAAAAAATATTTGGATGACAAGTACACTGATCCGTGGAACAGGAAGCTCGAAGGGGCAAACGCTTGCACTCTCAAAGCCTTTGATCCTTTTCGAAAAGCTCTCATTGACGACTTCAACAAAGGATGGCAGAAACTTATGAAGTATGACTGGGCTTCAACACGATCCTACCTGACAGTAACGGGACTAGGCGCAGACGATCCAAGCCCCCAGAGTATCCATTGTCCGTCATGCATTGGATGGAGACCCGGAACAGCGCTACTACGACGAGGCATTCTCCAGCGTAAGCGTATCGTTATCCACCCGGCCAGTGTTATCTCACTCAATTCCATCTCTAGGTCATCCTTTCTTCTCTTGGATTCGACGATCCCACAAAGACAGTCGAATGGAAATTCCTCGAAGGCGGCAGCAAGGTATTGGTTGACGCACTGCTTGCCACGTTGACCACTAAGCCATCCTACAAACACCGTGTAACGTCCATCGAACAAACGTACGACTTCCCTAGCAACTGTTTCCCCAATAATTGCGATTGGCCTCGTTGCTCGGACCATCGCCATTGCCCCGCTGCCCTGTGCATTGTTCACAAGATGAGACGGTTGCACCCAATTGTCGCCGTTTCCCTGGAACTGGTTGTCCCTGCTGCCCTGAAGATTGTCCTCGTTTCCCCAATGTCCGTTTCCCCTTGATGAAGGTCAGCGTCGCGGGCAAGGCAGATGAACATTTCGCCCATGTTGTTTCAATCGTCTCATTTGCTGAGCTCGGCCTCGTCGACACGAACAAGGTCACAATGATTTATTCACAGTGCCAGGCCATCCGTACCCTACGCTGCGGACCAGCAGTCAAAGTCGCTATCAAGTTCAAGACCCGCTGGTGGGAGCAATCCAAAATTACTCAGCAAGGCGGCTCTAGCACTACGGGCAGGCCTAACTGGGAGGTTGTGTATCCGAGTTATGGGAGAGGCGAGTCCGGCCCTGGTGTGTTGATGGTAACATACAATCAGTGCGTATTGGACTACACCGCTTACAGTTGAAACGATGTTGATCCAAACCTCAGGCAACAAGACGGTTTGCGCTTTGGTGTGCTCATCAAGAACTTAGACTGGTCGGACACGCCCGACCCAAACCGTGAACACCCATGGTCTGAAGAAATACTCCTTAATCAAATCTACCAAGACCTCGCACTGATGCACGGAGTGGGAGAGAAGCAGCTTCGAGATGATACGCTGGATTTCCATGCATTCGACTGGTACCACAGCCCATACACCATGGGAGCATTTGCACACCTCGCACCTGGGCAATACGAGACCACTGCCACGCCATTTGGACCGGTTGATCTTGAATTCGAAATTGGCGAGAAGCCAGTGGATAGAGCTGGAACGCCCGGCAGTCAGGGAAGTGGGGTGGGCAGCCGTCAGGGTGGCGGTAGAAGAAGAGATAGGGAACGGGAAAGAGACAGGGAAAGGGAAAGGGACAGAGAGAAGGACAGGGAACGAGACAGGGAAAGGGAAAGGGAAAGAGACAGGGAAAGAGATCGCGATAGAGACCGTGACAGAGACAGAGCTGGTCGAAGTCGCCGCCCAAATATTCCACCACCACCGGCACCATCAGAGGATGGTTCTGCAGAGCTCGACATCGAGTCGACATATGTCCCGATGAACCCCACGAAGGACAGCGCCGTTGGTGCCCCACCCAAGCAAGCAGATTCCTCGTCCTCATCTGCTGCTGGCACAGGAAATAGCACCTTGGCTTCAACGGCTGTTACGACACCTCACGTCTCGGTGCCCGCGACGCCCGCTCTGAGCCCAACACAAAGTGCGCGAATACTCTCAGGCATGGAAGGGCAATCTCGGTCTGTAGCAGGCAAAACCCCTCAGCCTCCGCCGATGGCTTCACAGTTCCCAGCCATTGCCGAAGATTACCTACGTCCTCCTGGTCGGGGATGATACAAACTATAACCCACACTTCGACTGGTCTCGTTACTTGCCTTCCGCTGTCGCTCTAGATCGAGGGTCCCATGATAGGTACTGTTCTCACCCTCTTTCAACAGTCGTATCTGACAGTATTGATTCCTATTTAGGCAGTTGATTACTTTCAACGCGTCCTTCAGATTGAAGAAGACAATGGCGAAATTTGGAGTGCACTAGGTCAGTCTATTCCTTGACTCGAGTCGCACATTTATATATATATATATGTATGTTGCATAGGCCATTGCTACCTTATGCAGGATGACCTACAAAAGGTGTATTCTGCTTACCAGCAGGCTCTGTACCTCCTACCAAACCCCAAGGAGGATCCCAAGCTATGGTATGGAATAGGCATCCTCTACGACCGATATGGGTCATTAGACCACCCAGAGGAAGCTTTCTCCTCAGTCCTCCGCATGTGTAAAGGTCAGTTAGTCTCGCCGACTCCATGACGATCGGTTTGATTAAGGGTTACAAGATTTAGATTTCGACAAGGAGAATGAAATTCTTTTTCATCTAGGGATTATTTACAAGCAGCAGGGCAAATTCGAAGAATCACTTGACTGCTTTTACCGCATCCTTCGCAATCCTCCGAGCCCCTCGCACACGCCCATATCTGGTTCCAAATCGGGCACGTTTTCGAACAACAGAAGAACGTAAGCTGTCGTCTTGATTTCTCTTTTTCTTTTCTGTATGCTTTGTTAGCACCACCGGGCGAGAGATGCATATGAACGCTTCGTTGAGGCAAACCCCCAACATGCCAAAGTCCAACAACTCGGTTGGCTTTACCATCAAGATGGATCTTCCTTCCAGAACCACGATATCGCTATTCAATATTTCACGAAGTCTCTCGAAGCTGGTCAGTCTCCTTGCCCACCATATTTAAGTATTGTTTCAACTGATATCCTTGTTGTAGATCCTTCTGACGTCCAAAGTTGGTATCTTCTTGGTCGGGCTTATATGGCTGGTCAAAATTACAACAAGGCTTACGAAGCCTACCAACAAGCTGTCTACCGGGATGGTCGCAATCTTACCTTCTGGTGCTCTATCGGCGTCCTCTATTTCCAAATCAACCAATACCGTGACGCTCTTGATGATCAATCCCTATATCTCCGAAGTCTGGTTTGATCTTGGAAACCTGTACGAAAGCTGCAACAATCAAATCACGGACGCCATCGACGCATATGCCCGTGCAGCAGAGCTTGATCCCAGCAATGTTGCCATTGCACAACGTCTGCAGCTTTTGAAGAATGCTCAGGCAACCGGTAGTCAGCTTCCTGCCGCACCGGGTCCTCAGGACGTCCATCCAACTGCATACACGAGCAGTGTGGTACCCCCGCCTGCCAACCTGAACGGTCCACCCCTGATGCTTCAGCCAAATAATATGTGCCCACCGTTTAGATCGGATTCGAGCGGACCTCACATCGACACTGGCATGTCTCAACACAGGTGAATCCTGCAAATCGCCTCTCGCCCCCTGCACCTTTTAGGGTTGGACCACCGCCACCCGTAATTCTTGACGAGACAAGACATATTCCTCCTCATACACCTCTTGCTCCGATGGACGTTGACAGGCCTCCGCACCACAGTCCAAGGGAGTATCCTGTCCCAGTGGGCCACCAGGGCTTGCTCTTGCAACACCCTCTGCCACCATCGGATGATCCCTCACCTCCATCATTCAGATCCCTATTACAATTGTGCTCGTCCCCCTTCTAGATCAGTTTCACCGACAAGACCCCGCTCTCCTGCCTATTCGGGATATCCACCTTCGCAGCAGCCTGTTGGCCCTGCTCAGCCCAGTGGCGGACCACAGCGTTCGCCCCGCACATATCACCATCGTGATTTAAGTCACACAGAGGCAGAACCTGGTTGGGACCAGCGGCCACCTCATGGCGAGTGGGAAAGAGAAACAGAGAGACGTCGCGATTATCCTCCCCATCCGAGTCCTAGTCAGCAAAGTTCGTCGTATTATCCTCACCCTCGTTCCCCACGTGAACCAAGCCCACCTGCACCGTCTCCTCGTGTAGGACAACATCCAGTTAGATACTGGGATAACAAACCTCGTGCGGCTGGTCTACCTCCACCTCATTTCAGGCCTTCATCCCCTCCACATGGACACTCGCATGCCCCTGGGCTGGAGCCAACAAGGAGCAGGTATGACCCACGTCAAGACGCTCGGGATTCGGGAGACTATGATGAAGGCCGAGGATATCCAGTCTCGTCTGAGGGTATTCGGACCCGGAATGGACCACCTCCTACCATCATTGGTCCGAGCAGTAGTCGTCCAGAGAGCCCACAGATGGACAAGAGTAGGCGAAGGAAGGAAAGAGAAGAACTGCAAGCGGCTCCGCAACAATCTCATCAACACCCACACCCTCCTTCTCAGGCAGTACAACCTCAGTTTCCACCTCCACCTCCGTCCTTCACATTTGCCAAAGAAGGAACGGAAGAGGAGGACCAATAATAGCAGCAAGCGCAAGGAAGACGATAGTCGGGACAGCCAGCGTGGTACATCCAGCTTTACCAAACATCAGTACCCAAAGGCCCTGGCCCAGTTCGCCAGAGAATAGCTCCAACTCCAGCTCCTCCAGGTCCATTCAACCATCTCCAACTAGTGCGACACCACGTCAAGTCATGCGACCCGTTGATGAAGACTATGATGAAGGAGTTGCAGATGCTCTGATTGTTCTTGCCAACTCCTCGAATCCTGATGGTCCCACACAGTCGCCTACCGTTTCTTCACAAAGTAGGCATACAATGCCATCGCCACGGGTGCCTTCACATCGGAATTCCATTTCGTCGACTGGCACGTCACCTCCCGTTCAGATGGCGCCTATGAAGCATGCATTGAGTGCCGGACCAGATGAGTCGTCTGATAATGCCAAACGCTCGCGAGTGGAATTGTCGAAACGAAGAATATTTCCTCCTTCAGGCGGTAAGCGCACTCCCATCCCTTCGACGAGGCCATCGCCTACTCCTTATCATACGCAGCTGGCTTCGCGTTCACCAGAGATGGGAGATCACTTCCCGACGAGTCCGCTTCCTCTTCAAGTGGTCCTACCCCCTCATCCTAAGCCAATGGGGATTGGCCACGCACAGAGTCTTGCGCCAGGCAGTGCCGGAAGTGTTGAAAGAGGTAGCAGTGGCAGCAGCAGTTCATCGGCCCATCCACCCATCACGACGTTGCCCCCACTTTCTCGTTCGGCTTCTCCAACGAATCATAGTGAGAGAGGAGAGAGAGGATGAAATGCATGTGGACACCAGATCCTTGTCACCTCCTATGACGAGAGTGAGCAAGATGTTGGATGGAGCTTCTTCGAGGTCTCCTGCCACAAAACAATCACAATCGCGGTCACCTCCTGTCTCGCCCCACTGCTACTCCACACAAACTCCTTCTCCATCTCTCGTATTGGTGGTTGTTCATTTTGTTGCACCGCCCTCTGTTCCCTAACCGCACAAGCATCAAAGCAGGTTGCCAAATCGACCACGTAAAGGTGAGAAATCTTCTTGATCTTGCATCATCAAAAATAATGATTAAAGAACATTCAAGCTATGCAAACACGCCACCAATAACATCATGGAAATCTTGAAGACATGGAACGAACTCTTTGGCCTATGCTTCTGCCCAATCACTCACCTCCAGATTGGGTTTTCAGCTGCTATAGTTTACCTTCTCCTCGAGATGCAAGTTTATAGTGGTGTTCGCTTCGCCAAGAATGAGCTGGAGCATGTGATCATTCAACAGACGCTTGTTGCCGAATACCTTCATGAGGTTGGCCGATCTTGGCCGGGGGCGAACAAGATTGTGGAAATTCTCAAAAATCTAGTGCAGAAGAAGCTCACTCCACTTTTGGATAAGATTCCTGTTCGAGATCATGATGAAGGAGTGACCGAAGAAGAGGTGACCCCTTCACCAGCAGTCCCCCGTTCCCCCTCCGTGGATTGTGAGCGCGTGCAACATGCGTACAAGAGCTACCAATAACAGTCTATTCTAGTCCCACAAAACAAAACTCCTATGAGCCCTATCGAACTCCGTAGCTGCTACCCTTGCCGACGCTGTTGACAATATTGAAACCTGGATGCGACCAATATCATGAAAGGGACATCGATTGGTTCCGCATCCCCCTTATTTCGGGCACTGGCCCGCACTCCCTCCCTCGCCCTCCCATGGTAGGAGTTAATGGCCATTGCTTGCCACGCTCGCCCCTCCATCTTTTGATTCCAAGTTGAATGGACCTGGTACGGGTATGGAGTCTTTCCAGATCAGGAGTACCGATGGGAAAGGAGGTGATCGAGATGAGGACAGTGCATGGTGAGATTGAGTGGGACAACATGGACAGGCGGGGTTGCTTCTCAGGTAGTCCAATGCCTGGTCCTGGTGGCAACGGTCACCCTTCGTCTCGAAATTTCCACCGACATGTCTGTTACTGCCACAGACCGTCCTTTCTTCCTTGTATCCTTATGAAACTTGGGATTCCTTTGAGATAAGAGTTCTCCTTGAGTCCTTGCCCAGCCCTTTATCTGCTTCTCTGCTTTAGTCTCTTTTTTTCCTCAAGGGATTCCAAAGGCACAAAGGTACTTAAGGTAAAAGAAGCCTTGAAGGTTGTTCAAAGGATGGAAAAAGGAATTTCCTGTTTTCCTGATTCGGATCGGATCTTACTATTGTGACACCTCGACCTTCGTAGAATCGTATCTTGTATATGCTTTTTCTACTTGAACGTTCGAACCACTCATGTGTCTTTAAGGTGTCATAATACAGCCTTATGTTCTTGAAATTATTACTTTTCTACTTGAATCACTTGTTGAAGATACTTGACTCAGCTTTACGTTCTTGAAATTAACCCTTCCATACTTGCTATACTTGGTGGCTCAGTCGTACAAGAATGAAAAGTATATTAAGCTCTCAAAGGAGTACAAGTGCCCCTCAAGAAGAAATGGGTTTTGCTGATGCAGCCAGATAGGTCTTCGCTCATATTCAATAATTTGATTGTTTCATGGTTGGAGTGCTGTGCTTAGTTGATGAATTGAAATACTTTCCAGCTGCCTACTCAACTTTTCCATTCACAGATGTTACAATTATGTTGCTACCTGAAATGATGCCAATTCCTTGCGAAGATTAAGTGCGTCAGCGCAGTGTCGGCGCCAAAAGAACTTCATCAGAGATGATTCATCAAGACGCCGTGTCTTTAGACCCATACTAATGACACCGGATCGTTCCGATACTCGTTGAATATACTTATATAGTATATAGTTTTCCGTGGATCCTACTATCCCTTTCCACCTATTTGCGGTATTGGTTTTGCACTTCACTCTCACATCTGGGCACCCTCAAATTTGGTCAATAAATTTTAATTGCTGGTCCTGATAGTCACATACTTGTCTAATGAAAGCAAATCTTGGGCCTGGTGGTGGCACCTCAAGGTTGTCCACATCATACCAAATTTTATACCTTCATAGACCAGCAGCATTTGAGCAACTCTACAAATTTTCAGAGATAAAGGAAGGCTCCTTGCACGGATATTTAACAATTGGTAGAAAGGGACATTCGATGAGTGACAGGTTCAAGTTGTGATGATTTCCGTGTGAAACGTTCTAATTTTGGCTCTAAAGCATCAACAGCAATGCATCCTCGGGAAGCATCCGCTAGACTCCATTCTCCATATCTCCCAGAACTTTTTACATTTTCCAAAAGCCACGACAAAAGTATATATCCCCAGCAACTTTTCATAATTTCTGAGTGGTCAGGAGGAGAGAAACGGTATTATCAATCCAAAATCCGCAAACACCTGGAAAGGGATAGTGCTGGATGCGCGGACTTGTCGATTTACTTGGGAAGGTGCGTACATTCATTTGCTGTGCATAGGCCGGGTTGGCGATAGCGAGCCGGTCTACGTCTGTGAGCTGGTGATAGAATATCATTATTTACCTGAGCTAAGAAGTCAGATTGAAGGTGTAGTTGCTATGTTTCCTGGCATCAAATAGAGTTGAAAAACATTTGCAGACCTGCTTCAATTGCTACTGTGGCAGCTACTACAGTGAGCAGAACTGTTTTGGAAGGAGGATACTCCTCCCGCTGTATTAGGGGGGTCTACAAGGTCTGTATTGTATGCCACAAAGGTACTTTATTTGGAGGAGACAGTGCCAGTTGATTAGGTCAGGGGTGTCAGGTGAACGTTGAACGTTGAACGT